>OCTW011601108.1_pt1 | contig 10824 bp, 14 predicted proteins | sample 1539671 | NCBI WGS metagenome assembly OCTW01 (sample SAMN02144230, study PRJEB22623) | gut metagenome | biome: sheep rumen | host: Ovis aries | place: New Zealand | reverse complement strand
CTCATCCTCTACCAGATAGGTCGCCGTGTCGTCCGCGGAGAACTGCGCGGCAAACGCCGTCAGCGCCTGCTTTGCGGCAGCCGGATCGTAATCCTCCGACGCGGTGTCCGCGGCCGCCTCAGCCGCTTCGGTGTCGATGCCGTTTTCCGCGGCGGCGGAGAGGAAGCCGTTTACAACATTCGCTGCATCGCCGTACTCCTCTGCCACCTCGGTGTACGCGGCATTGCCGATGCCGAACAGATGCCATCCGTCGCCGAACACGCCGTCATTTGCCCAGTCTGTCGCGACGGTGCCGACGGTGGTGACCGAAATGTAATACACAAGGAACATGACGACCGCAAAAATCGGCAGAGCCAGCCAGCGGTTGGTGACAACGCGGTCAATGCGGTCCGACGTGCTCATCTGACCGGCCTTCGCCTTTTTGTAGCAACCCTTCATCAGGGATGCGATGTAGATATAGCGCTCGTTGGTGATGATGCTCTCGGCGTCGTCATCCAGTTCATCCTCCGCCGCCTTGATGTCCTTTTCGATGTGCGCGAGATGCTCCGCGCTGATGTTCAGCTGCTCCAGAACCTTGCTGTCGCGCTCGAAAATCTTGATCGCATACCAGCGCTGCTGCTCCTCGGGCTGCTCGTGCAGAACGAGCTCCTCGATGTGCGCCAGCGCGTGCTCGACCGGACCGGAGAAGGTGTGCTGCGGAATCGTCTTTCCGTTCTTCGCCGCCTCGATGGCAGCCTCCGCCGCCTCCATGACGCCGGTTCCCTTCAGCGCGGAAATTTCCACCACCCTGCAGCCCAGCTCGCGGGACAGCTCCTGAATGTTGATTTTGTCGCCGTTTTTCCGGACAATGTCCATCATGTTGACCGCGACAACCACCGGAATGCCCAGCTCAACCATCTGTGTGGTCAGATACAGGTTGCGCTCGAGGTTGGTGCCGTCCACCAGGTTCAAAATCGCGTCCGGACGCTCGTTGATGAGGTAGTTTCTCGCAACAACCTCCTCCAGCGTGTACGGGGACAGCGAATAAATGCCCGGAAGGTCGGTGATGGTAATGCCGGTATGCTTTTTCAGCCTGCCTTCTTTTTTCTCAACCGTTACGCCCGGCCAGTTGCCGACGAACTGATTGGAGCCGGTCAGCGCATTGAACAGCGTGGTTTTACCGCAGTTCGGGTTGCCGGCTAAGGCGATTCTCAAATCCATAGTTCATTCCTTTCCGCAGAGGATTAGTTTCCGCTAACCGCCTGCTAAAAAATAAAGTACGCCTGCGAACAGCGTCTTTTATTTGACTTCGATCATCTCCGCGTCAGCCTTGCGGATGGACAGCTCATAGCCGCGGACGGTAACCTCGACCGGATCGCCGAGCGGCGCGACCTTGCGGACATAAATTGTAACGCCCTTGGTAATGCCCATGTCCATGATGCGGCGCTTGACCGCGCCCTCGCCGTGCAGCCTGACAACCGTCACGGTGTCGCCGATCTTCGTCTGTCTCAAGGTATTCATACCCCTTCTCCTTTCCCTTTTGTGCAAAAGCGGTCAAATCATGATTTTCTGCGCCATTTCCCTGCTGATGGCAACGCGCGCCTCCTTGACGTTGACAATGACATTGCCGCCCATCGTGGTAATCACGGTGACCGTGCCCCCGGCTACAAAGCCGAGGTTCTCCAGATGCTTTTTTACGTCCGGCCTGCCGCCGACCTTCAGAATGGTATTCTTCTCGCCAACCGACGCGAGAGTCAATGGCATCATGATTTCGCCTCCCAATGCGATTCTTTTTTGTTAGAATCTTCTAACATATCAGCGGTAAAAGGACTTCAATTAGCCCTTGCTAACCATCTATTATCTTACAACCAACCCGCTTTTTTGTCAACAGGTTTTGCTTTGTTCCGCATATTTTCCCTGTTTTTGTGCTATCCGCGCAAATGTTAGACTGATCTAATTTATGATTTGTGCAAGCTGTCCATAACTTTTTTGGGCGCAAAAAAGAGACCGGCGCGGGGCCGGTCCCATAGTGTCCGTTGTGTTTTTCCCTGTGTCGTCTGCTCACGCATCCGCGGGCGCGCCGTTCTGCTCCGCCTGCGGCAGCACAATGCGAAAGCGCAGGGGCTCGGCGGTGTCGAGCGCCACGCCGCACACCAGATCGCAGTACAGCTGCACCACGCCGGGCAGCAGATTCATCAGATAAAACGACTGCGGCATGCGCGCGACCGGGTCGGTCAGCTTCGCCTGATCGAGGCAGTTGTCAATCAGCTGCCGCATGGTCTCGTCCCCGCGCGCGTAAAACGGCGCAAACGCGGCCGCGCGCTTGAGCGAATACAGAATATACGGCGCTTCCGCGCCCTCCGGCGCCGTCTTCGGCAGAATGCTGCGGAACACCTGTCCGCGCACCTGTGCGGAGACCGCGCGGCACACCTCATCGGGCAGCCTGCTGTCCGGCAGCAGATCGTCCAGCAGATACAGCGCCGCGCACAGATATTCCACCGCAAAGCGGCGCGTCTGATCGTTGTCCAGCCCCAGATCGCGGCGCAGCTCCGCGTTGAGGAACAGATTGTCATATTCCGCCAGCGTGATGTGGGCAAACAGCCGGCAGTATTCGTCCATCGTCAGATATTTTTCCTCACTCATTGTCGTTCTCCTCAGGTCGATTTGGTGATAAAAACCGGAATCGGCGGATCTCCGGCGCGGTTGGCAAACTGTGTCACCAGCACGGTAAAGCGTGTCGGGTCAATGGTTTTGAAATAGTCCAGCAGGGCATCGCGCTCCTCGCAGCCGCTCGCGCCGCCGTAGTAGATGCTGACGCACATCCGTCCGCCCTCGCGCAGCAGCCCGAGCCCCGCCTCAATCGCCGCAATCGTGCTGTCCGGGCGGGTAAAAATACGGTGGTCGCCGCCGGGCAGCCAGCCGAGATTGAACACGATATAATCGACCGCGCCCGCCTGCGCATAGCGCGCCATATTGGCGTGGCTGTCGAGCACGACGCGTCCGACGCCGTCCCACCCCTCCGCCGCGAGGCGGCGGCGTGTGTTTTCCACAGCCTGCGGCTGTATGTCAAAGGCGAGCACCTGTCCGTCCCGTCCGGTCTGTTCACAGAGAAACACCGTGTCCCGTCCGTTGCCCGCAGTCGCGTCAATGACAAAGCTCCCCGGCTCAATCCACTCCGAAAGAAAATGATGCACCAATGTCAAGGTATTCACGCCGATCCTCCCAAATGTAACACTATTGTCTGCATTATACCATATATTTCAGGAAAAAAGCGATTTTTTCAAAGATTTTCCCTGTTTTTTCGAAAAATGTATGTTACAATACAGATAACAGCAGAATACGCTGCCCATCTGACAGAGAGGGGAGGGAGCGTCATGAGCAGCCGCCACACCATTTCATATACCTGCCCCGCGTGCGAGCAGACCTTTTCGCTGACGCAGTGGGTCAACATCAGCCCGAATGACGCTCCGGAGCTGCGCAAGCACGTCATGACCGGCGACCTGTTCCACCACATCTGCCCCTATTGCGGCAAACATATGATGATCGCCTACAACTGTCTGTACCAGGACAGCAGCAAGCGCTTTGCCGTTTCGCTCCATGTCAACCGCAGCGAAGCCGCGGTCACGCCGCTGCTGCCGGGCTACCAGATGCGGCTCGAGCGCACGCTGCCCTCCTTTGTGGAGCGCATCCGCATTCTCGACGCGGGTCTGGACGACATGGTATTTGAGCTGTACCGCATGGTTGTGCTCGCGCAGGTGAAAAAGCAGCACCCCGACCGCGCGGTCTCCTCCCTGCGCTTTGACGCCGTGGAGGGGCAGGACCTGTTCCTGCAGGTCAGCCAGTCCGAGCAGATCCGGCTGCCGCTCTCCTCCTACCAGAACCTCGCAGACAGGGTAAAGCGGTCGGGCTTCCACCCGAAGGTTTCCGGATATCTGCACATCCACGGCAAATGGGTGCAGCAGTCGGGCATTCTGGATGTGCTGAAGAAATAACGCCGCGCGCCGGCCTCCAACAAGCGAAAAACCCCGTTCCGGGCGGAACGGGGTTAATTTTTTGCCATGCGGCAGGTGCTTACAGGGCAGCCTTTGCCTTTGCAACCAGTGCCTCGAACGCCGGCTTGTCGTTGACAGCCAGATCTGCGAGCATCTTGCGGTTGATGTCGATGCCTGCCTTCTTCAGACCGTTCATGAAGCGGCTGTAGTTGATGCCGTTTGCCTGCGCGGCAGCGGAGATGCGGGTGATCCACAGTCTGCGGAAATCTCTCTTCTTCTGCTTGCGGCCGATGTATGCGTAACGCAGGGACTTCATAACGGCCTCGTTCGCCGTGCGGAACAGCTTGGACTTCGCACCGAAGTAGCCCTTGGAAAGCTTCAGAATCTTCTTTCTTCTCTTGCGCGTCATCATTGCGCCCTTAACTCTAGCCATGTTAAAACAATGCCTCCAAATTCAAATCGTAAATGTTTGTCTTCCTGAAAAATCAGCTGTACGGCAGCAGGCGCTTAACCTGTGCTACGTTCGTGGAATCGGCATAGCCTTCCTTTCTCAGATGTCTGAGACGCTTGGTAGACTTCTTGTTCAGGATATGGCGGCGGCCGACGTGGGCGCGCTTGATTTTGCCGGTTTTTGTCATCTTAAAGCGCTTGGATGCGCCGCTGTGAGTCTTAATCTTAGGCATTTTGGTGTTCTCCTCTCTGATATTGCGGTGCTTTCAGCGAAAGCACACGGCTGTTTATGACTCGGAGCTCTCCTCTGCGGGAGCCTTCTGCGGACGGCCGGATTTGCCCTTGCGTCCGCCCTTTTTGGCGTCCTTCTTCGGATTCTCCTTTTTCGCTGCCAGAAACATAATCATCTGACGGCCTTCCAGCTTGGGGGCTTTCTCCACGCTGCCGATTTCCGAGCAGATGTCGGCAAACCGGTGCAGCAGATCCAGACCAATGGATGAATGGGTCACCTCACGGCCGCGGAAGCGAACCGAAACCTTGACCTTATTGCCATCCTTGAGGAAACGCTTGGCGTGGTTTGCCTTGACGTTGAAATCATTCACGTCGATGCCGGGGCTCAGGCGAATTTCCTTGATTTCCACAACATGCTGATTTTTTCTGGCTTCCTTTTCGCGCTTTGCCTGTTCAAAGCGGAACTTGCCGTAGTCCATGATGCGGCAGACCGGCGGTACCGCCTGCGGAGCGATCTTGACGAGATCGAGATTCTTCGCGGCCGCAGCCTCCTGCGCCTTGGCAATCGGGACAACGCCGACCTGATTGCCCTCTGCATCAATCAAACGGACTTCCTTGTCGCGGATATCCTCATTGATCTGGTGTTCCATACTGCTAATTGTTAAGCACCTCCAAACGGTAAAACATAAAATAAAAACGGACGGAAAGGCACCGTCCGACGCTGCTCTCCGCACAGCGGAAAACAGAAAGCATCTGAACCTCTCAGCCGGAGCGCGAGGTGAGGACGGCGAAGCCCTTCTTCTTTTTTGCCTGTATAGTATAACAAAGTCCGGCGGCGCTGTCAACCTCCCGGGCCCTCTCCGCGTGAAATTTTTTTGCAGCCGACAGATTTCCCTTGACTTGTGCGGCAATTCGTGTTATTCTGCCGTACAGACTGCGGTGCGGCAGAGCACACTGCATGATTTTCCCTGTTATTTTTTGCGCTTTCCTGTTGAAAATTTCGGCAAAATGCGCTATGATATGTACAAGATAAACAAACCGCCGGTTTGCCACGGGAGGTTCGCGATGAGCGACGAATACAACAGCAATGTTGTCCTCCTCACAGATGAGGACGGCAACGAAAAGGAATTTGAACACATCGACACACTGGAAGACAACGGTATTGTCTATCTCGCCTTTATTCCGGCCGAGCTGAGCCTCGAGGAGGAGGCCGAAGTGGTCATCCTCAAAATCGTCGAGGAGGACGGCGAGGAGCTTCTCGCCACAGTCGATGACGAGGACGAAAGCCTTCGCATTTACCAGCTCTTCATGGATCGTCTGGAAGATCTGTACGAAGCGCCGGAGGACGCGGAGGACTGATTCGGTCTCCGGATTCCGGTTTTACCCTGAGACGCGCGCCCTGCGCGGTTTGACAGTCGCCTTTTTTTAACCCACAGTTAGTTTACGGGATTCCGAAGTATTGTTCCCCCTTCAAGTGCAGGCCTCCCGCCTCGGCGGAAGTTGGAAGCGCAGCGATTGGGGATAGGAAACCCACCTGCAGGATCGTGCAGGTTACTAATCTGGCGACATCGGCCGTGTGGGGTTTTCGTTGTTTGTGCCGGTCTTCCCCGGCACAAACGCGCGCCCGCATTCCTGTTCATCTCCCGCCGCAGGCGCCCAAATCCGGCCGCGTTCGCGGGATGCCGCGGCAAGTCCCCGCCAGCACCGCTCCGGCGCGCGGTTTCGCCGTGTTTCGACGGCATTTTTCTATATTTTTTCATCGTTTTTGCTCTTTACATCCGTATATTCCGGGTGTATAATAGATAAAACATACAAACAGAGAGGAGGATGACACCATGGACGTTATCCAGAAGATCCGCAACTATCAGCAGTTGCCCGAAAAGCCCGACATCGACGACCTCATCTACGGTGATGATTTCCACATTTCCGAAAAGTAATTTTTTACTTCTTAGAATGATGAATCCACGCAGAGAGGCGTGGTTTTTTTCTACCCAAAACAGCGAGACGCGGCGTGAGCCCGCCCCGCTTTGACTCTGATAGATCTCGACAAAACTGCGTCATGTCGTGGCTGCGCCGCACCCCGGAGGGTGTGGCGCTTTTTGTTTTTCCGGCCGCCGGCACGCGCCGAACGGACCGCATAAAAAAAGCGGAGGCCGTCCCCTGTTTTTGTGAGACAGCCCCGCTTTTTTCTGTTTACCCGTACACAACGTTGTAATCAAAGCTCATCATGATCTGTGCGACCTGTGCGCGTGTCGCCGTATTCCGCGGGGCGAGCCGGCTGCCGCCCACGCCGGCAATCAGGTTGCTGCCGACCGCCCACTTCACAGCTGAAACCGCCCAGGAGGAAACCGCCGTGCGGTCGGAAAAGCCGCTGATATCGCCCTCTGCCGCGGTGGAATATCCGCGGAAATCCGCATAATTGCGCAGAATCTGCGCGGTCTGCTCGCGCGTCACATCGGCGTTCGGCGCAAAGACTCCGCCGCCGGTGCCGGACACAATGCCGTTCGCCGCGCCCCAGGCAACCGCATCCGCATACCATTTGTTTTTCGGCACATCGGAAAACGGGGCGTCCGCCTGTACCTCCGGCTTGCCGGAGATGTTGTAGAGCACCTGCACGAGCATGGCGCGCGTCATATTGTTTTTGGGAAGAAAGGCGGTCGGGCCGGTGCCCGCAAACAGACCGTTTCCGAACGCATACGCCACCGCGTCAAAATACCACGCATTGGCCGGAACATCCGCAAACGGCAGCACATCCACCGTCAGCGTGCAGGACGCGGTTTCGCCGTTGCCGCTGCGCACTGCGAGGACCGCCTGTCCGGTTCGGTTCGCCGTGACAATGCCGTCCGAGCCGACCGAAGCCACCTCCGGCCTGTCGCTGCTCCACGTCAGCACATCTGCCGGCGCGTTGTTCGGCATGGCGGACGGGATGAGCCGCAGCTCCGCGCCGACATAGGTCGTCATGCGTTCGGGATGCAGTCCGATGGTGTCGTACACCGTTACCGTCACCGGAAGATCCGTCACCGCGCTGGCGTCCGCGTCTGCCGGAATCCAGGACATGAGAAACGTGCGTTGCCCCGCCTCGGTTCCGACCGGCTGCTCCGGCTGCTGCCAGACAAACCGGCTGTCGGGCAGCACATCGCGCAGCGTCTGTCCGCACAGCGCGCAAAGGCCCTGCGGTACCTGCGGCGCTCCGGCGGCAGGGGCAGTGCCGGATGTGTCCGCCTCCGTGGGCGCATACGCCGTCTTTGCGGCGGGATAGCGGCTGCGGAACGCATCCGCGGTGTACGCCTTCCACGCCGCGTGACCCGGAAAGCTGTCTGTGCCGCGCAGGAAATACGCGAACCCGCCTTGCGTCTGCGCATCCCATGTGCTGTCGAGATTGTAATAGGACGAGCCGAGCCGCACGATGTTCCACGCGTGATTTTCGCCGGTCGCCGTCGCCGTTCCGGCAATGATGCGCGTCGAAAGCCCCGCCTCGCGCAGCATGCGGTACAGCAGCAGCGCATAGCCCTGACAGACCGCCGTGCCCCGCTCCATCGCATCGTACGCCGTGTATTTGTCCGGCGTTTCGCTGCTGTAATCGTAGGTGACATGGGTGCAGACGTACTGATAAATGCGCTGTATTTTCTGATAATCGGTCGCCTGACCGAGGCCGAGCGACTGCAGCGCCGCGCGCACAGCGGCATTCAGCTCGCGCTCCTGCTCCGCCGTCGTATAATACGAAAAGGTATAGATGAATTTGTAGGAATAGGTGCGCGTGCCGTCGCTGTTCGCCGTCCAGCTGCCCTGCACATTGCACACATATTTTCCGTACTGCCAGCGCAGAAAATCGCCCTCATTGCACTGGTCCGTCTCCTCCAGCGCATGCGACACGATGTCCTTGACAATGCTGACCTGCTCATCGCTTTTCGCCGCGGTGCGGTAGGAAAGCGTCACGGTCTGCTGCCGGTTTGCCATCTGACTGCGCACAAAGGCCGCCGCATCGCCGATGGAGGCAAAGGCTCCGGCAGACGCGCCGTTCTGCGCGGTGCGTCCTGCGGCCTGTGTCTGCGCTGCGGCAGAGTCCGAATGCTCCGCCGATGCCGCGCCGTCCGCCGTGCCTGCGTACAGCGGATTGACGACCGTGACCGTGCGTTCCGGCAGACTGCCGCCCGTCTCCGCCGCAAACGCCGGTGTCGGCAGCAGCGACAGCAAAAACACCAGCAGCAAACCTGCAATCCTTTTGTTCATCCGAACGACCTCCCCGTTTCATTTCGCAGACGGTCCGCGGGATATCCCGGACGGTCTGCTTTGACAAATGTAGGATTTTTTGGCAAAAACCGCCTGTTTTCCCCTCTTGCAGGCGGTTTTCCGTTTTTCCGCGTCACACGCCGCCGGCAAGCTGCGCGAGCAGCTCCGTGACCGTCCGGCGGTACAGCGGGTGCACCAGATAGGGCGCAATCTGCGCGAGCGGGCGCAGCACAAAATCCCGCTTGGGAATTTCCGGATGCGGCACATGCAGCGTGTCATCCGCGATCACCGCATCGTCATAAAACAAAATGTCCAGATCGAGCGTGCGCGGCCCCCAGTGCACCAGCCGTTCCCGCCCGGCATCCTGTTCGATCTGATGCAGGCGGCCGAGCAGCTCGTGCGGCGGCAGCAGCGTGCGCACGCACAGCACGGCGTTGAGGAAATCGTCCTGCTCCACGCCGCCGTACGGCTTTGTTTCGATATAGTCGGACACCGCGCCGACGCGCATGTCGGCGTCCTCCCGCAGCGCGCGCACCGCGCCGTCCAGATACGCCCGGCGGTCGCCCAGGTTCGAGCCGAGCGCGATATAGGCCGTGTGCCAGCCGCGCACAATGCGCACCGAGGCGGTTTCCAGCGGCAGGCCGATCGGCGCCCACGGCTTTTCAATTTCCAGCTCAATCCGCTCGAGCAGCGGCAGCGTGTGAAGCAGATGGGCGCACAACCGCTCTGCCGCCGTTTCCAGCAGACGGAACGTGTGTCCGGTCAGAAAGCTCTGCATCTCGCGGCAGACCGCGCCGTAATCCATGGAATGCGCCAGCTCGTCGGTCAGGCCGGCGCGGCGCAGGTCGGCGTGCAGCACGGCGCTGACCACAAATTTCTGTCCCAGACGGGTCTCCTCCGGAAACACGCCGTGATGAGCAAAGATTTCCAGATGCTTGATGCGAATTTCGTCCATTACCTTTCCTCCCCTGCGCGCAGAATGGCCTGCGTCATATCGACCGCGCGGCGGTTCGCCCGCACATTGTGCACGCGGACAAAGGCGCAGCCCTTCATCACGCCCATGACGGTTGTCGCGAGCGTGCCCTCCTCGCGCTCATCGGCGGGCAGGCCGAGCGTCCTTCCGATCATCGACTTGCGCGAGGTGCCGAGCAGAACCGGACAGCCCAGCTCGTGCAGCAGCTCGAGGCGGTTCATCAGCAGCAGATTCTGCTCCAGTGTTTTGCCGAACCCGATTCCGGGGTCGACGATGATGCGCGCGCGCGCAATGCCCGCCCGCTCCGCCAGCCGCAGACTGCCGCGCAGATCATCCAGCACGTCGGCGGGAAAGCGGGAATACACCGCCTGCTCCCGGCTGTGCATCAGGCAGCAGGGCACACCGGCCGCCGCGATGACCTCCGCCATCTGCGGGTCATATTTCAGCCCGCGGATATCATTGACCAAATCGGCGCCCGCCGCCAGCGCCGCGCGCGCGACGCGGCTTTTGTATGTGTCCGCCGAAACCGGAATGTCAAATTCGCGCTTGAGTGCCTCGATGACCGGCACAACGCGGTGGATTTCCTCCTCGTCGGTCACCATGGCATAGCCGGGGCGCGTCGACTCTCCGCCCACATCGAGCAGGTCGGCGCCGTCCGCAATCATTTCCTCCGCGTGCCGCAGTGCGGCGTCCACGCTGTTCCATCTGCCGCCGTCGGAAAACGAATCGGGCGTGACGTTCAAAATGCCCATCACATAGGTGTGATGCGCGGTGTCAAACGGCTTGCCGCCTATGTACATCATGGAATGATCCTCTCCTCAAAGCAAAACCGTGTGGTTTCGCCGCTCCTCTGTCCAGTAACAGGTGTCCGCCGCCGCGCAGGCAAAGCACATGCGGCTCGCGTGGTCGGCTTCGGACAGAATCTGTGCCAGACCGTCCGCGTCCGCACCCGTCTGATGCCCGCCGACC
>OCTW011522691.1_pt1 | contig 10824 bp, 10 predicted proteins | sample 1539671 | NCBI WGS metagenome assembly OCTW01 (sample SAMN02144230, study PRJEB22623) | gut metagenome | biome: sheep rumen | host: Ovis aries | place: New Zealand | reverse complement strand
GGGGAGGAAGGCCTCGATGCCGAACACGTCCACGATCATGCCACCCTTGGTGCGGGTCTTCACATAACCCTTCACCACTTCGCCGCTCTCGTAGGCGGCGTTGACCATATCCCAAGACTTGAGCTGACGGGCTTTCCGATGGGAGATGACAAGCTGACCTTTGCGGTCCTCGGTGCTTTCCACGAGCACCTCCACCTTGTCACCGACCTTGAGGTCCGGATTGTAACGGAATTCGGGGGCGGAGATGACACCTTCGCTCTTGGCGCCGATGTTCACCACAACCTCACGCTTGTTGATGGAGGTGACCACACCTTCCACAACCTCGTTTTCGGAGATCTTGGAAAGGGTCTGCTCATACTTGGCCAGGGTTTCTTCCTTGGAACCCTTCTCTACGCCCTCATTTTCAAAAGCTTCCCAATCGAAATTCTCGGGAGCCACAGAGGCGTTGAGTGCAGCCTTCTTGGTTTCTTTCTGGACAGGAGCCTCGTTCTGGAGCTCTTCTGCCACGTTCTTGATTTCTTCAGACATAAATAATTGACTAAAAAAGAACTAGTAGTTAAACATTATTTTTTGAGCCGTTTCCCACACGTAAGGTAGAAAAAAGCGCGCAAATATACTGATTATTATTTGATTTTGCAAAAAAGTCGTAACTTCGCGTAAAATGCTTTACGCCATGAGAAAATCCCTACTGCTGTCTCTCACCCTCCTTCTCCTGTCCTGGGCGGCATCCGCCCAGAAAGCGAAACCCTACCTGAAGGCCGCACAGTTGCCGGACGCCACCCGTTTTCTCCCGGCACCGCCGGAAGAGGGCTCCCCCGCCTACGCACAGGATACGGCCATGTATTTCTTTGCCAAAAAACACTTTCGCACCGGGGAAAGAGCCATCAGGGCCGTTGCAGAGGGCACAACGAACGTGGACACCATGGCGCTTCTTTTCAGCGGGGCCTTCGGCCGGGAACTGTCCCCGGAAAGGACGCCCCGCACGATGCATCTGCTAAAACGCAGCATCCGTACCTTCCGGCTGGCCGCCACCAACCCCAAGGCTGCCTATATGCGCCTACGTCCGTATGTATTTTACAGGGAAGGAACGCTGATTCCGGCGGAGGAAGAGGAAGATCGCCATACGGGGTCCTACCCCTCCGGACATGCCATCCGCGGATGGGGCATGGCCCTGGTACTGTCGGCCTTGAATCCGGAGAGGCAGGACACGCTGCTGAGAGCCGGCTACGAATGGGGACAGAGCCGAGTCATCGCCGGCTACCACTGGCAGAGCGACGTGGATGCCTCCCGTCACCTGGCCGGCGCCTGTTTCGCCCGCTTGCAGGGCAGTGAAGAATTCCGGAAAGATTTCTCCGCGGCCTGGGAGGAACTGCACGGCGGAAAGGCGCCGGAAGCCGATGACGAACGGATGCTCCGCAACTGGATCCGCACCATCGCCTCCGACGAGTTCGGCGGCCGCAAGCCGATGACGCCCTACGAGGACCTCACGGTAAACTACCTGGCCGGCGAACTGGAAAAACTGGGCCTGGAGCCCGCCTTTGACGGCAGCTGGTTCCAGCCTTTCGGCATGATTTCCGTCACCGCCAGGCCCGAGGGCTCGAAGATTCAGGTCAAGGGCAGGAAAAAAATGGTCCTGAATTACCCGGAAGACCTTGTCATCTGGACGGAACAGGCCCGGGAGAAAGTGGAGCTCAAGGCCACGGAATTCGTTTTCTGCGGATTCGGCATCGATGCGCCCGAATACGGATGGAACGACTTTGACGGCATCGACGTCCAGGGAAAAATCGTCATCGCCCTGGTGAACGATCCCGGCTTCTATGATCCGTCCCTCTTCCGGGGCCGGAACATGACGTATTACGGCCGATGGGTCTATAAGTTCGAAGAAGCCCGGCGCAAGGGAGCCGCCGGCTGCCTGGTGCTGCACAACACCGCCGCGGCCAGCTACGGCTGGCACGTCTGCATCAACGGCCACATGGAAAACAACCTGGCCCTGTACAATCCCGAAACGGGCAATGCTGACGAGCTGGGCGTCAAGGGCTGGCTGCACGAAGACGGAGCGCGGAAAATCTTTGCCGCCGCCGGCATGGATTTCGAAAAGGCGCTGGAATCGGCCAAGAAACCCGGATTCCGGAGCATCCCGCTCAAGGTGCGGAGCGACATCCGCATGGACGTCACCTACGACATCCGGGAAACCCGCAACGTGGGGGCTCTCCTGCGCGGAACCGACGAGGCCGACGAAGTGGTGGTGGTGAATGCCCACTGGGATCATCTGGGAATCGGCACGCCGGACGAAAAGGGAGACGCCATCTACAACGGTGCGGCCGACAATGCCACCGGCATGGCCGGAGCGCTCCTGCTGGCCAGGAAATTCAGCGAAATGCCCGTGCGCCCCGGCCGGAGCGTGCTTTTCCTTTTCCCCTCTTCGGAAGAAAGCGGCCTTTTCGGATCGGAGTATTACTGCTCCCATCCGGCCTTCCCGATGGACAAGACCGTCGCATGCCTCAACTTCGAGAGCATCGGCCCGGCCGAACTTACCCGCGACGTCGTTATTCTCGGCGGCGGAGAAAGCAAACTGGACCGCTATTACGAGGCTGCCGCCGCGGCACAGGGGCGGTATATCTATTACGATGACGACAACTCCGACGGGTGGTTCTTCCGCTCGGACCACTACAATTTTGTCAAGAGAGGCGTCCCGGCCGTCGTAATGGAGAACGGGCTGCATCCGGTGGATCCGGCCAGGCCCAACCGCTATCCTTTCCAGCTATGGTATCACAAACCCTCGGACGAGTACCGGGAAGACTGGGACCTCGGCGGAACGATGGCCAACGTAAACCTCGTCTTCAGCGTCGCCCTTTCCCTGGCCAATTAGCCTTCCTTCGCCGGAAGATATTCATTGATGCTGCGGGCGATGGAGAGGATGGTCTGGTAAAACAGGACGTTGGAATCCTTGAGGGACATCCAGTGTTCGGCCGACCACCTGCCCCGGAGATAGCTGTCCGTATAAACGGTGCCGAAAGTGCCGATGTACACTTCCACGGCACCTTTTTCGTTGAGCCGGAGCGCCCGGATGGGGAACGTTTCCGAATAACCTTTCCCGCTGTCGAAGACCACGGCCTTCATGTCCGGTTTTTCCTGCTTGTTGTTGGAGGCGTTCACAAAACCGCCCGCCTCGCCGACATCTTTGGCAATGGCGGCCAGGATGGCGTCGCCTGCCTGTCGGTATGTGTCGGTCAGTTCCAGTAAATCTTTTCTCATGATGCTGCAAAAATAAGGAATTTGCTTGTCTTTTCATATTTTTTAAGTATTTTTGCAGGCTGACTTTTCCGTAATGTCAGCTGGTTCATAAGGGTAAGGGGCCTGCGGCCCGCGAAATTTCAAACTCCATCCGGTGCGACTGGCCCGGAGCTAAAACAGAAAGAGATATGCTGAGTATCTTCTACAGAGAAAACGGAAAAATTCTCCTCTCCCAGTCGGAGAAAGACTTCCCGAAGATCAAACTGGAGGAAACCGTATGGATAGACCTGGTGGATCCCACCGGGGCCGAAAAACGTGCGGTGGAAGCCTTCATGGGCACCGAAATCCAAAGCCGGGCACAGGCGGAGGAAATTGAGTCCTCGTCCCGTTACTTCGAGACCGACGACGCCATTTTCGCCAACACGAACTTCCTGACGCCGGGTCCGGACGAATACATGATGCAGGCCGTGTCGTTCACCATCGTGGACGATACCCTTGCCACGCTCCGCGAAGTTCCGCTGCGCTCGTTCACCGAACTGCAGCGCCGCCTGCAGGTGAATCCCAAGCAGTACCCTTCCGGCTTCAGCGTCTTCGCCACCATCCTTGACCAGCGCGTGGACCTGGATGCCGACATGATCGAGCTCCTGTCCAAGGAGATTTCCCAGTACGCCAAACAGATCAACGACCAGGAAGACATCGACCAGGAACTCCTCATCGACATTTCCCAGATGCAGGAAAACACCATGATCGTCCGTGAAAACGTCGTGGACAAGCAGCGCCTCATCTCCAATCTCATGCGCTCCACCAAGGTGCCCCGCACCTTGGAAAACCGCCTCAACGTACTCCTGCAGGACATCAGTTCCCTCCTCAACCACACCAATTTCTGCTTCGAGCGTCTGGAATACCTCCAGGACACCGTAGTGGGTCTCATCAGCCTGGAGCAGAACAAAATCATGAAAATCCTGGCCGTCGTGTCCGTGTTCCTGATGCCGCCCACCCTCATTGCCGGCTTCTACGGCATGAACGTGCGCCTGCCCATCCTCAACGCCGGAGACCCCAACGCCAACTTCTGGAACTGGGTTATCATCCTGGCCATCATGGCACTCAGCTGCCTGTTGGTCTGGTATCTCTTCCGCCGCAAGAAACTCCTGTAAGAAGCTGTAGACAGTTTCACCTTTGGAAGAGGGAGCGTAGCCGTAGCTACGTGACCGATGAGAAAGGTGAAAATGGCCGGAAAGGTCGTGTAATTAACAAGAGCAATTTTTTCAAAACAGCTTCTAAGCCTTACGCCTCGTAGTCGGTGGGGTCGAAGCCTTCCAGGGCTTCCTTTCGCTCGGTGCAGGTACCGCACTTGCCGCAGTGTTTCTCTCCCCCTTTGTAGCAGGAATAAGTCAGGGAATAGTCCAGGCCGATGGCCTTGCCCCGCAGGGCGATGTCCCGCTTGGTGATGTCGCAATACGGGGACACCACGCGGATTCCCTCATAGGTGCCGGCCTTCACGGCCGCATCCATGGCCTCCACGAACTCCGGCCGGCAGTCCGGGTAGATGGCATGGTCTCCGCTGTGATTGGCCAGGAGCACCGTGTCCAGTCCGTAACTTTCGGCCAGGCCGGCCGCCACGGAGAGCATGATGCCGTTGCGGAAAGGCACCACCGTGCTCTTCATATTCTCCTCGGCATAACTCCCCTCCGGAATCTCTCCCCCGCCGAGCAGAAGGTCGCTCTTGAAATACTGGCCGATAAAACCCAGCGGAATCACCATGTGCCTGATGCCAAGAAGCTTGCAATTCTCCCTGGCACAGGCGATTTCCCGGGCATTGTGCTTGGAACCATAGTCAAAAGTGACCGCCAGCACAATGCTGTCCCTATACTCGTGCAGCAGCGTGGTGCTGTCCAAGCCTCCGGAATAAACAAGTAACGCCTTCATAGTGATACGTAACAATCTATAAATCAAACATTTGCTTATAATCCTCTGCGCTTTTTGCGCAGAGGATTATAAGCAACTTACTCAGTATCAGCCAATTGCGAACCACCCGCCAAGGTGGAAAGAATGGAAGAGACGGCTGTGCGGGCCGATGCGACGGCTTCCACCACGGTCTTGGGGCCCAGGATGAAGTCTCCGGCCACCCATACGTTGCCGAGACCCTCCACCTGACCGCCTTCGGAGGTGGCGGGCCAGCCCCACTCGTTCATGACGGCCGCCGTTCCCCGGAACATGTCGAAATCCGGCTTCTCGCTGATGGCGGTGAGCAGGGTGTCGCACTCCACGAAATGGTCGGTGCCCTCAATGATGCGGGTAACCACGCGGCCACCGTCCTCGGGCTGAACGTTTTCGCAGTCGCGGAACACGACGCCGCCTTCCTTCACTTCCACCGGAGCCTGGAACACGCGGAACTGTACGCCATCGGCCTTGGCCTCCTCCACTTCCATCGGGTTGGCGGGCATGTTCTCGAAGGTCTTGCGATAATAGACCCAGGTTTCGGCACCCAGACGGGCAGCCGTACGGCAGGCATCCATGGCCACGTTGCCGCCGCCGATGACAATTACTTTCCTGCCCAGGTTGAAGGCGGAAGGGTCTTTGAGGAAAGGCAGGGCCTGGACGGCTTTCTCATCCCCGGGGATGTGCAGGGTGGCCGGTTTTTCGGCACCGGCCCCCACTAGGACGGCATCATGGGAGGCCGACAGCTGCGCCAGCGTGACATCGCGTCCCACCTCCGTGGATCCTTTGAAAACGATGCCGGCCTTTTCGAACATGGCTTCGAAGGCATCGCAGTATTTCTTGTCCAGACGGAAGGCGGGGATGCCGTAGCGGAGCACGCCGCCCATCCGGGGGTTGGCGTCATACAGGGTGACATCGGCCCCGGCTTCGTACAGCCAGACGGCAGCGGCGAGGCCCACCGGACCGGCCCCGACAAGGGCGATGCGCTTCCCTTCCAATTCCGCACTGCGGCGTTGGAGCTGATGTTTGAAAAGGTATTCTCCGGAAATCTCCTGCTCAATCTCGTACCAGCGCACCGGAATTTGCTTCACATTGAGGACGCAGTGGCCGTAGCAGAACTGCTTCCAGTCACAGACCAGGGAGGTTACGGCCGTCAAGGGATTGTTCCGGAACAGCATTTCTCCGGCTTCTTCCAGTTTTCCTTCCCGGTACAGGAGCATGCATTCCGGAACGGGGGTATGTACAGGGCACCCCTGAAGGGCGCATTTTGGTTTTTTGCACAGCAGGCAGCGAAGTGCTTCGTTATTAATCATGGTTTAAAAATTTGGCGGTTAGTCAGTGAACGGCCCAGGGTGAGGGAATCGGCATATTCCAAATCGTCGCCGAACCCGAGTCCCCGGGCGAGGGAGGTGATCCGGATGCCGGACGCCTCTATTTGTCTGTAAATGTAAAAGGCCGTGGTTTCCCCTTCCACGTCTCCGCTGAGGGCGAGAATGACCTCGGCGCCGGCAGGGTCTTCCCATTGGGCCACACGGTCTGTCAATTCCTTGATGCTGAGGTCGGAAGGACCCACACCGGCAATGGGCGAAATGATGCCGCCCAGCACATGGTACACCCCGTGGTACTGGCCGGTGGCCTCGATGCTCATCACGTCCCGCACGCTCTCTACCACGCAGATGGTGCGCTGGTCGCGGCTGCGGTCTCCGCAAATGGAACATATCTCATCGTCCGAAATCATGCGGCAGCGCCTGCAGTAGCACACCTTGTCGCGAAGTTCGTTGATGGCCGATGTAAAATGGTGGACATTCTCGGCCGGCTGCTTCAGAAGATGCAGGGCCAGGCGGAGGGCGCTCCGTCTTCCCACGCCGGGAAGGGAACTGATGGCATCGACGGCTTCCGAAAGAAGCACGGAAGGATAATTCTCTTTATACGGCATGGTATTTCACAAGGCCTTCCATCGGAGAGGCCAGAATGGTTAAGTCTTCGATATCATACTCCCGGCCGATGCGCACAAGAATCTCCCGGCAAGCGTATCCGAAACCGCCCACAATCCCTACGGGGAGGCGGTCATAACGGCAGACGACACGCTCGAAAAAAGCTCGGAAGTTATTGTCAACCAGGCTTTTCACATAATCTTCCGTATCGTAATGCGAAAGGAGGAACGGGGCGAAGCCGCCCAGATAGCGGGCCGGGGCCGGAGCGCCATAGACGTTTTTGACCAAGGTGGGATAGTCGGCCTGGAAAGCTTTGGCGAAAGCGGCGGACAGCCCTGCCGGGGCGTAGCCTTTGAGGTAGTCGGTGATGAAAAGGCGGCCCAGCACAGCGGCGGAGCCTTCGTCCCCGAGGATGAAGCCGCCGCAGTCAATCTTGCGGGCAATGCCGCTGCCGTCATACTGGCAGGTGTTGGCACCGGTACCCACGATGGCGGCGATGCCGGCGTCCCGGCCGAAGAGGGCGCGGGCTGCACCCAATATGTCGGAGGCATACTCGATGGCGGCTCCGGGGAACCATCGGCCCAGATCCACGGGCGGCTCTCCGACCAGAGCGGCGGCGTAAAAATGGACGCTGGTGATGCCCGGTCCCAGTTTTTCCGCCGCATCCTGCAAAATGGCGACCAGCCGGTCCATCGGCGTTTGGGCCAGGTTGAAGCCGGGTGTACGGATGGTCTTTCCGCCCGGGAGCACCCAGTCGGCCTTGGTGGCACCGCAGTCAACGATAAGTTTCATGGCCCTAAGATATTACTTTTCCGTGCTTTTTCCAATGGAAGTAGCCATAGACGGCGCCGGCGGTGTAGGCCGCATACATGAGCGCCATCCAGTATTGTCCGGTACGGAGACAGAGGACGGTCAGGAAGATATCGGCCGCAATCCACAGGATCCACTGCCTCAAGTAACTCTGTGCCAGCCACCAGGTAGCGATGACACTGAGAACGGTGGCCGATGCGTCCAGCGCCGGAGAAGCGTCCCCGGTGGCGCGGAGGAACCCTGCGAGCAGCAGCCAGCCCAGCACAAAGGCCAGGGCGCTGTACAGCATCACTCGCGAAGGCAGCGGCCGCAGGTGGATGACATTCTCCCCCGCCTGCGCTCCGGCCTTTTTCCATGCGCGGAGCCCGTAGAACGAAACCCCGACATAGTACAGGTTCAACACCATGGATGCCCAGACATGCTGCACGCCGAAACTGACGGCACATGCCGCCCCGGTGAAGATGCCCAGTACCCACATGGCGTTCTTCTGGAGGATTTCCAGCACCACATAAGCGATGCCGGTCACCATGGCGAATACTTCTATGGCCTGGATCCAGTCCACTTTCCCTTATCGGACTTCGATGAGTTCCACGACGAATTTGAGGGCGCTGCACGGCGGAATGCCGCGGGTGCCGCTTTCTCCATAGGCAAGGTGATAGGGCAGGTACAGTTCATACTTGGCACCTTCACTCATGAGCTGCAGGCCTTCCGTCCAGCCCTTGATCACCTGGTTGAGGCCGAACTCGATGGGCTCTCCCCGCTTGTAGGAACTGTCGAACACCTGGCCGTCCGGGAAGGTGCCTTCATAGTGGCAGTACACCTTGTCCGTGGCCTTGGGTTTGCGGCCGGTTCCCTCCTTGACAACCTTGTACATCAGGCCGCTTCCGGTGGCTTTCACCTCCGGATCCTTGGCCATCCGGGCCAGGAACTTCTCTCCCTCCTCCTTGGCGGCGGCGCCGGCTGCGGCGGCCCGCTCGGATGTTTCCTCTTCCAGTTCCTTATAAAAAGCCTCCAGGGCCTCGCCGGCCTCTTCCATGCTGATGGCGGGCTGGACGCCGGTGAGCATGGCCTTCAGGCCGGCCATGAAATCGTCCACGTTGGCAATTCTGATCCCCTGCTGGTAAAAGCTGGAGGCAACACTCATTCCGAATGCGTAAGATTTTTTATCCATAATATGCTTTTAAGATGATTCGTTCAAGGCTTTCGCCGCATTCTGGCCGGCCAGGAAACCGGTGCAGAAGGCCAGCTGCAAGTTGTAGCCGCCCGTATCGGCATCCATGTCCAGCACCTCTCCGGCCCAGTAGAGGCCGGGCTGTTTCCTGGACTCCAGGGTTTTGGCCACCACCTCGGCGGTGCGGATCCCCCCGGCCGTGACCACGCAGCGCTCGAAACCCACAAAACCGGCAATCTCCATGCGCCAGTCCTTGAGCGTGGCGGCAAGGGTGTCCACGCTCACCCTGGGGTTGGTCTTGAGGAAGGCCAATGTGAGGTTCCAGGGGATGAGCTTCCCGAGCATGATGCGGAAAAGCCGTTGGAAAGGCTGACCTTTGGAACGTTCGTCATGGATGACTTCCTCCCATTTGGCGTGGATGTCCGCGTCCAGTTTTTCCAGTTCCACAGCGGGCTTGAGGTCCAGGCTCAGAGACACCTTCTGTCCGTCGATGAGCGCCTTGACGGCCTTGCGGCTCACCATGAAGCCCAGCGGACCTTCCACGCCGCCGTCGGTGAACTCGATGTCGCCGAATTCCTGCTGCACGGCCGCGCCGTTGATGCAGAGGGTAAGCTGCACGTTTTCCAGATTGTTGCCGTTGAAGAGTTCTCCGAGCTCACTGAGCGGAGTGATGCGCTCGATGTGCTTTTCGAAAGTGGGATACCAGTTGGGAAGCGGCGCAATTCTGCGTTCCCTGGTTTTTCCGTAAACGGTGCGGCCCCGGAATGCCTGCTTGATTTCTCCGGCAAGGGTCCCCTTCTCTTTGTAACCGGCCGGAACAAGGGCCGTCAGGGAAGGCACGCAGGCATCTATGCTGTGACCCATTTCTTCGGCCCACATGTATCCGTCTCCGGTAGAGCCGGTACCGGGATAGGACAGGCCGCCGGTGGCGATGACGAGCTTCCCGCAAGTGTATTCCACGGGTTCGACAGTGAGTTCCTCCCGGGTGGGAACAGGTTTTCCGGGCCGAAGTTTTCGAGGGTCGTCCACCCGGATGCGAACCTGCTTGCGGGTGGTCTGGACACAGTCCAGCGAGAAACCGCGCGGTGTGGTATCGACCGTTTTCACTTCGCAGTCGGTCACCACCTTCACCCCGGAAAGGGTACAGGCCCGAAGCAGGGTATCCACCACGTCGCCGGCCATGTGCGAAGCCGGGAAAGCGCGGTCTCCCCGCTCCACGACACTCTGGAGACCATATTCTTTCAGGAAATTCATCATGCCCTGCGGCGTGAGATTGTGCCACGAGGGGCTCACGAAATTGACGTCGGTCCGAATGTGGGAAGAGAAGTCCTGCCAGTCCTTCACATTGGTAAAATTACAGCGGCCCTTCCCCGTAATCATGATTTTACGGCCAGCCTTGGGCATTTTTTCCAACACGGTTACAGTACCGCCTTTTTCACTTTCTGCCAACACTTTTGCAGCGCCGATGGCGGCCATGAGCCCTGCCGCTCCTCCTCCGATTACAATGATGTCCGAACGCATAGGTTTTAATTTGTTTGCAAAAATACAAAAAATCATTTATATTTGCAGTCCCGATTCACCACAATCGGACAGGCCACTTTAGCTCAGTCGGTAGAGCAGCGCATTCGTAACGCGCAGGTCGTCAGTTCGAGCCTGATGAGTGGCTCATAAAAAAGGCTTCCGGTTCTCCGGAAGCCTTTTTTATGAGCCAAACGAGCCCACGTTACCCCTCCCCAA
>OCTW011421057.1_pt1 | contig 10824 bp, 7 predicted proteins | sample 1539671 | NCBI WGS metagenome assembly OCTW01 (sample SAMN02144230, study PRJEB22623) | gut metagenome | biome: sheep rumen | host: Ovis aries | place: New Zealand | reverse complement strand
CGCTTGCGTATGTCAAAAAAAAGTTGTACCTTTGCAGCCGTTTTTAATTTGCGGTATAGTGCGCGTACGTGTATATATATGGATTTTGAGCCTCCTACTCTGCTTCACAGCAGCGTGGGCGGAAGATAGTATATACGTTGCGCGGGATACGCTGGCGGCGGATAGTACAGCCAAGCCGCAGGAGGTGAAAAAGAAGAGTGCGCTCTCGGCGCCGGTACACTATCAGTCATCGGACTCGATGGTGATGATGGCGAACGGAACGGCTTATCTGCACGGTAAAGGAGAACTCAAATACGAGAAGATGGAGCTGACGTCCGATTACATACGCATGAATATCGATTCGAGTCTCATTTATGCGAGGGGAGTGTACGACAGTCTGGAGTACGAATGGAAAGGCAAGCCCGTTTTCAAAGACGGCAAAGACAGTTATGAGACGAACGAGATTACCTATAACATCAAGACACAGAAAGGTTACATCCGCCATGTAGTGACGCAGCAAGGCGAGGGGTACATCATCGCGGACAAGACCAAGAAAGTAGAGGGCGATGAGATGATGATGGCCGGTGGTCAATACACGACTTGCGACAACCATGAGCACCCGCATTTCTACCTGAAGATGACCAAAGCGAAAGTCAAACCGGGCAGTTATATTGCAACCGGACCGGCATATATGGTGGTGGGCGATGTACCGCTGCCGTTAGCGATCCCGTTCGGCTTCTTCCCGTTCACAAACACCTACTCCAGCGGAATCATCATGCCGACTTTCGGCGATGACTACTCGAGAGGATTGTATCTAAGCAATTTCGGATACTATTTTGCGCTTTCGGATTATGCGGATCTGGAGGTCACGGGAGATATCTACAGCCGCGGTACATGGGCGGTACGAGCGAAAAGCAAATACGTGTGGCGGTACCATTTCTCGGGCAATCTGAGTATCAACTACCGCAACGACGTGACGAGTGAGAAAGGCATGCCGGACTACGCTACGAGGAAAAACTTCAGCGTACAATGGACGCACAGCCAGGACGCGAAAGCAAATCCGTACTGCACTTTCTCGGCGAGTGTGAACTTTGCAACGAGCGGTTATAACCGCAGTAATGTCAACAGTTACTACAACCCGAACCTGTATTCGGAGAACACGAAGAGCAGTACGATCAACTATACGCAGCGTTTCCCGGACAGTCCGTGGAATCTGAGCATGAGTGCGAGTCTGACGCAACGTACAAGCGACTCGACGATCTCGTTAACCGCTCCGCAGCTGACGGTGAGCATGAGTAGTGTTTACCCCTTCAAACTATGGCGGCAAGCGGTCCTCAAACGCAAAGGCAAAGTGGGCGGCAAGGAACAATGGTACGAGAAGATCAAGATGAGTTATTCCGGAAACGGCAAGATAGCGATCAACAGCATCAAAGAGAAAGACTTCCTGACGTCGAATTTCCTGCGGGACTGGCAAACGGGTCTGAACCACTCTATTCCGATCAACGCGAGCTTCACGGTACTCAAATACCTGAATATCACGCCGAACATCAACCTGCGTGACCGGATGTATTTCATGCGTACCGACCGTCATTGGGACGACGAGGCGCAGAAGATGGCGACGGACACCACCACGGGCTTCTATAACGTGTTTGACTTCGATGTGGGACTGAGTTTCAGCACGAAGATCTACGGATTCTTCACGCCGCTGAAGAAGTTGTTCCCGAACAGCAAAGTGGAGAAATTCCGCCATGTAATGACTCCGACGCTGAGTATCAGCTACCACCCGGATTTCGGCAAGTCGTTCTGGGGGTATTACGGCAGCTACGATGAGCCTGTTTATTACCGGGACAGTCTGGATGCCGAGGGACGGAAAGTGCCGACAGGAGAAGTGGTGCATCAGACTTATTCACGATTCCAAGGCAGCCCTTACGGCAACGCGTCGCAAGGTATGTCCGCCTCCCTCAATTTCGGGTTAGCGAACAACTTGGAGATGAAGGTGGTAAACAGTAAAGACACAACGGGCAAACAACCGTTCAAGGTCATCAGCCTGATTGACAACTTCTCTGTCAACGGCGGTTATAACTTCGCGGCGGATAGTATGAATTGGAACCAATTCACGGTGAACCTGCGTCTGAAATTTCCGTACTTGAACAACTACAGCCTGAACGTGAGTACGCATTTGGATCCGTACATGTATGAGTTGAATTCACTCGGGACACCGGTACGAACCAACAAGCAATACTGGCACCACGGCCGATTCCCTCATTGGGACGGACTGCGATGGAGTTTCAGTTACTCGATCTCCAACCAGACGATCAAGAAATGGAAGGACAAGTTAGAAGGCCGTCAGACCAAAAACGAACCGGAGAACGAAGCGGATGGCGATCTCGCGGCGGTGGAGAAAGACGGCGAAGGTATGGACCGCAACGCCAAACGGGAGAAGAAAAACGAGGAAGTCGATGACGGCTACGTGATGACCGATTTCCCGTGGAGCGTGTCGCTCAGTTACTCGCTTGCTTACGCCCCGGGCAATCAGTTTGACTACGAGAAGATGTACTATAAGATGAAGTTCACACACAGCCTGACCATGAGCGGTAACATCGGCCTGGGACAAGGATGGAAAGTGAGCGCGAACATGACGTACAACTTCGAATACAAGAAAGTAACAGCCTGCACGTTTAACATCAGCCGCGACCTGCACTGCTGGAACATGACGGCAAGTATCAACCCGATAGGTCCGTTCAAGAGCTATACGTTCCACATAGGCGTGAACGCGTCGATGCTCGCGGACCTCAAATACGATAAAAACAGTAATCAATCAACAAATAGTAGAGTATCATGGTGGTAGAAAACCTAAAAGTAGTAAAAGCCACGTACGAGCTGTATATAGCCGGCGAAGATGGCAAAGAAGAATTGATGGAGAAAGCGACTGCGGAGACTCCGTTAGTATGGTGTCACGGCGAAGGAATGATGCTTCCGGCGTTTGAGGCAGCCATGGCAGGCAAAAAGGCCGGCGAGCATTTTGACTTCGTGCTCAAAGCCGCTGACGCCTATGGCGAGTACCTCGAAGAAGGCGTCATGGAACTGCCGAAGACGATGTTCTTCAACGGCGATGGTGAGTTTGACGAGGAGCGCGTGTACGTCGGTGCAATCGTGCCGATGAACACGGTGGACGGTCAGATTGTCAAAGCGCAGGTATGCGAGATCACAGAGGACAAAGTGACTATCGACCTCAACCACCCGTACGCCGGCGAGGACCTGCACTTCAAGGGCGAGATCTTGGAGATCCGCGACGTGACGGAAGGCGAACTCAAAGCCATACGTAACCCCAGACACGGCTGTGGAGGCTGCGGTGGAGGTCATTGCGGAGATGGCGGCTGCGAGAGCTGCGACAAAGGCTGCGGAAATTGTAAATAACAACAAAATACTATAAAACTATGGCAAATATTGTAGCGATAGTGGGTCGTCCCAATGTCGGGAAATCGACTCTTTTTAACAGGCTCACGGGAACCCGGCGGGCGATAGTGATGAACACCGCGGGAACGACTCGTGACCGCCAGTACGGCAAAGCCGAATGGTGTGGACGCGAGTTCTCGGTCATCGACACAGGAGGTTGGGTCGTTAATAGCGATGACACCTTTGAGTCGGAGATCAACCGCCAGGTCGATCTCGCTATTCGTGAGGCGGACGTAGTGATGCTCGTAGTGGACGTGAACGAAGGTGTGACGCAATTCGATATGGAAGTGGCACACCTGCTGCGACAGGCGAAGAAACCGACCGTGCTGTGCGTTAACAAAGTAGATTCCTTCGAGAACCAATACGGGGCTGCGGAGTTCTATAAACTCGGTCTCGGCGAGCCGTTTATCCTCTCTGCTGAGAACGGTTTAGGAACCGGTGATCTGCTGGACGAGGTGGTCAGCCGTTTCCGCAAAGAAGACGACTCGGACGAGCAGTTGGAGGAGTTACCGCGCTTTGCGATTGTCGGAAGGCCGAATGCCGGCAAGTCCAGTATTCTCAACGCCTTCATCGGTGAGGAGCGAACGATAGTGACCGATATTCCCGGTACGACACGCGACTCGATTTATACGCGGTACAATAAGTTCGGCAAGGATTTTTATCTTGTGGACACAGCGGGTATCCGTAAGAAAGCGAAAGTGACGGAAGATCAGGAGTACTACTCGGTCGTTCGTTCCATCCGTGCGATAGAAAACAGCGACGTATGTATCCTGATGATTGACGCGACGCGCGGCATTGAGGCGCAGGATTTGAATATCTACTCGCTGATTCAGAAAAACAAGAAGGGTCTGGTGGTCTGCATCAACAAGTGGGATTTGGTAGAAAGCAAGACGAATCAGGATATTAAAGCCTACGAAAGTGCTATTCGCGAACGAATTGCGCCGTTCACAGACTTCCCGATCATCTTCACGAGTGCCGTAACCAAACAGCGAATCTTCAAGGTGGTAGAGACTGCGCTGCACGTGTACGAGAACAAAAACAAGAAGATTCCGACCGCGCAGCTGAACGAGAAATTCCTGCCGCTCATCGAGAACTACCCGCCGCCCGCATGGAAAGGCAAGTATATTAAAATCAAGTATTGTACCCAGCTGCCGAACACGCAGATTCCGACCTTTGTGTTCTTCGCCAACCTGCCGCAGTACGTCAAAGAGCCGTACAGACGGTTCCTGGAGAACAAGCTGCGCGAGTGGTGGGACTTCGAAGGCACGCCGGTACAACTATTTATACGGGCGAAATAACGGCGATTTTTAAGAAAAAGTTACACTTTTTACTTAATTGCTTGCGTATGTCAAAAAAAAGTTGTAACTTTGTGCGCTTTTTTCGGAGATGAAAATCATAGGCTTCATATATCACGACTCAGGGGTGCAAATGGTGCTCAAAGGCGACAGTTGTCTGCTGAACGGCCGCAAGCCGATGTTCCTACCCGATGGGACGAGCGAGTTAGGCGTGACGGAGTGCGTGATCCTCAGAGTGAGCCGCTTGGGAAAAGAGATAGCACCTAAGTTCGCGAGCCGTTATTACGACGCCGTGGCTCCCGGAGCAGATTTCATTGCGATGGATCTGGCGCGCAAGGCGCAGAAGGAAGGCAAGCCCTGGACGGAAGCGATCGCGTTTGACTACTCGCTGGCAATAGGAGAATGGATTAACCATGATGAAATGAGCGCAGCAGAGCTGCTCAATGATGAATTGGTTATTTCTCCCGAAGAGGCGATTGCAAGAGCCAGCAAGGTGATGACCATCCGGCAAGGGGACTTGATTTATATCCAACGGGCTGTTGCTCCAAGGAAGGTGGAGAAAGAAGAAATCATCCGCATAGAGATCGACGGAGAAGAGAAATTGTATTGCAAGATTAAATGAAGAAAATTGTTTCCATAGTACTGTTATTATCGTTATGGCTGTCTGCCGTAGCGGGTATTCATACATACCAGAGTCACTCGGTGCTGGCGAACGGCAGCTGGGTGAAGATCCGTGTGAGCGAGAGCGGCGTATGTAAGATGACGTTCAGCGAGCTGGAGGCCGCCGGTATCAGCCATCCTGCACAGGTTCGTGTGTACGGTTACGGCGGCGCGATGAAGACACAGGATTTCAGCAAGCCCAATATCGACGACCTGCCGCAAGTACCGGTGTTTGTCGGAAACGACTATGTGTTGTTTTATGTCCAGGGACCGATCAGCTGGGTTTACGACAACTCTAACGGACGGTTTGTACACACGCGCAACACCTATTCTAACTACGGCTACTATTTTCTGACAGAGAACGTCGGTACGCCTCTGGCGCCTGTAGCAGGCGAGCCGATAAGCGGCACTGCTACTGACGTAACGAGCTATCCGATGTTGCAGGTACACGACAAAGACAGTATCAACCTGATTGATCGAAGCGGAGTATCCGGCGGCGGTCGTACGTTCTACGGCGAGACGTTTGTGAACGGCTCAAAACGCAGCTTCACCTTCACGACCCCGAATGCCTTGACGTCTGAGCAGAGTACGGCCGTTGTGGATGTAGCAGGGTATGCTTCGATTGCAACGCAGTTCACAGCGACACTCAACTCGTCCTCCAAATCGGTAAATATTCCCAAATACAAAGATAACTACGACTGCGGTCAGCCCGGTACGATCTCCGTCTTGGCGGCATCAGACGCGCAGAGCCAGCAGGTACAAGTGCGTTACCAAAGCAGCCTCAACAGCGCCATAGGATGGCTCAACTATATTGAGTTAAGCACCCCGCGCGAGATGATTATGAACGGCTCGTACATGACGGTAAGAACGCTCACAAACAAGAACAGCTCGGTGCCTGTGCGGTTCCATCTGACAAACGCGAATGCGGGTATTCAGATCTGGGACATCACCGACAAAGCTGCTATCCAACGCATGCCGACGACCCTCTCTGGCAACGAGATGACCTGGGTCGGTACCCAGGCAGACGGCATCCATGAGTACGTAGCTGTCAACACGAACGGAAACAGTTTTGTGACAGCTGACGTAGTAGGAACAATCGATAATCAGGACTTGCATCAACTGAGCGATATTGACTACGTCATCATCTGCCCGAGCGAGTATGTAGCTCATGCGACGCGTCTGGCGCAAGCGCACCAACACAAAGAAGGAATCACCTGGGCGGTAGTGACCGACCAACAGGTGTATAACGAGTTCTCTTCAGGCACCCCGGACGCTACGGCGTACAGGTGGCTGATGAAGATGCTCTACGACCGTGCGAACAACGGCACCGGTCAGAAACCAAGATGGTTGTTGCTGCTCGGTCATGGTTCGTTTGACAACCGGAAGATTCTCGCCACCTCAGGTTCCGCATTGTTGCTGACGTACCAGGCGGAGAACTCTACGAACGAGGTTAACGCTTATGCGACGGATGACTACTTCGGTTTCCTGGACGATAACGAGGGCACACGTGATGCCAGCGGAAAGATGGATATAGGCGTAGGACGTCTGCCGGTAACGAGTGTAGAAGAAGCACAAGGGACGATCGACAAACTCATCGCGTATATTAACAACGAGCAGACCGGCAAATGGAAGAACCAGATTGCTTATCTGGCGGACGACGGCGAGCACGGTACGCATACGGAGACCGCCGAGGCAAGTGCCGAGTTGACGCGTGTGGGCAATCCGGATTTCATAATACATAAGGTTTATTTGGATGCTTATCCCCAGGAGATGAACGCGAGCGGCGAGAGTTATCCCTTAGCCAAGAACAAGATCCAGAACCTCCTGCGTAACGGCGTGCTCTATTTCAACTACTCGGGTCATGGCGGTTATAACGCCATCACCAACGAGTCCATTCTTAACATGCGGGACATCGAGTTGATGAGCAATAAGAATCAGGCTTTCTGGCTCTTTGCGACGTGTAGCTTCGCGCAGTTCGACGGAGGAAAACGTTGTGCAGCGGAGACAGCCATGCTGAACTCCCGCGGCGGAGCTATAGCTGTACTGGCTGCAACGCGTACAGTTTATGCAACAGGTAACACCAAACTCAGTCGTTCCGTGACGGCAGAACTCTTCAAGCATACGAACACCTTCCATTATGAGGCTACTATAGGCGAAGCGGTTGCAAAGGGCAAGAACGCGCTGGGCTACGACGAGAACAAGATGGCGTACGTCTTGTTCGGAGATCCCGCCATGCGGCTCAATTACCCGACGAACTACTACGTAGAGACCGTGACCGATATAGACACGCTTCATGCCCTGAGCGTGCAGCAGGTACAAGGGCGCATCGTGGATGAGGACAACCAGACGGTAACGGATTTCAACGGCAAAGTGGATATCACGATCTACGACAAGATGCAGGTCATCACTACGCGTGACAACGATGCCAAAGAGAACGAAGAGGCGAAAGAGTTGCAATACAACGACTACCCCGGTATGCTCTTCACGGGTTCGGCAGCGGTAGAAGAGGGCGAGTTCAACTACTCGTTCATGGTGCCGAAGGATATACGTTATAACTACGGCAACGGACGCATCGTCTATTATGCCATGAGCGACGATGAAGAGGACAAAGTGGAAGCTGTGGGTCATTACGAGGAGTTCGTCATCGGCGGAACGGGAGACATATTGAGTGCCGACACCATAGGTCCCGAGATGGAAATATACCTCAACAACAAAGCCTTCCAGGACGGCGGTAAGACCTACTCTACTCCGCGGTTCTTTGCGGATCTGTACGACCAGAACGGCATCAACACCGCAGGCGCAGGTATCGGACATGACTTGATGATGATTGTAGATAACGATCCAAAGCAGATTTACGTCCTTAACGAGTATTTCACGTCGGCGAACGACAGTTATACCTCCGGTCAGGTCAGTTACCTTATGGGTGAACTGCCGGACGGTCCTCATAGTCTGACCTTCCGCGCATGGGATTTGCTGAACAACAGCACGACGAAGAGCCTGAACTTCATTGTTGAGGCAGGGCTCGATCCGTCCATCTATTCGGTTATCAGCTACCCGAACCCCGTACGGCAGAGCGGCGTACTGAACCTCATGGTTAACTACGACCAGCCGGATGAGTTACTGAGCACAGAGATTTACCTCTATAACATAAACGGGCAGATGATATACAGCCATAAGCAGGAGAACCCCGACCAGGTAGCGATTAACCTCTCGGAGTTGGGTCTCCACCCTGGCGTATTCATGTACACCGTAAAGATCAAATCCGCGAGCAGCAAATACAGCACTACCTCGGGTAAGATTATTGTAACGAAATAAAAATAATGTATAACCAATATTAGTCTGTACAATGCCTATGAAGCATATCGCTTGAAGATTACCAAACATCGAAACATCGAAATATCGAAATATCGTAAAACAAAAAAATCAAAACATAACACAATGAAAAAAATCAGTATTTCTATGGTGGCTCTGCTCTTTGCAGCTACGATGAGCGCGCAAACAGAACCGACTCCTAATCCTGTTATCACGGCTATGCCTTCCTTGTCCATCGCTCCGGATGCCCGTGCAGCCGGCCTGGGCGATGTCGGTGTAGCTACAGAGGCGGATTTTAACTCGCAGTATTGGAACCCCGCCAAGTACGCTTACATGTATTCCAAGGGCGGTATTACCGCTAACTACACGCCGTGGTTGCGTAAGTTGGTCGGCGACATCGACCTGGCTTATCTCGCAGGTTTCTATAACTTCGGTGATCTGGGCGGCGGTATCGGTGCCAGCTTCACGTATTTCTCGATGGGTGACGTAGCGTTAACGACGATGGACGGAACCAAACTGCAGGACGTACGTCCGAACGAGTGGGCTCTTGACCTCAGCTATTTCCGCAAGTTGCACGAGTATGTATCTATGTCAGTAGCCGTTCGCTTCTTGTATTCGGACCTCAACAACGGTGTGAACAGTTCGACCTCTACCGCAGGTGAGATGCACGCGGCTTGGTCTATGGCTGCAGACATCGGTCTGTACTACAAACAGCCGATTGAGTTGCCGATGGGTACCTCCCATTTCTCGCTCGGTTTCACCCTCAAGAACTTAGGTGGTAAGATGACCTACGCAGAGGACGGATCGAGTAACTTCATCCCGACGAGCATGAACCTCGGTGTAGGTTATGAGTTGCCGCTGAACAAGTACAACTTCCTGACCTTCAACCTCGAGACAAACAAGATGCTCGTTCCGACCCGCTACTCGAAGTTCGCTGATGACAAGGTCACCGGCAAGTACAGCCAGGACGCTTACTCTGCTATCAACCCGGCTAAGGGATGGTTCCAAAGCTTTGCAGACGCTCCGGGCGGTGCGAAAGAGGAGTTCGAAGAGGTTCGTTGGGGCGCAGGTATCGAGTATAGCTACAACAAGCAGTTCTTCGCTCGCGTTGGTTACAGCTATGAGAACTACTACAAAGGTAACCGTAATGTCATCACTTTCGGTGCCGGTTTCCACCTCTCTATTGTAACGCTCGATGTCTCTTACTGCGTTGGTCTGGCAGCATCCAACCCGCTCGATCAGACCATGCGCTTCACGCTGGGCTTTGACCTCTACGGTATCAAGGACCTCGTAGATAACAAGAAGAAATGAGAATTGGCTTTGGATATGATGTGCATCAATTCGCCCCTGACCGCAAATTGTGGTTAGGGGGAATTGAGGTGCCGTGTGAACGGGGATTGTCGGGTCATTCGGACGCTGACGTAGCGATCCATGCGTTGTGTGACGCGCTCCTTGGTGCCGCCGCCATGCGCGACATCGGCTATCATTTTCCCGACACCAAAGGCAATGAGTACGAAGGTATCGACTCAAAAATTCTTCTTCGTCGCGTCATGGAGATGATCCGCAAGGCCGGTTATGAACTCGGTAACTGCGACCTCACTATCTGCGCACAAGCGCCGAAACTCAATCCGCATATTCCGGCGATGGTAGATTGCCTGGCGGAAGTTATGGGCGTCGAGCCGAACCAAATAAACATTAAAGCCACGACCACGGAGCATTTAGGTTTCGTAGGACGTGAAGAAGGAATTGCCGCCTACGCGGTAGCATTGATTCAATGAGATTGCTCTTACTCTCTATATCACTATCGCTCATCACGGACTTGTTCCAGATGGGTCATCGGCCTCAGATAGAGGTGCAGGACGGTCCGTACGAGCGGATCGCTCTGACGGATAGCACACGTCTGGAGGTCTATCAATACACGGACTCGACGCTGGTTGTCATGACCGCTTGCGCGCCGCAGTGTTCTTCGTGCGCGCGTGTATATAATAAGGAGTGGCAACTCATCCGCACCGTCACTCCACCCTTCTCTTCAATCTTCCCGCTCGCCACTATCGAGGACGGTAAGATTGTCTGGAAGGACAATGATACCTGGGAATACTAATCATGGAACTTCCTATTTATT
>OCTW011611329.1_pt1 | contig 10825 bp, 7 predicted proteins | sample 1539671 | NCBI WGS metagenome assembly OCTW01 (sample SAMN02144230, study PRJEB22623) | gut metagenome | biome: sheep rumen | host: Ovis aries | place: New Zealand | reverse complement strand
CCCCGCCACGGGCGAGGTCATCGTGCCGGCCAACGAGGAGATCGACGAGAAGGCCTGCAAGGCCATCGCGCGCCTCAACCTGCCGTCCCTCTGGATCCGCTCCGGCCTCACCTGCCAGGCCGAGCACGGCATGTGCGCCAAGTGCTACGGCCGCGACCTGGCGACCGGAAAGCCCGTCCAGATCGGAGCCGCCGTCGGCATCATCGCCGCGCAGTCCATCGGCGAGCCCGGCACCCAGCTCACGATGCGGACCTTCCACGTCGGCGGCACGGCCTCCACGAGCGCCACCTCCACCGACCACGTCACGCTCGCCGCGGGCGTCGTCCGGTTCTCCGACGACATGCGCAAGGTCGTCAAGGAGAACGGCGACGTCGTCGTCCTCAACCAGGGCACCACGATCACCGTCGTGGACGAGCAGGGCATCGAGGTCGACCGCTTCTCGCCGCCGCTCGGCGCCACCGTCCACGCCAAGGACGGCGACAAGGTCAAGGCCAAGTTCAAGATCGCCGAGTGGGACGGCTACGCCACGCCGATCCTCACCGAGTTCGCCGGCCGCGTCGAGTTCCGCGACTTCGTCGACGGCGTCTCGATCGACAAGCAGGTGGACCCCAAGTCCGGCGTCCAGCAGCTCGTCGCCATCGAGACGAAGGAGAACCTCCACCCGCAGATCATCGTCTTCGACGATTCCGGCGCGGAGGGCCCCGTCGCGAAGGGCTACTACTCCATCCCGACGGGCGCCGTCGTGGTGGTGAAGGACGGCCAGCGCGTCGCCGCCGGCGACCAGCTCGCCAAGACCACGCGCAAGGAGAACAAGACCCGCGACATCACGGGCGGCCTCCCGCGCGTCTCCGAGCTCTTCGAGGCCCGCCAGCCCAAGGAGGTCGCCGAGATCGCCAAGATCGAGGGCGTCGTGGACTTCGGCGACAACGAGCGCGGCAAGCGCGTCGTGATCGTCAAGGACGACGCCACCGACACCGAGGAGCGGCACCACATCGCGATGGGCAAGCACATCATCGTCTACAAGGGCGACCGCGTCCGCAAGGGCCAGCCGCTCACCGAGGGCGCGCTCTCCCCGCAGGAGATCCTGGACGTCTCCGGCCGCGACGAGCTGCAGCGCTACCTCGTGAACGAGGTGCAGAGCGTCTACCGCCTGCAGGGCGTCGAGATCAACGACAAGCACATCGAGATCATCGTGCGGCAGATGCTGCGCAAGGTCAAGATCGTGAACCCGGGCGACACGGACTTCCTCTGGGGCGAGCAGGTCTCGCACGAGGAGTTCATGCGCAAGAACGAGGAGGCGATGGTCGAGGGCAAGCGCCCGGCCGAGGCCACCCCGGTGCTGCTGGGCATCACCAAGGCGTCGCTCGAGACGGACTCCTTCATCTCCGCCGCGTCCTTCCAGGACACGACGCGCGTGCTGACGGACTCCGCCACGCAGGGCGCCCGCGACTACCTGCGCGGGTTCAAGGAGAACGTGATCCTCGGCCACCTCATCCCGGCCGGCACGGGCTTCCCGATGCACCGGTGCCTCAAGCTGGTGCCGCTCTGCGACCCGATCCCGGAGGAGGAGATGCCGCTCTCGGAGGACGAGAAGGCCCGCCGGGCCACCTTGGCGGCCACCGCCGCCGAGGAGGGCCGTGAGGAGGACGTCCCCGAGGCCGAGTACGTCGACGACACCGCCGAGTCCCTCTCCGGCGAGGCCCCCGCCTCCGACGACGAGGAGAACCCGGAGGCCTAGTCCGCTTTCGGACCGGCTAAGCGAAGCGGGGCGGCCTCGGCCGCCCCGCTTCCTTTGCGGCGCCTTTGTGCTCCCGGCTCCGCCCCACCTACCCCGCGTCCGGCGCGAGAGCGGCGGCGAGGGCCGCGGCGGCGGCCTCCGGCGGGGCGTCGTTCGACGTCGGGACGGAGAGGTCGCAGAACGCGCGGTAGACCGGCGCGCGGCGCCCGTAGAGCGCGGCGGTCTCGTCGCGGCTCCGCGCGAGGGGCCGATCCCCGCCGCCCGCGATGCGCGCCCAGAGCGTCTCGAACGGCGCGTCGAGGTGCAGCACGAGCGTGTTCGTCCCCCGCACGAGCGCGCGGTTGCGCTCGAGTGTCGGGAAGCCGCCGCCGGACGCGACGACCTCCGAGCCGGGCCGGGTCAGCACGCGGCGGGCGACGTCGGTCTCGAGCGCGCGGAAGCCCTCCTCGCCCCTCGCGGCGAAGATCTCCGGGATCGGCGCGCCCGCGGCGGCGGCGATTTCCCGGTCGAGGTCCGCGAACGGAAGCCCGAGCCGCGCGGCGAGCGCGCGCCCGGCGGTCGACTTGCCCGCCCCCATGAAGCCCGTGAGGAGGATCTTCGTCGCGTTCTTGCGCCAGAGGTCCGCGGCGAGGGACGGAAGCAGTTGCGCGAGGAGAGCGTCCTCGTCGAGCGCGAGGCCGGGGTTCCAGATGCGCTGGGCCGCGACGGCCTGGCGCACGAGCATCGCGAGGCCGCCGACGGCGCGGGCGCCGGCCTTGCGCGCGTTGAGGACGAGGCGCGAGGGCGTCGGGCAGTAGACCGGGTCGAAGACGGCGAGGCCGGGGTGCAGCGCGGCGGGGTCGACGGGGATGCCGCCCGCCTTCGGCCACATCCCGACGGGCGTGCCGTTGAGCAGCACGGTCGCGTCCGCCAGCGCGGCGGCCGCCTCTTCCGGCGACGCGGCGACGGACACGGCGCCGCGCGCGTCCGGGACGCGCGCGAGCAGCTCCGCGCGGAAGGCCGCGCCCTTCGCGGCGTCGCGCGAGGCGACGACGAGCGAGGCGGCGCCGGCGGCGAGTGTCTCGGCGGCCATCATCGCGGCGACGCCGCCCGTGCCGAGCAGCAGCGCGCGCGAGCCCTCGAGCGGCAGCCCGGCGGCGAGGAACCCCGCCACGTCGGTGTTGTCGCCGCGCCCGCGGCAGACCGTGTTCGCGGCGCCGCAGCGGCGCGCGGCGTCGGAGAGCCCGGAGAGGAACGGCAGGATCGCCTTCTTGTGCGGGATCGTCGCGTTGAAGCCGTCGTAGTCGCGCAGCAGCGCGGGCATCCGCGCCGGGAGATCCTCCGGCGCGACGTCGAGAAGCTCGTACGTCCCGTCGATCCCCGCGGCATCCAGGATCGCGGCGTGGATCTCGCCGGAGAGGCTGTGGCCGAGCGGATGGCCGATCAGGGCGAACCGCCGCTTCACGTCAGGCGAGCGGCTCGAAGTCCGCGGGGCCGTGCTTGCAGAGCGGGCAGACGAAGTCGTCCGGGAGCGTGTCGCCCTCGTGGACGTAGCCGCAGATCTTGCAGACCCAGCCCTTCTTCTTCCCGGCCGCGGGCGGCTTCGGCTTCACGTTGGCCTGGTAGTAGGCGTAGGTCATCGCCGGAGCGGCGGAGAGCACGCGGCTCTCCGCCACGGAGCAGACGAACATCCCGTGCGAGCCCATGTCGACGTACTGCTCGACCTTGAGCGAGAGAACGGCGCAGACGTGGCGCGGCAGCACGACGAGCCCGTTCGCGGTGCGCGAGAGGCCCTCGACGCCGGCGAACTTGTCCGCCGTGCGCCCGCTCTGGAAGCCGTAGCGCTGGAAGACCTCGAACGGCGCGTCCTCGGAGAGGCAGTTGACGTTCAGGACGCCGGTCTGCTTCGCGACGTGGTGCGAGTAGTTGAGCTTGTTGATCGTGACGGCGACGCGCGTCGGGTTGTCCGAGACCTGCGTGACGGTGTTCACGATGAGGCCGTTGTCCTTGCCCTTCTCGTCCTTCGTCGTGACGACGTAGAGCCCGTAGCCGATGTCGTAGAGCGCCTTCGGGTCGTTCTTCGGCACGGCGGCGTCGGCGCGCGCGACGTATTCGGCGCAGAGCTCGTCGGCGAGCGCCTCGAGCTCCTTGCGCGACTCGTCCGAGAGAGCGGACTTGATGTGCACGACGTTCTCGCAGACGCGGACGTTCTTCGACCTCTCGAACTTCGCGCGCATGATCTTCGCGGCGAGGGGCGCCCACGAGCCGTTCTCGATGAGGCCCACCGTGCGGTTCTGGAAGTTGCGCTCCACGAGGTGGTCGAGGAACGTGTGCATGAACGGGAAGATCTCGGCGTTGTAGGTCGTCGTCGCGAGCACGAGCTTGCTGTGCCGGAAGGCGTCCTCGACGGCCTCCGCCATGTCGTCGCGCGCGAGGTCCGCGGCGGAGACCTTCGGGCAGCCGCGCGCCTTGAGCATCTCGACGAGCTTGAGCGCCGCCTCCTTCGTGTGTCCGTAGACCGAGGTGTAGGCGACGAACACGCCGTCCGTCTCCGCCTCGTAGCTGCTCCACGTCTGGTATTTGGCGAGCGCGTTCGCGAGGGCGTCGCCCGTCAGGACCGGGCCGTGCAGCGGGCAGACCGTGCGGATGTCGAGGCCGGCCGCCTTCTTGAGGAGCGCCTGCACCTGCGCGCCGTATTTGCCGACGATGCCGAAGTAGTAGCGGCGCGCCTCGCAGTCCCAGTCCTCCTCCGCGTCGAGCGCGCCGAACTTGCCGAAGCCGTCGGCGGAGAAGAGGATCTTGTCCGCCTCGTCGTAGGTCACCATGACCTCGGGCCAGTGGACCATCGGCGCGGCGACGAAGTGCAGCGTGTGGCGGCCGAGGGCGAGCGTGTCGCCCTCCTTGACGACGATCCGGCGGTCCTCCCACTCCCTGCCGAAGAAGTTCGCCATCATCGCGAACGCCTTGGCCGACGAGACGATCGTCGCGGCGGGGAAGGCGTCCAGGAACGCGGCGATGTTCGCCGAGTGGTCCGGCTCCATGTGCTGGACGACCAGGTAGTCCGGCTTGCGGCCGGCGAGGGCCCTCTCGAGGTTGTCGAGCCACTCGTGGCGGAAGCGGACGTCGACCGTGTCCATCACGGCGACCTTCCCGTCGAGGATCGCGTAGGAGTTGTAGGCCATGCCGTTCGGAACGGCGTACTGGCCCTCGAAGAGGTCGACGTCATGGTCGTTGACGCCGACGTAGCGGATGTCGTCGGAGATGTTCATGGAGCGCAGGGAGGGGAGGGATTCGTGCGGGCGGGACGGACGGCTATTCGGCCGCGTCCTGGACCTCGTCGTCCTCGTCGTCGCCGTCGTCCTCGTCGTCGCCGAAGCCGGCGTCGCCGCCGCCCATGCCGCCCATCATCATGAGGGGCATCATCGCCTGCATGATGGCGCCCTGCAGCTCCTCCTTCGAGGTGGCCTTGCCCGCGTTCTTCGCGGCGCCCTGGAACGCCGTGAGGACCATCGTCGCCTGCTGCTTCGTCGCCTCGTCGAGGGGCTTCATCTTCGCGACGGCGGCCTTCCACGTGTCCTTCTCCTTGAAGGCGTCGGCGACGTCCTCGGGGATCCAGACGCCCTCGACCTTGACCATGCGGTCCTTGTCCTCGGGATTGGCGGCGTTCGTCATCGTGACGGAGCCGTCCTCGTTGGCGGTGGCCTTGTACGTCGGGAGCTTGATGTCGGCGACGGCGTCCGTGACGCCCTTCATCGTGAGCGCGGGCGTGTCGAGCAGGGCCTGGAGGTCGCCCTTGGCGAGCTTCTCGAGCGTGGCCGCGCGCGCGACGGCGCCGAGCTTCGCGCCGCCCTTCACGAGGAACGCCTTCTTCTCCGCGTCGGTGAGCGTGCCGCTGCCGGGGACGGGCACGGGCGTCTCGTCGCCCATGCCGACGAGGAGGCCGTTCTGCTTGACGAGGGTCGCGGCGATCTGGAGGACGGTGTCCTGGCCGAGCTTCCAGATCTGCGGATCCATCTTGGCGGCGAAGTCCTTGACGGCGTCGGACGCGGCGGTCTTGTAGGAGGCGGGAAGGCCCTTCCAGACCGCGCCGAAGTCGCCGTTGGCGAGGGCGCCGGAAAGCACGGCGTGCGCGGCGGCGGCGGCCTGGACGTCGGCGGCGGAGGGGGCGGCTGCGAAGGCGGAGGCGGAGAGGCCGGCGCAGAGCGCGGCGGCGAGGGCGGAGCGGAGGCAGGTGTTCATGGGTGTGCTTTTTGGGTTTGGGGGTTGTGAAGAGAGAGGGGGGAGGGGCTACTTCGTGACGACGGCGTAGGTCTCGCGGGCGATCATGAGCTCCTCGTCGGTCGGCATGACGATCGCGGCGACCTTGCTGCCGGGCTTGGAGAGGTAGCACGGGCCGGACCTGGTCGCGTTGGCCTCCTCGTCGAAGTCGACGCCGAGGCAGGCGAGGCGCGAAAGGATGCGGGCGCGGGCGGGGCGGGAATTCTCGCCGATGCCGCCGGTGAAGACGATCGCGTCGGCGCCGCCGATGAGGGCGAAGTAGCCGCCGATGTACTGCACGATGCGGTGCGCCCACATCTGCAGCGCGAGCTCCGCCGTCTCGGTGCCGGCCGCGGCGGCGTTCACCATGTCGCGCATGTCGCCGCTATTGATGCCGCCGACGCCGAGCAGGCCCGACTTCTTGTTGAGGAGCGTGTCGATCTCGTCGGCCGTCATGCCCTTGCGGACGAGCTCCAGGACGACCGCCGGGTCGATGTCGCCCGAGCGCGTGCCCATCACGACGCCGGCGAGAGGCGTGAGGCCCATCGTCGTGTCGTAGACCTTGCCGTTCTTGATCGCGGCGAGCGAGGATCCGTTGCCGAGGTGGCAGGTGACGAGGTTCACCTGGTCGGCGGGCTTGCCGAGGAACTCGGCCGCGGCGAGCGTCACGAAGTGGTGCGACGTGCCGTGGAAGCCGTACTTGCGGATGCCGTACTTCGTGCGGAACTCGTCCGGGATCGCGTAGCGCGCGGCGCAGGGCGGCATCGTCTGGTGGAACGCGGTGTCGAAGACGGCGACGTTGGGGACGCCGGGGAAGATCTTCTGGCACGCCTCGATGCCGCCGATGTTCGGGGGCATGTGGAGCGGACCGAACGGGATGAGGCCCTTCATGCCGGCGAGCGACTCGGGCGTGACGAGCGTCGCCTCCTTGAAGAGGTCCGCGCCGTGGAGCACGCGGTGGCCGATGGCGTCGACCTCGTCGAGCGACTTCAGGACGCCCGTGGCGGGGTCCGTGAGGGCCTTGCAGACGAGCTGCAGCGCCTCGGCGTGGTCGCGCGCCTGGACGGCGTGCTCGGCCTTGGGCTCGTCGCCGCGGCGGTAGACCATGTTGGCGCTGTCGGAGCCGATGCGCTCGACGAGGCCGTTGGCGAGGCGCTTCTCCCCGTCGATGCGGTAGAGGGTGAACTTGAGGGAGGAGGAGCCGGAGTTGACGACGAGGACGTTTTCGATGGCGCTCATGGGGGGATTGGTTGCGTGGTGGACGGCGCGGTATTCTACGCGATGTTTCCGCGGATTTCAACCGCGGTCCGCGCCCTGTCCGGCGCGTTTGCGCGGGGCGTCGCGATGGTGTAGAATCCGCCGCGTTCCCGACACCCCGCCACGATGCCCATGAAGCGCCGCCTCCCGCCCGCCGCCGTCCTTCCCGCCCTGTTCCTCCTCTGCGCCTCCTGCGGGCGCGAGCCCGCGCCGGAGGCTCCGGCCGGCGGCACCGCCGAACAGCTCGCCGCCCGCATCGTCGAGCTCGAGGCCGAGGCCGCCGCCGCGTCCGCGCGCGCCGCCGCGCTGGCCGAGGAGGCCCGCGCCACGCGCGCCGCGCTTGCCGCTCTCCGGGCCGCGGGCGGCGAGCTCGCCTCCGCGCCGGCCGCGCCCGCGGCAGAGGCGCCCGCGCCCCCGGTCGAGGAGGCGCCCGCGCCTCCATCCATTCAGCATTCAGCATTCAGCATTCAGCATTCTCCCTCCGTCCTTCCCGGCTCCGCGCTCCTCGAGGAGGGCCGCGCGTCGCCCTCGGCCGCCGCGGTCGACGCGATCGCGCGCACGCCGAAGGCGGGCCGGACGATCTCGCGCAACCCCTACCGCGGCGCGATCGCCGTCGACGCGGCGTCGGGCCGCATCCTCTTCTCCGACCATCCGGACGAGCCCTGCATCCCCGCGAGCATGGTGAAGATGATGGACCTGCTTCTCGTCCAGGAGATGATCGAGCGCGGCGAGGCGCGGACGAACGACATGGTCGGCGTGTCGGCCCGCGCGTTCCAGACCGGCGGCTCGCAGGTCTACCTCGACCCGAAGGAGAGCTTCACGCTCGAGGACATGCTCTACGCGCTCATGATCCAGAGCGCGAACGACGCCGCCGTCGCCATCGCCGAGCACGTGGCGGGGTCCTGCGAGGCGATGGTCGAGCGCATGAACGCCCGCGCCGCCGAGCTCGGGATGAGGGACACGCGCTTCCGCTCGGTCCACGGCCTCCCGCCCGACGCGGGCGGGCTGCACGACGTCTCCACGCCGCGCGACATGGCGATCCTCGCGCGCGAGCTCTGCCGCCACCCCGACATCTTCCGGTACACGGGGACGGACTTCCGCGTGTTCCGTCCCGCGCCCCGGCTCTTCGAGATGCGCACGCACAACCCCGTCCTCCAGCCCGGTTCTCGCATCGCCGGCGCCGACGGCCTCAAGACCGGCTACACCAAGGCCGCGGGCTACTCGCTCGCCGTCTCCGTACTGCGCAACGGCCGCCGCGTGATCGTCGTCACGATGGGCACCGGCGTCCCGGCCCCGCAGGGAGACCTCGACTCCAAGGCCTCGAAGTCCGTCCGCAACCGTACCATCTCCTCCCTCGTCGAACAGGCCTTCTCCGCCCTCGAAGAATAATCGCTCCTTTTCGTCTTGCGTCTTGCGACTTGAGTCTCGCAACGATCAGACCATCCGACCATCCGACCACCAGACCATCCGACCATGAACGTCTCCTTCGCCACCGCCGCCGACTGCGAGCAGCTGCTCGACTTCCTCCCGTCCGTGTTCCGCCGCGAGAACCCGAACCACTGCCGGTTCGAGGAGCTCTTCCCGGACATCTTCCGCCCGACCGACGAGGCGATGGGCGACCACGCCGTCGTGCGCGACGACGCCGGGAACATCGTCGCGTGCATCGGCGCCTACCCGATGACGCTCCGCGTGGCGGGGTGCGACGTCCCGATCGCCGGCGTCGGCCAGGTCTCGACCGCGAAGGAGTGGCTCGGCCGGGGCTGCATGTCGGCGCTCATGAAGGCGCAGCTGGAGCGCCTCCGCTCGCTCGGCGTCGCGCTCGTCTGGCTCGGCGGACGCCACGACCGCTACGCGCACTTCGGCTTCGAGACCGGCGGGCTCACCCTCGACTACGGCCTCGACGCGCATTCGATCGGCAAGATCGCCCGCACGCGCAGGGTCCGCCGCTTCTCGCACGGCCCGATGGCCGAGGAGGCCGTCACGCCCGCGCTCTTCGCCCTGCGCGAGCGTACCGCCGCCGCGTACGTCGTCGAGCCGCTCGAGCGCTATCGCCTGCGCCTGCGCCGCGGCGACTGCGAGGTCTGGACCGCCACGCCCGAGGGCGCGTCGGAGCCCGACGCCTGGGCCGTGATCGCGCCCAAGTGGCACCGCATCGACGAGGCGAGCGGCTCCGTCGACGGCATCCTCGAGATCGCCGCCGAGGCGACGAAGAGGCTCGACTCGTGCCTGCAGCTCGAGCTCCCCGTCTGCGACGCGACGCGCGCGCTCGCCGAGCGCGCCCGCGCCGCGTGCGCCTGGATGAACCCGCGCAGCCTGTCGCTCAACGTCCTCGACCGCGACCGCCTGCTCGAGGCCTACGCGCCCGTGATCCGCCCCGGCACGCGCCTTCCGTCGAAGGAGCTCTCCTCCGCCGAGCTGGTGCGCGCCTGCTTCGGCCCCGAGCCCTCCCCCTTCCCGCCGCTGCCCTTCGCGATCCCGAACCTCTACCACGTCTGACCGGCCGCTCGCGGGCGCGAAGATTTCGCTGGATTTTCGCGGGGACTTGTGCAATAATCCCCGCCCGTTGCGCGCGGGACGCCCGGGCGCAGCCCCCTTGCACGCACCGCAAAACAAGAAACAAGAGGACCCTATGTCCGTCAAAGTCAGACTCACCCGTACCGGCGCCAACCGGGACATTTCGTTCCGCGTCGTCGCCGCCGACACCCGCTTCCCCCGGGACGGGCGCTTCATCGAGAACCTCGGCTGGTACTCCCCGCGCCAGCCCGGCAAGAACTACGAGCTCAAGCTCGACCGCATCGCCTACTGGAAGGGCGTCGGCGCGATCGTGAGCCCCGTGGTGCAGAGCCTCCTCAAGCGCCAGAAGCGCGCCGACGAGGGCAAGCCGGAGCACACGCACCAGAAGATCTCCAAAGGCAAGAAGGCGAAGCTCGCGAAGGCCGCGAAGGCCGCCGAGGGCTAGCCGCTCGCCCCCGCGCCGCGCGCGGGGGCGCCGGAGGTCGCCGTGGCGGACGCCGCGTCCATCCCCCTGTCGGTCGACGTCGTGACCGAGTTCCCGGAGATGATCCGGGGGTTCCTCTCGGAAAGCATGATCGGCCGAGCCTCCCGCAAGGGAGCGGTCCGGTTCCGGATCGTCAACCCGAGGGACTTCACCGAGGACAAGCGCCACACCACCGACGACCGGCCCTACGGCGGCGGCCCGGGCATGATCATGCTGCCCGACCCCTTGGTCCGCGCCGTCGAGTCCGTCCGGGAGGAAGGCTCCAAGGTCCTCCTGATGACGCCCTCCGGAAAACCCTTCGTCCAGGCCGACGCCCACCGCCTCGCGCAGGAGAGGCACCTGATCTTCCTGTGCGGACACTACGAGGGCATCGACGACCGCGTGCGGCAGATCCTCCAGCCCGAGGAGATCTCGATCGGCGACTACGTCCTCACCAACGGCGCCCTCCCCGCCGCGTGCGTCATCGACGCGACGGTCCGCCTCCTCCCCGGCGTCCTCGGGGGCGACGGCGCCACGCAGGACGAAAGCTTCGAAACCGGCCTCCTCGACTTCCCCCAGTTCACCCACCCCGTCGAATACCGCGGCCTCCGCGTCCC
>OCTW011586098.1_pt1 | contig 10825 bp, 12 predicted proteins | sample 1539671 | NCBI WGS metagenome assembly OCTW01 (sample SAMN02144230, study PRJEB22623) | gut metagenome | biome: sheep rumen | host: Ovis aries | place: New Zealand | reverse complement strand
TAAAAGAGATTTATATTTACCTGAAATTCAATTAAAAGAAAATAAGAAAGAATATTTAGATGAATCAATATTGAATAAATATGCATTTTATCATCCTTATTTAGAAGATAGAAAAATATCTTTTGATATTGCAAAAAAATTTAATGTTGGTTGGAATCAAGAAAATAATTCAATTACTTTTCCAGTTTGGGATATTCATAATAATCTAGTTGGTATCACTGAAAGGGAAATAAATACAAAAAGATTTTATATCCCAGAAAATATGGAAAAACCAATTTATCTTTTAAATTATATTATTAAAGAACATATTACATCCGTATGTGTGTGCGAATCTCAAATAAATGCACTTACTTGTTGGAGTTGGGGTTATCCAGCAATTGCATTATTTGGAACAGGGAGTAAAAAACAATACGAGATTTTAAATAAAAGTGGTATAAGACATTATTATTTATGTTTTGATGGTGATGTTGCTGGAGAAAAAGGTGCTTCAAGATTTATTGAAAATATAAATAAATACACTATTATAACTAAAATAAATATTCCTATAGGAAAAGATGTAAATGATTTAACAAAAGAAGAATTTGAATATTTATATTTAAATAGTTGAAATTAAAAAATGATTATGATAGTATACATATATCAAAAATATTTTATTAAAAGGAGGAATTAAAATGGATGCAAGATTTTATCCAAAACGTGAGTGGAAAGAATATTCCCTTATTGACAATGGGAAAGTGATTGTGAAAGCAACAGACAAAGAAATTGCAATGAAGTGGTTAGAACAGCAAAAAGAAAAAGGAAATGAAACTGCTTGTATTGCTGAAAATTTAGAAAAAGAAGATACTTGTATTTTATATTAAAAATAAGAAAGGAAGAAATTTATGGCACAGATTGATTTTAATTCTATTCACACAGGGGAATCAAGTACACAGTTTAGTAATAGTGTAGATTTCTTTTCTCTAAAAAATGATGGTGATACTGCCATTGTAAGATTTATGCATGATTCAACAGATACATTTGAATTGCTTACTGTACATGATATTACATTAAATGATAAGTATAGAAAAGCAAATTGTATTAGACAACCTAATGAACCTCTTGAAAATTGTCCTTTATGTGCAACTGGAAAAAGAGTTCAGCAAAGATTTTTTATTCATTTGATTCAGTATGTACAGGATAGTAATGGAAATATTACTGGTATTCCTAAAGTGTGGGAAAGACCGGCAAGTTATGCTTATAAATTAAAAAATCTTATTGATGAATATGGGCCACTTTCTGATTCAGTATTTAAAGTAATTAGGAATGGTGCAAAAGGAAGTAAAGATACCACATATGATATTATGTTCTGCAACCCAGCAGTTTATAATAGTGATTATTATGTAAAAGATGGTTCTGCTTTTGAAAATTATTCAGCATTAGGTAGAATTGTATTGAATAAGAATTTTGAGGAATTATTGACATATGTCAATACTGGAAGTTTTCCTGAAGTGAAAAAAGAAGAAACTCCAGTTGCAACTTCAGTTCCTCCAACGTATAATAATAACATGAATACTATTCCTCCTAATACAATTCCAACACAGGAACCAAGTTTCACTCCAACACCACAGCAAACAATGGCTCCTCAGATGCCAAATAATACTTTTGGAAATCAGCAACCTTTTAATCAAACACAACAGGTACAGAGACCAATTAGAAGCTATAATAATTAATTAAAGTAAGGATTATTTATATGAGTTTAACATCTCTATGGGGAGAAGAATTTAAAATAGATAATGATAATAAAGCTATCTTGAATAAGATTAGTTCTTCTAAATCTCCGAAAATCACAGTTGAAAAAGCATTAAAATCAAAAACAGTTTCAATAGAAGAAAAGTTAAGTTTGATTTATGAAAATGTAAATAAAATTTTAGGTACTTATAAAGAACAAACATTAGTAATCAAAACAAAAGAAGAATTAATTTCTTATTTAAAGAAAGCTGAAGAAAATAATATTATAGCAATAGATACAGAAACTAATAATAGTTTAGACCCCCTTACATGTTTGTTAATGGGGGTCTGTATCTATACCCCTGGATTAAAAAATGCATATATTCCTATTAATCATGTAAATAGATATTCAAGGGAAAGATTGCCTTGGCAATTAACAGAACAAGATATATTAGAAGAATTTAATAAAATTAAACATATATTTACAATTACTCATAATGGAAAGTTTGATTATGAAGTACTAAAATGTACAACCAATCTTGAAATCCCAATTAATTGGGACACTATGATTGGTGCAAGATTATTAAATGAAAATGAAAGAGCTGGATTAAAACAACAGTATATAGAAAAAATAGATAGCTCTATTGAAAAATATTCTATTGATGGTTTATTTCAAGACATTGATTATGCAATTGTAGACCCAGAAGTATTTGCTTTATATGCAGCTACAGACTCTTTCATGACTTATAAATTATATGAATATCAATTGAAACTATTTAAAGAAGAAGAAAATAAAAAATTATTTTCTTTGTTTAAAGAAGTTGAAACCCCAATTATTAAAATTTCAGCTGAGATGGAATTAAGAGGTATTTGTATTGATGAGGAATATAGTAAGAGATTAAGTTTAAAGTATAATAATTATTTAAAAGAATTAGATATAAAAATAAATAAAGAATTAGAAAAATATAAATCTAAAATTGATGCTTGGAGAAATACACCTGAAGCAAATGAGCATAAAGTTGTAAATGGTAGAAAACAAAAAAGTAAAAATGAACAGTTAAAAGAACCCATTGAATTAACTAGTACTACACAACTTGCAATTTTATTATATGATATATTGGGTACACCAGTAATAGATAAAAAGATGCCAAGAGGTACTGGTGCTGAGATATTGGAACAAATTGATTTACCTGTTTGTAAATTATTAATAGAACAAAAAACAATATTAAAATTATTAACTTCATTTATTGATGTATTACCAAATAAATTAAGTCCAAGGGATAATAGACTTCATTCTCATTTTAATCAATTAGGAACTGATACTGGAAGATTTAGTTCTTCAGAACCTAATTTACAACAAATTCCAAGTAGGAATAAAGAAATAAGAATGATGTTTTGTGCTAAATCAGGATATACATTAGTTGGTTCTGACTTTTCAGCACAAGAACCAAGAATATTATCTGCATATTCAAAAGATGAGAAAATGTTACAAGCATTTGCTGAGAATAAAGATATTTATGCAACAGTAGGTTCTGGTATTTTCAAAAATGATTATTGGGATAATATGGAACATCATGAAGATGGTACACCAAATGTTGAAGGTAAAAAGAGAAGAAGTAAATGTAAAAAACTTATTCTTGGAACAATGTATGGAATGGGAGCCAAAAAAATGGCTACAGACATGGAATGTTCTTTAGAAGAGGGTAAAAGAATTATAGATGATTTCTATAAGAGCTTTCCAAAAGTACATCAATGGATAGAAGAAACAGAAAGCAATGCTTGTATCAAAGGTTATGTAGAAGATTATGCAGGAAGAAAAAGGCACTTACCTGATTTATTATTGCCTGAATATGAATTTAAAAATTTAAATGTAAAAAGTAATTTTAATCCTTTATTATATTCAAGCAATAAATTCAATGAAGTTGATGAGAACATAAAAAATAAATATTTAACTAAATTAAATAATTGTAGGTCTTTAAAAGAAAAAGAAGCAATTAAAGTAGAAGCAAAAAAAGAAAATATTGAAATTTCAGATAATGGTGGTTTTATTAGTCGTTCAAAAAGACAATGTGTAAATGCTCGTATTCAAGGTGGGGCAGCCACAATGACTAAAAAAGCAATGATAGCTATTGAACATGATAAAGAAATAAATGATTTAGGATTTAAATTATTGATTTGTGTACATGATGAGTTAATAGGAGAATGTCCTAAAGAAAATGCAGAACAAGTTGCTGAAAGATTATCTTATCTTATGAGAACATGTGTTCCTGAATTGCCGGTATTATTTAAATGTGATGCTGAAATAGAAGAACATTGGTATGAAAATGAGTATGCCCACATGATTCAGGATGAAAAAGAAAAAATGTTAAAAAATAATAAATCTGAATTAGAAATATTTAATTATTTGTGTAATAAACATTCTGAGTGTACTCAAGAACAAATTAATTATTATTTAAATAGTTGAAATACAGAAATATATAGAATATAATATTATCATATCTTATAATTGGAGGTTAGTAATATATGATTTTAAGAATTGAAGATTTAAAAGAAGTATGTAGTAAAATTTTATCTGCAGTTGATTCATCTGAATTATCTGTTTTAACAGAAACACTTGAATTAAAAACTGAACACAAGATTTTATATTTATCAGTTACAAATAGAGAATATTATGTAAAAGTAAAATTAGAACTTGAGGAAGAAGTAGATTTTCATGCTACTGTTAATGCTAATTTATTTTTGAAATTAATTTCTCAGACAACTACAGAAACAGTAGAAATTGATGTTGTTGACACCACATTAGTAGTAAAAGGAAATGGTGTTTATAAATTACCTTTAATTTATAATGATGATAAATTATTAGAATTACCTACAATTGATATTGAAAATGAAACAGCTAAGTTTGATATTAATGGTGATATTCTTGTAAGTATTCTAACTTATAATAGCAAAGAAATTTCAAAAGGTAATATTGTAAGACCAGTTCAAAAGTTATATTATGTAGATGAAAAAGGTGCTATTACTTTTACAACAGGTGCTTGTGTAAATAATTTTACTCTTGATAAACCAATTAAGATTTTATTGAATCAAAAAGTAGTTAAATTATTTAAGTTATTCAAAGATGACAGTGTTCATTTTACTTTAGGACAAGATAAATTATCTGAAGAATTAATTCAGACAAAAGTAAGATTTGAAAATGGTATGGTTTCTATCACTGCAATTTTACCTAGTGACAATTCATTAATTGCTTCTGTTCCTGTAGATGCCATTAGAGATAGAGCATCCACAACATATCCTTATTCTGTAAGTGTAAATAAAGATGAATTAATTCAAGCAATTAATAGACTATTATTGTTTACAGATTCAAAAGAATTTATTAAATCATTTGGTAATTTTGAATTTCATAAAGACCATATGGTATTAAAAGATAATACTGGAATCAATAATGAAAAATTATATTATGCAACACCACTAGATAATTGTGATTATAAAAATGCAATTGATTTAATGGATTTAAAAGCAACATTAGAAAACTGTGTAGAAAAATATTTAACAATGAGTTTTGGAGATGGTCAAGCAGTTGTAATTGCAAGAGGAAATGTGTATAATGTAATTCCTGAGATTACAGAAATTTAAAAATAAGGAGGGTATTTGAAGTGAAAGATTATATGGATTTATTTGGAATGATTGATGAAAATAAAATTGATGATAAGTATTCAATCAAAGTAGAAGTACCTCAGTATCTTCCAAAGGCAGAATGTCCACCATTGTGGAGTTTATTTGATGATAAGAAATATAAGGAACTTATAACTGAAATTAATCATTCAAGTGTTACAGAAGAAGAGAAAGAATTTTTAAAGTTGGCTGCAACAAGACATGTTGTTTTTACTTATTCAAAAATTGCTGATTACTATGCTCATGCATCTAAAGAAATGCAAGAACTCATGGAACATAGTGCATTAGTAATTATTGATTTTGATGATGCCTTAGCAAATGGCTATATAGAATTAACAGATAAGATTTATAATATTGTAAAGCAATCAAAAGAATATCAAAAAAAGGTGGAAAAGTATAAAGATGCTTAGTATTATGGGTAAGAAAAATGGATAATAAATTAGTAGTATTTATACTGAGTCATAAATCACCTAATAAATGTGAGACACTTGATACTCTTAAAAAATTAGGCTTTAATGGTGAATGTTTTATTATAATTGATGATGAAGATGATTGCTTAGAAGAATATAAAAAAGTTTATAATGATAGTTTAATAGTCTATCATAAAGAATCTTATAAATATTCTGTGGACATGGGTTATTCATTAAACGGAGATGTTTCATTTTCTCATGCTGTATATGCAAGAAATGCGGTGGAAGATATAGCTCATAATTTTGGTATAAAATATTTTGCTGTATCAGACGATGATATATATGATTTTAAATTCAGAATTCCAATGCATGAGTACCATAAATTACCGACACTAGATGTAGAAGATATAAATGAACCTTTATCTTTATATTTTCGATACGTTATGGATTGTGATATACCCTGTTTAGGTATTGGAACACCCAATTTTTATATAGGTGGGTATGATAAAATAGTGTCAGGAAATTATTTAAATAGAAAACAAGTGTCTAATTTTTATATACGAAATTTAAATTATAAAATAGATTGGTTGATGCCTATTGATGACTTTAGTACATCTTCAATAAATAATTTTAGAGGTAATCTATTTTTCTCCTTATACCCACTAGAATTAATAGCAAGACCACAATATACTCAAAAAATTATAACAGGTAAAGAGGGAGGAGAGGTTGAATTTTATAGGAAAAATTCAACTTGGAAACAAAGTTATTGTAGTTATATATTGATGCCGAGTTTTATAAGTTTAAAGTTTTATAAGACAAGATATATACCTTCTGTAAAAAGTGAAAATGCATATCCAAAAATAATAAGTAGTGTTTTTAAGAGGTGAATCATGGTAAGAGATAGTTTTGCAATATTTATGTTATCACATGGAAGAGCAAATAATTTTGTTACTTTAAAAACCCTGCAGAATGCCGGGTATACTGGTAAGTGGTATATATTATTAGATGATGAAGATGAACAGATAGATATTTATAAAGAAAAGTTTGGGGAAGAGCATATTAAAGTTTTTTGTAAATCTGATTGGGTAAAAAATGTAGATGTTATGGATAACTTTGATGGAAATAAAATAGTTGTGTATGCTCGTAATGCTGTAAACTCGATTGCAAAGGAATTAGGGTTGAAGTATTTTTTTGAACTTGATGATGACTATGGTGAAATGAATGTGAGAATACCAATCGGTAATCATCTCCCTATTATTCAAATAAGAAATTTAGACTCTATTATTGAAGCTTTTTTAGATTTTCTTGATAGTACCAATTGTAGTTGTATTGCATGGGCTCAAACTGGTGAGATGATGGGTGGTATTAATGGGAATATTTGGAAACAACAATTAAAAAGAAAAGCAATGAACTCGTTTTTCTTCAAGGTTGAAGATTTACCTGATTCACCAGGCAATAGATTTATTGGCAGGATTAATGAGGATGTAAATTGGTATATAGATGCTGGTAAGAGGGGAAAAGTTATTTTACAAACAGCTCAAATATCTATATCTCAAAAAGAAACACAAACAACAAAAAATGGACTAACTACAGCCTATAGGGGTTTAGGTACTTATGTAAAATCATTTTATTCGATTTTAACAAGACCTGATTGTGTTAAAATAAGCGTTTTGTTTTCAAACCATGGTGATACTGTATCACACCCAAGAATACATCATAAAATTGACTGGGGAAAATGTGTGCCTAAAATTGTGAGTAGTAAATTTAGAAATAATGTATAGAAAGATAAATAAAGTAAAAAATGATTAATGAAGATTTAAGAGAACATATAAAAAATAATTATGATGGTGCTGTATTATTTGATAATCCATCATTTGATAATAGTATAATTGGTATATCAACAAATAATAATATTATTTATGATTTAACATCAATGGTGGATGAATTAGCTGAAGATGATAATATGTCATATGAAGAAGCCTTAGAATTTATTGACTATAATACATTAAGAACAATTCCATATATAAATGAAGGTAGTAAACCTATTGTAATGACTGAATTGTTATAAGGAATATTTAATGCCAGACTATGGAAAAAAATTTGAAAAACAATTTTTAGAGGATTGGGGTAAATCATACCCCAATACTTTTATTTATAGACTACCTGACCAACAAAGTAGGTATAAAGGTGGTTCTAGAAATCCATGTGATTTTATATGTTATAATAATAAAAATTTATATCTAATTGAATGTAAATCACATGCAGGGAATACAATACCTTTTTCTAATTTAAGGCAACATGACTTATTAAAATCTTATGAATCATGTGCTATTACTGGATATATATGTTGGTTTTATGACCATGATAAAGTATTTTTTATTCCAACACAAACAATAACAAAAATGATAGAAGAAAATAAAAAATCAATAAATATAAAGGATAAAGATAAATTTATAGAAATACCTTCTATTAAAAAAAGAACTTTTATGAATAGTGATTATTCAGTTTTAGTTGACATATTATAAAAAGTTGTTTATAATATAAACACAAATAAAAGGAGGTATGTAATATGGGAACTTTTTTAGAAGATGATAAACTTGATACACTAACAGATTCTGTAGCTGCTAATGTAAAACATGCAAAGGATATTATTGACAGTGTTGTAAAATCTTACACAGGAGAATTAGATAGGATTATGTGTATGATTAAAACTGACATTGTTGATAAAACAACCCCAGCACCTATTGAAATTATTGAGAAATATTTTCTTGAACTCTCCAACTGTCTTTACTTTATTGGGGAAGAATCAGAGAAATTAGGTATTTATGATTCAATTAGTAAGTCAGTTGCAAAAGAAACATTCAATAATAATTATATGAGTGATGAACTTGCGTTTGATGAAAAAGGTAAAAAGAAAACAGTTGCTGAATTAACAGCATTAGCTGAAAATGCATCTATTTATGAACAGACAGTAAATGATATTTATAATAAAGCATATAAAACTGTAAAAGCAAAAGTATCATCTGCTGAAAATATGTGCAGTGCATTAAATAAAATCATGAGTAGAAGGATGAGTGAACTTCAACTTTCTTCTACTGTTCCAGCAACTTTTACAACTAATCCAAATAAACAAATTTTGAATGAAGGAGAAGTGTTCAGATGAAAATTAAAAGAATTAATGAAGCATCTACATCTAGATTATATAAAAATTTTACAGATGATTCCATTACTTTTGCAATTATTAGTGGTGAAAGGCCCGATGACGATAGAACAAATGAGTTAAAAAAAGACGTAAGAAGTTTAAATTTAGGATTTAATGAATTTATTGGTAGGTGGGTAGAAGATGGAATTAATTATGATGAAAAATCACTTTTAATTCCTAAAATTACTTTTAAACAAGCATTTGAATTAGGAAAGAAATATAATCAATCTTCTATTATATTTAAAGATAAAGAAGGAGTAAAAGAGTATTGTACTACACCTTTTGAAACATATGATGTAGGAGATGTAGTAAGAGAATATAATATTGATAAAGATAAACCATTAAATACAAAGTTGGCACAACAAATATTTGCTGGTAAGGTAGGTGGGCCTGCTTCTCAATTAAAGAAGGGTGGCAATAAAGCAGCTTTTAATTTTCCAATAAAAGAAGATTTTGAGTTATATGAAAAAACACTTATCAATACAAGGTTAGGGTTTACTGAATCATTAATTGGATTAAAGGAGTAATATGTCAGATAAATCATTAAGTGAAGTATTAAAATCATTAAATAAAAAGTTTGGTGAAAATGTAGTAAAAATTGGTGCTGATGCACTAGAAGTTGATGGTGTATTATCACTTGGTTCTCCTATGGCTGATTATTGTCTTTATGGTGGAATTCCAGAAGGAAGAATTGTAGAGTTTAGTGGTGCAGAGGGTAGTGGTAAAACATCGACTTCTTTTTTAGTGGCAGCTTCTTTCCAAAGGGAAGAGATTAAAAGAAACCCTGATAATCCAAGAAAAATTATTTTCTTAGATAATGAGGGAACATTAGACCCATCTTGGGCAAAAGTATTTGGATATGATTTATCAGAAGATGCTGAAGTAAAAACAATTGTAATTAGACCTGAAGGTCAAAATGCAGAAGAAATTTTTGATATGGCATTAGATTTATTAAGAACAGGTGAAGTTGGGTTACTTATTTTTGATAGTATTGCAACACTTGTACCAGCACAAATTGCTGATGAATCTATGGAAAAATATCAAATGGGAGGTATTGCAAAATCATTAACTAGATTTGCAAACACAGCTCTTGGATTATTAAGAAAATACAAAGCTACTCTTATTGGAATTAATCAAGTAAGAGAAAATATGACTGCATATGGAAATCCAATCACAACTCCAGGTGGTCGTTCTTGGAGACATGCTTGTTCTTCTAGATTGATGTTTAAACGAGGTGATTTCTTTGATGAAGACGGTAATAAATTGAGTACAACTGCTGAATCACCTGCAGGACATATTGTTAATATTGCTGTTCTAAAAACTAAAACTAGTAAATGGGATAGAAAAGGTGGCTCATATAGACTTAATTATGTAAAAGGTATTGATATTTTAAGTGACACAATTGAAGCAGCTTTACATTTAGGTTTTATTGATAATTCAGCACAGGGTATTTATAAAATTTTAAACCCAGAAACTGGTGAAGTAGAACTAGATTCTGAAGGAAATGAAATTAAAATTAGAGGTAAAAATAATATAAGTAAATACTTTGATGAACATAAAGAAGAATGGAAGAAACTTTACGATAAAGTATATGAAAAGATTAAACAAAAAGAAGACCCTTATATTCAAGCTTTCCAACAAATGTTAAATGAAAATATCTCTGAATCTTTCGGTGATACTATTGATAGAGCAAGAATGGAGGATGAGGTTTGAAGTCTGAAAAAGAAATGCATAAACAATATGATGAATATTTAATCAATCATATTCAAAATGTAAAAAATGGCTTGGAATGGATGAAGCTTTCTTTATTTGATAAATTAAACATTAAAGA
>OCTW011489508.1_pt1 | contig 10830 bp, 10 predicted proteins | sample 1539671 | NCBI WGS metagenome assembly OCTW01 (sample SAMN02144230, study PRJEB22623) | gut metagenome | biome: sheep rumen | host: Ovis aries | place: New Zealand | reverse complement strand
GTTTCAGCCTTGCGACCGTACTACTCAGGCGGAGTACTTAATGTGTTAACTTCAGCACCGGTTGCCCGACACTTAGTACTCATCGTTTACGGCGTGGACTACTAGGGTATCTAATCCTATTTGCTCCCCACGCTTTCGTGTCTCAGCGTCAGTAATGGCCCAGCAAACCGCCTTCGCCACTGGTGTTCCTTCTAATATCTACGCATTTAACCGCTACACTAGAAATTCCATTTGCCTCTACCACACTCAAGTTTACCAGTTTCTAAAACGAACTGAGGTTAAGCCTCAGGCTTTGATTTTAGACTTAATAAACCGCCTACACACGCTTTACGCCCAATAAATCCGGATAACGCTTGCCCCCTACGTATTACCGCGGCTGCTGGCACGTAGTTAGCCGGGGCTTTCTGGTAAAGTACCGTCAGCTTACCATCATTACCTATGGCAAGGTTTCTTTCTTTACAACAGAGTTTTACAATCACTAGGACCGTCATCACTCACGCGGCATTGCTCGTTCAGGGTTTCCCCCATTGACGAATATTCCTAACTGCTGCCTCCCGTAGAAGTTTGGACCGTATCTCAGTTCCAATGTGGCCGATCAGCCTCTCAGCTCGGCTATGCATCGTTGCCTTGGTAGGCCGTTACCCTACCAACAAGCTAATACACCGCAAGCTCATCTCAAAGTGAAGCCGAAGCTCCTTTTAGCATATCTAGTTATCTAAATATGAATTATTTGGTATTAGCATCCGTTTCCAGAAGTTATCCCAATCTCTGAGGTAGATTACCCACGTGTTACTCACCCGTCTGCCACTAGGGGAAAATTCCACATCAAGATAAATCCGATATTGTGCAAGCACTCCATTTTCAATATCTATCAGTGGGTCCCCTCGTTCGACTTGCATGTCTTAGGCATGCCGCCAGCGTTCATCCTGAGCCAGGATCAAACTCTCCAAAAAAAAATATCTTTTTTACTGAATTGTTTTTTCCTAACTTATTTTGAATTGACATTTTTGCTCAGTTTTCAAAGATCATTCCTGCTTATTTTTGCAAAGCACTAATAATATATCAAATACTTCGGATAAAGTCAATAGTTTTTTTACAAATTTTTATTTTTTTTATTTATTTTGTAATTTGACTACTTCTTTCCCTCGAAGCACTAATAATATATCAAATAAAAAATATTAAGTCAAGCATTTTTTTACATTTTTTTTAATTTATTTTTTATTTACACTCAACTTTACTTTTACTTATACTTAATTGTATTATTTTTTTAAAAAATTATTCTAAAAATCATGTTCTTTATTATACTCTTTTATTTCTTCATATGCTTTATAGTAATTATAGTTCTCATCAACATTAAACATTTTTGCATTGTTTTTATATTCATTTATTAAATCGTCGAGTCCATTTTTTATTGCTAGATCTAGATCATCTGAATAGTTCATAAGTTTTTTATGATATTTATACTCCATTCTATCTAGTATCTTATATTCACCAGTTGGAAAAATTCTTAAGTCTAAATCATAGTCAATATATTTTATTGTATCCTCTTCTATTATATATGGAGTAGCAATATTACAATAATAGTATATTCCATCATCTTTAAGTTGTGCAATGATATTATACCATTCATTTTTAAAAAAATACATTATTGCTGGTTCTTTTGTTCTCCATGTTACTCCTTCGGATCTTGTTACTAATGTTTTATTATTACCACATACAATATAATCTTTATTAATATCCAAAACAACTGCTTCTTCCCAGCATCTATGAACATTTCCATCATGCTTATAACATTGTATCTGCAATTTATCTCCTATACATATTTTTTTCATATACTACCTCTTTCATAGAGTATTATATAACATTTTACTAAAAATAAAAAGACTATTAATAAAATAAATCTTTAATAGTCTTTATTTTTCGGATAAAATTTCAACTGCTTTTTGTAGTTGATTATCATTTTCTTCAGTTGGCTCATTTAAATATTCTTCACTTAATGAAACTTCAACATCTACTTTTATACCCTTTTTATTAATAGAATTTCCTTTTGGAGTTAACCACTCTCTAGTAGTAATCTTATATTCTATATCATTATCTAATGTTGATAATTCTTGAACAGTGCCTTTTCCATAACTCTTTTCACCAACTATTGTAGCACCATATTCCTCTTTTAATGCTGCACTTAGCATCTCAGAAGCAGATGCCGTATTTGAATTTTGTAAAACAACTATTGGATATTTTTTTGTTTTGCTTCCTGTTGAATAATATTTTTTTATATCGCCTTTAGTATTTGTTTGATATATAATGTGTTTATTATCTAAGAATAATGAGATAATTCTTGTTGCTGTTACTAAATGTCCTCCGCTATTATCTCTTACATCAATAATTAGACCATCTATATTATCATTTTCTAATTTATTTAATTCTCTTTCAAATTGTTTGATTGCTGAATTAGAAAAAATATTAAAATATATATAACCTATTTTTTTATTATTCTTTTCATATGTTTTAGAAACAACAGATTTTATAACCACTCTTCTTTTATTTATTGTTAATTCTTTTTCTTCTTCATCTCTCTCAATTATAATTGAAAACTGTTCTTTTTTTGTATTTCTAATATATTTGGATACATCTGACGTAGATTTACCAGTACATTCCATTTCATCAACTTTCTTAATAATGTCTCCTATTTTTAATCCTGCATCAGCAGCTGGGGAATCTTCAAAAATATTATATACAACTACTTTATCTTCTATATTTACTATTTCAACACCAAGTCCTTCATACTCACCTTCTAACAGAATGTTAAAATTATCAGACTCGGTTCCTTCAATGACATATGAATATTCATCATCTAATGTACTAATCATTCCCTTAATTGCTCCATTAATTAAAACTTCTTTATCAACATCTTCATAATAATTATTTACAATATATTCATAATTTTTAATAAACTTTTCCATATTTTCATCATTTTTATATTGCTTTTGTTTATTAAAATTATATGTTATTAAACTTCCAACTACCAAACTAACTATTATTGACATTGCTAGTAAGATAGATACTTCAATAAGAGAAAAATAGTTTTCATTTTTAAGCATATCGTCTTTTTTACTATTATTTAAAATTTTTTTATTAGATGTTTTATTTTTTTTATCTATTTTATTTGCCATATAATCACCTATAATAAATATTATCATAGATTTAAAACAATATCAATTAATAATTAAAGTTTTTTCTTTCTATACTTTACTGCTTGATAAATAAATTCATCAAATATTTTTTCTGTATTATCATCATCTAAACTTTCGGGATGCCACTGTAATCCTAAATGAAACGACTTATCATTATTTTCTATTCCTTCTATTAATCCATCATCTGAATATGCATTAATACTATGAATTCCTGAATTAGCTATGTGATACATATGACGTGAATTAACCATTATTTCTTCTTTTTTTAAAATATTATATAATAATGTATCTTTTAATATTTTTAAACTATGCACATATTGTTTTTTAGAACGATGTCGTTCTGTATCATTTTTGATATTTTTACAATCACTATTAAATTGCGCCATCATCTGCATACCAGCACACATTCCTAAAAAAGGCATATTTTTTTCATATGCATATTGATATGCATAACGTTCATACTCATATATACGAAGTGCACCTGGTTTAATAATTGCATCACACATACTTAATGCTTTATGCAAATCTTCTTTTTCAGAAAGATTTAATTTTTCAATTTCATTCATTTTTTTTGTTTGATATTTTTCTATTTGAGTTGGGAAAATTCCTACAGGTAAAGCATCATGTTTTGCAATTTGCTCAACTATACTATTGGGAGCATTATAAACTAAATCTCCATCCATATCTATATATGGTCCTTCTATTATACCTATTATCGGTTTCATAAACACCTCCAATTAAGTATATGAAAAAAAGTAGATTTTAATTCTACTCTTTTGATAAATCTTCTAATTTTTCTATTATTTCTTCTCTTGAATCGTAATGATCTTTTATTTCATTATTATCTATTCTTAATAATAATGTATCTTTTACTTTGAAATCATCCTTATCATATGAATTTTCATCTGATAAATATTGTTTATTAAATGCACTACTTAAGTCAACTGTATATATTTTATTATTATTTTTTATACTATTTACATATTCATTATATAATGATTTATATTGATCATCTTCTTTAATTAATAATACGAAATACTCACCATCTTTATTGAACATACTACCAATGATTATTTCATCATATCCAATTTCTGTTGGATTTAAATCATTTTTAAAAATATCATCATTATCCTTTTTAGTAAATAATGAGGTTAGAATATAAAACAATATAAATGCTGAAGCAATAATAATAACTAGTGTTATTAATTTTTTATATTCATCACTTTCCATTGAATTATTTGTTTTTATTATATTTTTATCTTGTCTTTTCATGCCATCACCTAATTCATAGTAACATATTTTTTTTCAATAATCAATATTAAAACTGATGTATATTTTATAAAATAGTAATTATAATAAAAAAAGTTAGTAAACTAACTTTATTTTGAAACTGGTATTGTATTCATCGATTTAACTACATCTAACAATTCATTTTCATTCATCGTTTGTGAAGTAGCATAATATTCAACCCCATCACTTATCCACATTACTCCATTATCACTTAATGAACCAATGGTATCAATTAATAATTCTGGTTCCCCATACATATTTATTGTTTCTAATTCTTTACTTACGTTTATTGTTTCTTCAATTAGTGTGAATGGCTTTTCTCCTGAAAATGTTAATATTACTCTTTCACCATCTGTTAATTTAACTTTATCTTCACTTGATAGATATGTATTCTTTGGCATATTCATTGGATAAATAATATCTTCTAGTTGCTTTGATGTTTCAAGTGTATTAGATGATGTATTTGCTTTTACTTCAAAATAATCTTTATCAAATTTTGGTTTTAAATCAATATCCTTAAATTGCATTTTAATTTTAATATTGCCTTCTTTATCAAAAACTTCAACTTTTTTAGGTAATGAGTTTTCTAAATATACTTTTTCATTAATCAAATTATGATTATTAACATAATTTGCTTTTACAGTTACAACTGTTTGTTTTCCTTTTGTTTTAATTTTTTTATTTTTATCATTTTTTATATCACGTGCTATACTTTGTAACAAATAACTTTGTGAATTATTATATGGCCATTCACTTTGAAATTTAAAACTTTTATTAAGCGATGGTGTAAGAACATAAACTGAGTCATCATTTTTTAAAATAATTTGTTCATGATTATTTATTTTATTTAGCAAACTAACTTTATAATAATCCTTATCTTTATACGATACTTTTACATCATATATATATTTGTCCTCATTATTAATTATCTCTAATGTTCCTGTTAGATAGTATTTTTTGCAAGAATTAACCATATTTAAAAATTTTTCTACCTGATTACCTTTGCTAAAGCATCCTGTAACAAATAAAGATGCTAATATTATTATGCCCATTATTTTCTTTTTCATATTTCCTCCTAAATTTAATTTCAATTAATTATATGGATTTAATTAATTAATATGAATAATTTAATAAACTTAGGGAACTATAAAAATAGGAAAGGAGCAAAATATGGAAACATTACAAAAAATTGCTTTAGTTTTTACAATTATAGGTGCTATTGTTTGGGGACTTGTTGGATTATTTAATTTTAATTTAGTAGATTATATTTTTGTAGAAACGCTTAATATAGAATTCTTAGCAAAACTTATTTATATAATAGTTGGTATTTGTGGAATAATCAACATAGGTATTTTATTTAATCATATTGAAGAAAAGTAATCATACGATTATTTTTTTATTTTTAGGATAAATGATTTCTTTTTTATATACTCAATATCTTCAATCATATCATCAAATAATAGATTGATGTTTAAATGCTTATATCGCATATTATCACCTCTCAACAAATCTAACATATATTTATTTCTTTTACATTAAATTCGACAAAACAAGATAAAAAAAGAACTTAATATTTTTTTTTATTTTGTTCTAAAATAATATAGTAAAAAATAGTTTTTTATTGTATAATTATAATTGGGTGATTACGATGAATTATCCCTATAAGATAAATAATCAAAAAAAAATCGTAAATTATAGCAATAGAGGAATGAATCTTGAGCACGAAATAAATGAGACAAATAATTATTACTTAGTAAATGATATTGCTGTCATATATAAAAAACCAACACCAATTACCATTACCAAAGTAGATTATAAATCAAGAAACGATGCAGTTATCAAAGAAGCATATTTTAAAATACCTTCCACTACTGATTATAATGGAATATATAAGGGAAAGTATATTGATTTTGAAGCAAAGGAAACTAAAAATAAAAGTTTCCCATTAGCAAATATACATGCACATCAAATTGAACATCTAAAAAAAATTGATGAGCATGGAGGAATAAGTTTTTTAATTATTAGATTTATCAGTAAAAATAAAACATATTTGCTTAGGACAAAAGATTTAGTTAACTTTTTAAATAGTAATAATAAAAAATCAATTCCATATGAATATTTTGATGAGTTTGCATATGAAATCAAAGATAAATATAATCCCAGAGTAGATTATTTAAGTATTGTTGATAAAATTATGAAGGAGAGATAGAATGAAAAAATTTGTAGTAAATAATAAAGATTATGTAATTATAGGAATTGTAAGTTTAATAGCATTCATTGTTGGATGTTTATCAGTTAAACCAATAATTGCTATTTTAGTTGTAGGAATAGCTGATATGATTCTTTTTATTCCTAACCTACTAAAAAACAGAAAAATAATTGATAAAGGAAGACATGCTGAATTTAGAAGAAAGAAAGAAAAACATGTAACTGAAAAACCAAAGAAGAAAAAAAAGAAAAAAGTTTTAAAGATATTAATATTTATTTTCTTGATAATGTGTATTTTAGGAATAATTGGAATATGCGCATTTGCAGCATATATTGCTAAAACTTCGCCTAAATTTGATCCTAAAAAACTATATCATCAAGAAGCTTCAACATTCTACGATGGCAGTGAAAATGAAATGGCAAAAGTTGGGACAGAAAATCGTGAAATAATTACTTATGAAGAACTACCAGAAGTATTAATAGATGCAATTGTAGCAACTGAAGATTCAAGATTTTATCAACACAATGGAGTTGACTTACCTAGATTCATGAAAGCAACCTTCCAAACATTACTTGGAAGCAGCAATGCTGGTGGAGCATCTACACTTACAATGCAACTTGTTAAAAACCACTATACTTCTAGAGAAAAATCTATTGTAAGAAAATTTAAAGATGTATATATTTCTGTAAGTCAAATAGAAAAAAAATATACTAAAGAACAAATATTAGAATATTATGTTAATGCACCATACTTAGGTGCTAGAGCATATGGAGTTGAACAAGCTTGTAAAACATACTTTGGAAAATCTGCTAAAGATATAAACCTTGCAGAGGCTGCTATGATAGCTGGTCTTTTCCAATCACCAGGTGCTGATGATCCAACTAGAAATCCAGAACGTGCTGAAAAAAGAAGACAAGTTGTTCTAAAATTAATGGAAAGACACGGTTATATAACTAAAGAAGAAAGAGAAATTGCAAGTAAAATGACTGTTGATAAATTACTTGCTGATAAACATGAAAATATGGAAGATACTAGTGAATATCAAGCATTCCTAGATACTGTATTAGAAGACTTAACAAAACAAGATCCAGATGGTAAAAAAGGTATTAACCCATACTACAATGCCTTAGAAATTTATACAACAATGGATAGAGAAAAACAAGAATACATTAATAAGATAATGTATGGTGAAATTTGGGATTGGAAAGATGATAAAGTAACTGCTGGAATAGCTGTTATTGACAATAAAAATGGAGATATACTTGCCGTTGGAACAGGAAGAAATAAAGAAATAAAAAGAGGTTTAAATAATGCTACTCAATTAAATAATCAAATTGGTTCAACAGCAAAACCTTTATATGATTACTCAATTGGTATTGAATATGAAAATTGGTCAACATATGAACCTATGACAGATGAAAATATTACGTATAGTGATGGAACAGAATTAAATAACTGGGATGGTGGATATCAAGGATATCTAACATTAAGAAATGCTCTTGCCCAATCAAGAAATACATCTGCTGTTAAAGCATTTAGAAAAAATAATAAAGATAATATAAAAGAAGCAGTTACTAAAATGGGATTACACCCAGAAGAATATCTACATGAAGCTCATGCTATTGGTGGTTATACAGGTGAGTATCCTGTTGCAACTGCTGCTGCTTATGCAACATTTGGAAATGATGGTGTTTACAATAAACCACGTAGTTGGTATAAAATAGTTAATAAAAATACTGGTGAAGTTATTAATAATGAAACTGAATCAACAAAAGTATTTAGTCCACAAACTGCTTATATCATGACAGATTTATTACAATCTTCTGCTAAAGTTGGTCTTGGAGCTTATTCAAATATTAATGGATGCGTATATGGTGCAAAAACAGGTACATCAAACTTTGCATCAGATTGGTTAAGACAAAAAGGATTACCAAGTAATACAATTAATGATTATTGGGTATCTGGAGTATCTCCTGACTATGCAGTATCCGTTTGGTATGGATATGACAAATTAGATATTGATAAAGATCATCACAATTCATTCGGTACAACATATCATGAAAGATTATTCCAATTAGTTGGTAAGGGAATATTCAAAAAAGGAAGTACATTTAAAAATCCTGGTGGTGTAAAAAGTGTAGCAGTTGAAAATTATACATACCCTGCTAAATTACCAAGTGCATATACACCAAAAGGTTTAATTGTAACTGAGTTATTTAAATCAGGAACTGAACCTACAGAAACATCTGATAGATTTGCAAAATTATCAAGTATTAGTAATTTAAAAAGTAAGGTTGAAGGAAATAAATTGACATTAACATGGGAAGGTATTTCTACACCTGCTGCTTTAGATGAAGGTAAAATAAAATCACTTGCAGAAAAACTATTTGATACAAAAGGATTCCAAAATAGATTTATATCACAAATTAAATCATATAATGATAGTAACCTTGGAAATGTAATATATCGAATATATGCTAAAAATGCAGACGGAAGTCTTAATGAAATTAACAAAACATCAAATACATCTGTAGAAATTATTTTAACAACTGATTCTGCAACAACATATGTTGTAAAAGCCTCATACTCAATTTTTACTGCAAATATGAGTGATGGAGTTGAAACAACAATTTCACTTGATGGTGTTAAAGATAACATTGAAGTAAAATTAATTGGTGATGCCACAATGACAGTTGCTAAAGATCAATATACTGAAAGTGGTGTTCAAATATTAAAAAATGGACAACAAACTAATTTACAACCAACATCAATTACTTATACGACATCTGCTGGAACACCTACAACATTAGAATTAATGAAATCAACACCAGATAAATATACTATTACATATAGTTATAATGAATTTAAAGTAACAAGAACTGTAACAGTACAATAAAAAAGAATTTCAATTAGAAATTCTTTTTTTCTATACATATATTTTTTAACTTACAAATATCACACCTTGGATTTTTTGCTTTGCAATAATATCTTCCAAATAACAATAACTGATGATGAATTTTTTTGGCATTATATTTTTTAAATATATTTTCTAATTTTTTTTCAACTACTAATACATCATCATTTTTATCTACAAAACCTAATCTATAACTAACTCTTTTAACATGAGTATCTACTGCTATACATTGTTCACCAAATAGTTCTGATAAAACAACATTTGTAGTTTTCCTTCCAACACCTGGTAATGATTCTAAATATGCTCTATTATTAGGAACTACACCATTATAATCATTACATAATTTTTTAGATATTTCTATAATATTAGAAGCTTTCTTATTGTAAGTACCAATTGGTTTAATAATATTTTTAACATCTTCAATATTGGCCTCAGATAGTTTTTTTATACTATCATAATTATTAAATAATACTTTAGTTACACCATTAACTCCTTTATCAGTAGTCTGTGCACTTAACATCACAGCTATTAATAATTCATAATCTTTATTATAATTTAATTCACATTTAGGATTAACAATAATTTCATCTAAATAATTAATTATCGTCTTCATTTAAATAATCGTAGTCAACCCATTCAATTTTTTTAGTTTCCTTTTTCTTTTTGAAATTTTGCTTATCCTTAAGTACATCATCTTTGGTCTTTATTCCTTTTTTTTGCCAACTATATAAAATAGAATCCATATATTTTAAATTATTAGCGCCATTAAAAACTGCTTCTTTTAATGCACATTCAATTATTTCATCACTATATTTTTCATCTATCCAACCGCTTATAATATCGTATTCTATTGGTGATAATGTTCTTCCAAATTCTTTTTCTATTAAATCATATATATTTGATTTAATTTCTTTATCATCTTCATTGACTACTAAATATCCTAATTTTTTATATAAATTATCTAATTCTATAATTTCTTCTATAACACCATTATTTTTATTTGTAACTATAGATAATAAATCATTAGAATTAAGTCTTTCAATAATTTCTAGTACTTCTGGTAATTCTATATGTAAATCCTTACTGATTATTGTAGGATCAAATTTATTATCTTTTTGATTAATTAAATATATTAATACTATTAAGTCTTTTTCATTCATTTTCAATGACTTATAATTATATAATAATATTTCAGGAATAGAAATATTATTTTTTAACAAATT
>OCTW011384873.1_pt1 | contig 10832 bp, 9 predicted proteins | sample 1539671 | NCBI WGS metagenome assembly OCTW01 (sample SAMN02144230, study PRJEB22623) | gut metagenome | biome: sheep rumen | host: Ovis aries | place: New Zealand | reverse complement strand
TATCACAAAGAGAATGCCTTAATAATTCCGAACTCCGAATTCCGAATTCCGAATTAACACAGTGAGCATCGTTAGATGCGAACAAATCCGCTTGTTAAAACAAACAATGCTGGCAGCTGAGTAGTACCCTTTGCAGTGCAAAGTGTCTGTATTTACTTGACGGGATCGACGGTTATCCTTAGTATAATGCGTGTTTTTTTGTGCCCTGATTTTTTGGGGCCGAACCAGGACAGGAAGGCAAATTAGTATGTTTGAATTAATATCGAAGGGGTTTCGTGATATTTCGCAGCGCATGCGTGGTGTTCGCGAACTGAATGAATCCAATATAGAGGAAGCGCTTCGCGCGATTCGATCCAGTTTGCTCGAAGCAGACGTCAATTACCACGTGGTCAAACAGTTCCTGAATAATGTCAAGGAACGAGCACTCGGTGAAGAAGTTCGCGTATCTGTTAAGGATGCTGACGGCAAGGTTCATAAGGTGACGCCGGGCCAGCATTTTATCAAGATTTGTCAGGAAGAGCTCGAATCTCTGATGGGGCCGGTCGATGAAGAACCCATCAAGACGGGCAAGACACCGACAAAAGTGATGCTGGTAGGTTTGCAGGGTTCGGGTAAAACGACGACGGCGGCCAAATTGGCTTACTGGCTTAAAGAAAACTATAAAGCGAAACCTTTGCTCGTTGCAGGCGATGTCTATCGTCCGGCGGCAGCCAAGCAGCTTCAGGTTTTGGGCGATTCTCTGAATGTTGAAGTTTATACGCGTCCGGATGCCGATCCTGTCGATATCTGTGCCGAAGGTATTGAATATGCACGCAAAAAAGGCTGCGATTTCGTGATTTTCGATACAGCAGGTCGTCTCGCAGTCGATGATGTTCTGATGAGCGAGTTGTCGGAAATTGCCGAAGAAACCAAGCCTGAAAACATTTTGCTGGTCTGTGATGCCATGATCGGGCGTGATGCCGTCAATACTGCAGTTCAGTTCAACGACAAGCTGAATCTCGATGGCTTTATTATGACAAAGCTCGACGGCGATGCACGCGGTGGTGCTGCGCTTTCGATCAAACAGGTAACCGGCAAGCCCATTCGCTTTATTGGCGAGGGTGAGCAGGTCGATAAACTCAAGATTTTCCGTCCCGAAGGATTGGCAAGCCGCATTCTTGGGTTTGGTGATATCGTCGATATCATGACGGATTTTGAGCGCGTCGTCGATGAAGAACGTGCTCAGAAAGATGCTTTGGAAATGCTTTCGGGAAAATTCGATTTCCATCATTTCCTCGAGCAACTCAATATGATTCAGAGAATGGGGTCACTTCGCGGCATCATGGAGCGTATGCCATTCTTCTCGGGCATGAGCGACAAGATCAATGTCGATGACAATGAAATCACCAAAATTAAGGCGATGATTCAGTCGATGACAGAAAAGGAACGCCGTGATCCCGATTTGATGTTTGCACGTTCACGCCAGGTGCGTGTGGCCAAAGGCTCTGGCCATTCCGTCAAGGAAGTCGCCGATTTGATGCAGCGCTTTACGCTGATGCGCAATATGATGGGTCGCCTTGGTACCAATACGAGCTGGTTGTCCAAAATTCCAGGATTGGGGCAAATCAATACGATGCGTCAGCTGTCGAATATGGATTTCTCGGAATTGTTCGGTTCGATGGTTGATTCTGCGATGCCTCCAATGGATCCTCAGCAGATGCTTCAGGGACTCCCACGGGGATATACGCCACCTGGGTTCCAGGGCAATATGATGGCACGCCAGCCTCTGACGAAAGAACAAAAACAAAAGCGGAAACTCGCTCGCGAGAACCGCAAAAAGAGAAAGTGAGTGCACGGGGGAAACCTTTTCTTTTGGCACAAAAGAAAAGGTTTCCCCCGTAACCCCTTCCCAAAGAAAAGCAATTTATACTTTTTTATCAGTATAAAAAAACGGCCAACGTATTCCATGGATTCATTGTTTTCCGACATACAAGGGCATGCAAGTGTCAAATCGGGTTTGATTCATGCGATGAAAACCGGTCGTCTGCACCATGCCATTTTGATGACCGGTGTCGCGGGAATTGGAAAATCTATGCTGGCACGGGCATTTATTCAGGCGGTCATGTGTGAACAAAGTACCCCGGAGGCTTTGGTTCGCTGTGGGTCTTGCCGGAATTGCCAGCGCATAGCCAAGGGGATGCATCCGGATGTCATTGAGATCGACGAATCCACGGCAACCATTAAAATAGAAGTCATTCGTGATTTGCAGCAGCGCCTGTCTTTTGCGCCATACGAATCGGATCGGCGTTTTGTCATCATTCAGGATGTCCATAAAATGCAGGATGCAGCCGCGAACTGCCTTTTAAAAACATTGGAAGAACCCGAGGCACATACGACATTTTTCCTGATAACTTCTCAGGTTCAGCGCATTTTACCGACGATAGTGAGCCGTTGTCAGGTCATTCGGTTTGCACCTTTTAATTTTGAGGAAGTCGCTGGTTTTCTTGAAAGTCGAGGTATCACGCCAGAATCTGCCAATCAGACTGCAGCCATGGCGGGCGGCAGTCTTGGGGCTGGGCTGGAGCTGAGTGCGGGTGATTATAAGACGGAAGTCATCGAGGCATTTGAGAAGATTCTGCATGTGAGTTCGACGCTGGATGGGTTTGGAATTGCTGCGGAGTTAAAAGGTAAAAAGAGTTTGTCTGATCCCATATTGTCACTGCTTCAGATTTATCTTCGGGATATGCTCGTCTTGAAGCTTGTTCCTGGGGCACCTGTGATTCTCAGGCATTACCGCCCCATGATGGAATCACGGATAGCGAATGTCTCTGAAAAAAATATCCAGCGAGCATCGCTGTTATTACAGGAAATTAACGAGGCTTTTTTGGGGAATGTCAATGAGTTGGTTGCCTGGGAACGTCTGGTTTTGGGCATGCATGGGGTTTTGTTTTAATTAGGAATTGGTTGTTATTTCGCAATAGCCAATGCGAAATGGAATGACATTTTCAATAATCAGCTACGCCCCGGAGGGGCGTCTCATTCGTAGCTCATAGCCGTGGGTAAGCGCAGCGTGACCCACGGCCCAGAAGTTGTGACGCGTATGGTGCGCAGCACCATAGCGGCACGGCGAGGGCGTAATCGGGTTTCCCGATAAGCCCCGCCACAATAAAAGTGTACCCCACGGAACGAAATAATACCCATGATGGAATACGGGGCATATCATGTCGAAAGAAGCATCCAAAACGCCAGGCATTAAGATTATTGCGAAGAATAAGCGTGCCTGGTTCGATTATCAGATTGAAGAAAAATATGAGGCGGGGATTGCGCTGCTAGGCAGTGAGGTCAAGAGCATTCGGGCGGGGCATGTTTCGTTGGGTGAATCGTATGCCAAGTTCAATGAGAAGGCGATCCCGGAATTGTTTTTGCTCAATGCGCATATTGCGGAATATGCCTGGGCCAATCGCAACAATCATGAGCCGCTTCGTCCCCGCAAGTTGCTGCTTCACCGTCGTGAGCTTCATAAGCTTTCTCAGCTCGTCGTCCGTCAGGGGTTGACGCTGATTCCTTTGAGTTTGTATTTTAAATGTGGTAAAATAAAACTCGAATTGGGGCTCTGCCGAGGCAAGAAGAATTACGACAAGCGCGAGGCGCTCAAAACCAAGACGGCGCAAAGAGATGTTGAACGTAGAGAATAGAGGAATCGTCAATCCGATCGAGCTCGAAGGGGATACCATATTTGTGCCCTTTCAGGATGAGGAGCTCGAACAGGAGTTTCTTGAGCGCCGTACTGCGCATGGAAGAGTGCGTTGGTTTAAGCGTTCTCTTGGGTATGGTTTTGTTCGTGAGGATGGCTGTGCCAATGAGATTTTTGTGCATCAGTCATCGATTCAGGTTCCCGGAGTGAAGGATCTGCGTGCCGGGCAGCGCATCCTCTTTGAGTATTGCCGCACGACAAAAGGTGAAATCGCGCTCAATGTGATACCCATTATGGAGCGTCCGGATGTGCTTGAACGTTACCATGCGAAAAGTAATTGTTCAGCCGGGGCTCTGCCCCAGACCCCGCCAAAGGGCTGAGCCCTTTGGAATCCACAATTTTTTATTGTTTTTTCATCACTTTTCGTACCCCCCAGCCAACTTATCTCTCGATGGGGCCCCAACCCCATCTCTCTACGGTATTTGTATTGACTTTAGCCTCAGCCCCTACAAACCTGCTAACATTCGTACTAAAAAGTGAGCATCGTCAGATGCGAACAAATCCGTTTGCTAAAACATACAAGGCTGGCGGCTGAGTAGTAACTGCAAAAGAGAAAAAAGCCTAAAAATACTTGATTTTCATAATTGTTGCGCGTAAAAGCGTGCGTCCTTTGGCAGTATGGTACTGCCATGGTTGTTTAAATATGCCTTGATACAGGCATTTGGGATGGCGGCCCGGAAAAATGGGTGACGGTCCCTGGAGGAATTAAAATGGCAAAAGCAATTTATGGCCGTAAAGTTGGTATGACTCAGATTTTTACCCCCGCAGGTGACTGCGTTGCCGTGACTGTCGTGAAAGTCGGTCCCTGCACCGTCGTTCGCAAAAAAACTGCAGAAGGTAAAGATGGCTATAATGCACTGGTTCTCGGTTTTGAGGATGTTCGCTCCTGCGAATACAACGGTGAAACTGTTTATAAAATGAACAAACCGGAACTTGGTGTGTTCAAAGCTGCCGGTGTTGATCCCTGCAAATCCATTCATGAAGTTCGCATGAGCAGTGCAGACCTCGACAAATATGAAGTCGGTCAGAAAGTGAATGCTGATATCTTTGTTGCCGGTGAAGTGATTGATGTCATTGGTACAAGCAAAGGTAGTGGTTTTACGGGCGTTATGAAACGTCACAATTTCGGTGGCGCGAAACGCAGCCACGGTGCCCATGAATATATGCGTCACGGTGGTTCCATTGGTACGACTTCTACACCAGGTCGTGTTATGAAGAATCGCAAAATGGCCGGTCAGTGCGGTAATGAACGTGTAACCGTTCAGAATCTCAAGGTGTTCAGCGTGGATGCTGAGCAGAACCTCATTCTCGTGAAAGGTTCCATCCCCGGTGCAAACGGCTCCGTCGTATGTGTACAGGATGCTGCCAAATCCCGTCATTCTCTGTAATGATCTGATTTAGAGCATGTCTCTTAAGCACTTTGGTGACCGTCACCAGAGTGCTTTTTTTTTTAGAGAAATATTCCTGCTGAATAGAAACCTTATTCGTAACAGTTCAGACCCTGTGATCTCACTAAAGGACTCGGTCAACCCAGGCTGAAGGCATTAGGCATTAGGCTGTAGAAAGTAGTTTTTCGGGAATGGTATGATTTCTGAAGAATGACCTATCTTTGTGTCTGAGCCACTCATGCCTCATGCCTTGTTATGGTCCAACCTCTAAGCTTCATAAAGTGCATGCGGGTTGAATAGAAACCTTATTCTCTTCTCTTTCCCAAAATATCTATCCATACCGGGCAAAAACAGCTATAAGGGCTTGCCTTGGTACTGGGCTTGTTTTGGTGGTTTTCATGATGAGCATTCAAAGACAGCATAATGGGCTAAAAATTCAGACAGTCATATTGGTGGTTGTCGGGCTATTTTGCCTTGGATGCATTCTTTTGAGTGCATTGATGCCGCGCCTCAGTTTTGAAGTCGGCGTTCAGCCGACTTCCAGTGGGAATAGTTTAATCGTCAAACGTATCTATATTCCTTCACAGGAAATACAGCATGGCGATTTTATTGAGGCAATCGCAGGAAAACCGGTTCATACCAAAGCAGAGTTGTACTACCACTTGATACAGGAAAGTGGATCGGTCGACATTACACTTCGCAGGGTTGGCGCCAAATTTGAGCGTCTCGTTTCTGCCTCTGAATTTTCGGGAGATTCTCTGCCTGTCGGTATTTTGGCCAGTGATCGCGTGATTTCGATCACGACCGCAGAGGGCAGTGTCAACATGCCCGAAGGTACAGATTTGGCTGCTCTGAAGGAAATGCTGGATTCGCGAGGTGGTTCGGCCAAAGTTGTATTCAAACACCAGGAAGAGATTGTCAGCACAGCAATCGAACTTCGAAGTTCTGCCGCACGAACCATTGGGGCTTCACTCGCTTTAATTCTGTTCGCGCTGATGGCAGCACTTTTGAGAAAAAACGCGCGGGCAAAAAGCCGCAAGTATTGCTGGGCCAATTTGACACTTGGGCTTGGAACGATCGGCATTTTGACGTTGGGATTGTGGGGGCCGCTTCAAAGCATGCCTTTGTTGTACATGCTTGGGATCATTGGCCTGACCATGTTCAAGGTCGTCGATTTTGATTATCATCTCGTGTACTTTGGTTCAAAGCGTCGCATTGAACCCTGGATGCGAATCGCGATCTATGTGGGTCCTGCCGTCACAGTGCTCATCCCTGTCTGGTTATGTATTACCGAATTTCCCATGATGTGGGGAGGGGCTGTCGATGGGAGTTTTGAACTCAAAACCGAGGCATTTGCATATCTTCCGCTCGTCTGGTGCGTGCTTTACACGCTGATTGATGGTGCTGTTCTTTTAATAGCCAGGCATAAGGATCCCTGGGGAGAACTCCATGCCCATGAAATCGGCGTCATGTTGGCATGTGTGCTGAGTGTATTTGTTTTCATTCTGCTCAGAACTGATATGCAGGGGGCGCAGTGGTTCCTCATGGCCATGATCCTCATACAGTCGTTGAGCAATGTCCTGCCACTTCTCATAGAGAAAGAGCATCAGCAGCCTGTTAAACTGACATCTCAGGAATTCAGCCTGACGCCGGTGCGCAAGGCACTTGAGCGTGCACATGCTCTGATTGGTGACAGCTGGCTCATTCAAATTGTTGTCGAACGGCCTTCTCCCAAGCACATCGTAGCCATGGTCCGTTCCGAAGATGAATTCTCACTTACGGGGCTCGATCTCAATGTTTTATCCGAACCATGGCGAGATTTTCTGGAGGTTCTTCGAGTTGAGAATGGCTGCATCACAGGGGAAAATGTCGAACGCAATCCGCAGGATCCTGTTCAGGGAATTGCAGACAGACTCGGCATCGTGGTTGCATTGCCCATTGCGGACAATGTTGCTGGCACGTTGACGAGCTTAAAGCTGCTCATAAGTACTTTGGGTGAGCCTGATCCCAATGACCTTCCCAGTTTTTCACTCTCTTCCAATCAACGCGATCAGCTTCTTGATATCATCGATTCCATCGTCGAATGTGCTCCGGCCATCGTTTACCAATCGGCCGAAATGAGTCTTGAGTATGTGGGGGATGATTTGGATGAAGTTGTCCGCCAGTGCCGCGAAAGCGCCTCTGTGGCTCAGGCCATCCGAAATCAGACTTCGACCCTGAATGAACGCGATCTGCCTCACGGGCTTCTGGACGAAGAAGATGAAGACGCTGAGGGCGCGCGCTCGAATTCGCTTTTTACTGCGTCGCACTCCGGCAGCAACGATCATTGTGAAACAAAAGAATACGCAGAAGAAGTCAGCCTTTTGCGCAGTCAGGTCAATGCACTCAATAGCCAGCAGATAAGGGAATATGCTCTGTCCGAGATAGAGTTTACAGAAACCCAGCGTGCTGCATTTAAAGACATCGAAAGTCTCGATCCTCCCATACTCTTTGTGGGTGAACCCGGGACGGGCAAGCATTTGCTTGCGGTTGCTACACATCAGGAACGCTCAGAAGGCGCATTTCTTTCTATCGATGCGGCATCCTGTCCGGAATCTATCTTTGAACTCGACATGTTTGGCGATGGGGATAATCCTGGCATGATTCAAGGCGCAGCGGGTGGTGGTCTCTTCATTCGCAATGTCGATCGTCTTTCTGATGATTTGCTCGACGAAATACTCGAGCACATTGAACAGCTTCCGCCGCATCAGAGTATCGCGCTGTACCTTTCTGTCGATGTGACGCCTGACGCATTTTCTGTTTCCCAGTACCGGCTGGAGCCGATGCGTTTGCCAAAGGATTTGCGCGATCTTGCCGCACGCTGTGACGCCGAAGTGGTCGTTCTCGACCCGCTTCGCAATCAGCAGGATTTGGATGTTGCTGCCAATTTCTTCAGGCAGAAACAGGCGATTCGATGCGATAAGTCTGTCGAAGGATTTTCGTCAGAGGCTTTGCTCGCCCTCAAATCGTATGCCTGGCCCGGCAACTTTAATGAAATGCGCCTCGTCATTGAGCGTGCTGTTTTAAAGGCAGAAGGAAAGAATATTACTCTGTCTGATCTTGGTCGCGATTTTGAGGAACTTTCCGATGCATCGACGAAAAATCTGGCCTTCTCCGGTACGGATGTTTTCCGTGAACAGGTGCAGCTTCTTCAGGCACTCAATGAAACCCAGCAGGATCAGATCAATCGCCTGAATGAACGTATTCTGCAGCTGCTCGATGAACGCGGGCAGGTCGATCCTCACAGCGACACGGAGGATGCATTTTTGGAAGGCACTTATGCCGATATCGAAAGACGCCTTCTGGATAAACTTCTCGATAAATATCAGCGTGATCCCGAGAAAGCTGCCGAAGCACTTGCACTCAATCGCGCTCGTTTCTTTAATAAATTGAGTAAATATCAGCTCATACAAAGGGATATTTAATTCCGGCTGTTTTACTCACACTTTTCTTAGGAGAAAAAATGGCTAAAATTGAACGAGAAATTAGTCACAGCTTTGGTCTCGAAGGTGGCAAGAAAATCCTTGGAGCACTTGCTGACAAGCTTCAATCGAACTTTCAATCATTCATCACCAGTGTCGATTGGAACGAAGATAAAACAGCTGCAACCGTAAAAGGCAAAGGCTTTGATGGCAATCTGAGTCTTACGGATTCGAGCGTTAAAATGGTCATGAACCTTGGTCTTGCAACCTCTCTCTTTAAGGGCAAAATTGAGGAAGCAATCGATAAGCACACGACACCAGAAGAGATCGATAAGTTTGCAAAACAAGTGAATGTTTAATCTTCTGGACGATTGTTGGTGATGCGGCTTTTTGCGTTGCAAATACGCCGCATCAGAGCACGCCTATGCGGCAACGCATACGGCGTGCTTTTTTTTGTTTGACAAATGGCTATCATTTACTTAAATACTCGCCGCCCGTCGGTGGACCTAACGATATTAGCCCATATCGATAGGTGCTGCCATTGGTCTAAATCGGGCATATCACTCAAAACATAAGGAGAAAGGTTTTGGAAAGTAAATCTCGTGAATTAGGGCCCCTTCAAGTTGCTGTCGAAGGTTCAAACCTCGGCCGTGCCATTAACCAGCTCAAGCGCCACATGGCTCGCGAAGGCGTCATGAAAGAACTCAAACGTCGTCGTCACTATGAGAAACCGAGCATTATCCGCAAACGCAAGCAGAAAGAAGCTGCTCGTCGTCGTCGTAAAGAAGCACGCCGTCGTGCCCGTTTCGTGTAGAATTCCCATAGCCGATGTCCGAATTTAATATTTAGATTGAGATGATAATAAGAAAGCGCCGAAAGGCGCTTTTTTTTGTCCTTTTGACTGATTATGATTTTTTTTGCAAAATGCTGGATTGATTGCAAATAGAAAAGTAAAGCCGCGTATTGCCTGGCGGGCAATAGCGGCTTTAAAGGCAGGCCGTATCGGACGAAGTCCGATAGGCCGCTACAGGCAAAAAAAAGCCATCCGAAGATGGCTTTAAAAGTGGAGCTAATCGGGATCGAACCGACGACCTCTAGAGTGCGATTCTAGCGCTCTCCCAACTGAGCTACAGCCCCAAGAGAAATGGCAAACCGCCAAACAGGGAGCGCTTATACTCGCCATTATAAAAAAAGCAAGCAAAAAACGACATCCCGGTGAGCGATAAATTTATTCTGCAATCCAACCTTCAGAGGTATTTGAGATCAGGAAAGGTGATTCGGAAGCCTCGGTGGATTGGATGCTGAAATCAGCATCGGATTCTTCTGCCTCGCCGTTGCCGACGAAGAGAACACTCAGCCCCAGGCTGGCAATTGCGATGAGAATGATGGCAATGTAGGCAAATCTGAAAGAAGTGCGAGGCATATCATCATTTTCGGCAGTCACCGGTTCTTTTGAGGTCAGGGCCAGCGATTTCGATTCTGTGTTGGTTTCTGTTATTTCATTGACGATTGCACGCGGAGTCTGCTGACGAATCCAGGATTCGTAGGCCTGCATAATATCTTCTGCAGGGATTGACAGCTGGCGCGCATAATTCCGAAGAAATCCACGGACAAAGACTTCCGCAGGAAATTCATCAAAATTGTTGTTCTCAATGCTCATCAGCGAGGCTTCAGGAATACGGGTCACTTTGGCCAATTCGGTCAAGGTCATGCCGCGTGCTTCACGTTCACGTTTGAGCATTAATCCAGGTGTTTCCATATAATATTCTCCAATGACTTGCTCCCCCGAACAAAGACGCCGCATTATACGACTACCTATAAGTATGTCAATGGGGTGTCTTCTAAAAGGTCGATTTTTTGACAACCATGATCTTTATGTCATAGTTCGATCCATTTTGCAACCATTACCATAAAGACTGTGATTATTCAGGTGACTATTCAGCCCTCATGTGAGTTCTGTTTGTCCAATAGCCTGAACAGACGCTGCAAACGGCAATCGGCAAACGAATCGAGCTGCCCCTTTGCCGAATGCCGAGTGCCGAATGCCTACTGCCTGAAGAACCACGCTTCAGGTCTTTGCATAAATCAAAGGATCTGAGTTGTAACCAAAGTAGTAACTGTTCAGCCCCTCCCTTGACTTTTATCTTTGAATATGCATTCCAAAACGTAAAACGTATGAAAACGTTAAGGATTTGTTCGGAATGGGGGAGGGGCCCCATTTCGCACAGGTTTAGAAATAAGTAAAACATT
>OCTW013431053.1_pt1 | contig 10833 bp, 5 predicted proteins | sample 1539671 | NCBI WGS metagenome assembly OCTW01 (sample SAMN02144230, study PRJEB22623) | gut metagenome | biome: sheep rumen | host: Ovis aries | place: New Zealand | reverse complement strand
CATAGCAGATGATTCAATAATCTCTATCGCATATAACTACTACCAGAATCACCCTACCAAGCGTGAGAAAATGCTTTCTTTTTATTATTCAGGAGTTGTCAAACAAAATGCGGGGAATTATATTAGTGCAGCTATAGATTTTGACAAAGCACTTTCCCTTGCAAAAGAACTTAGAGATAATCATAACGCTGGACTTGCTTGTCGGCATTTAAGTTCAATACACAATAATAACTATAACCATCTAAAAGCTCTATACTATTCGCAAGAAGCAATAGATTTCTTTGAGGCATGTGGAGAAACACTATCGGCCGATTATGCTAGAATTAATATGGCAATGCAAATGATAAGAGCCAGAAAATGGGATGAGTCTCTTGTTATTATTGATGATGTGATTTCAAGAAACTCATATCCACCCTTGATTCAAATCTCTATGGAGAATAGAATAGAAGTTCTTCTATGGGGGAAAGAGGATTTTGCAGGTGCCAATGAATGCCTTGACAAGATAACCATCGGCAAAGATTATGCTGATTCTATGATTTTTTATGGGAATAAAGGATATATCAGCGAAGCTCTTGGTAAAACATCGGACTCAAAAAAGTATTTCAATCTTGCTCAATCTTATATCAAGGATGCCATTGATACTTTAACAATATACGATCAAATGTCACGTGCATTTAAGATGCAAGGTGATTATAAAAATGCATATTATTATTTGTTAACCGCTGGCGAACTTCAGAATAAGCAAGTCACTGAAATACTAGGGCAGTCTGTTTCCGAAGCATTCGAAGAGTATTACAGAGATTCTCTGAAAAATCAAAAAGAACGCTCCCGCTTGAACAATATCATTTATATTTCGCTGGCAGCAGTGCTGCTTATGATAATAGTGTTGTTGAGCCTTATCACCCGGAAACTGCACTTTGACAGAATTCAGGATATTGCAAACATTGAGTCCCTCACCAATGACCTGCAGGTTCTCCAGAGCCGGAACGAGCATTTCCGAAAAGCAAGCGACGCCGTTATCATAGACAAGGTCCGTTTCCTGCAGCAATTATCAGACTCCTACTTCTCATGGACAGATGAGGAAGTAATGAAACGCGAGAAACTAAAAGGTGCTCAGACCAAGGACGAGATAATCTCTCTTTTCCGTAGACAAATAGGTGAAATGAGGGCCGATAAAAGCCTTGTCCTTTCCCTTGAACAAGCCGTGGACGCTTCCAATGACAACATTGTCCAGCGCCTGCGCCAGGAATACAAGGGCACTTTTAAAGAGCGGGATTATACCATTCTTACAATGTTCTTCGCTGGATTATCAATCAAAAGCATCGCATACTTCCTCAGGATGAGTGAGCCCTCTCTGCGAACACGAAAAACCCGCTACAAAACTCTGTTCCAAGATCAACCCGTACCTTCTTCTCCGGACTTTATCAGAATGCTCGGCTAAACAGATGCCCGATCAAGGTCGGGCATGACGGAAAGGGTCGGAAATGACGGATGCCCGTGGAAGTAAGTGATTGGAACATAACGAATTACGGGAAAGAGGGTGCGGTTTTTTATGTGCCCTCTTTTGTATAACTGATTGACATAGAGATGTTTAGCTCCACGGAGATTCTTCGCTTCGCTCAGAATGACAGGAAGGGCGCTCAGAATGACAGGAAGGGCGCTCAGAATGACAAGGGCAGGATGGCCCTGTGCCCTTCGGGCGGCATAGACGCCCGTGTCTTTGTGAACGGGAGGGGCCCGCAAGGAGATGCCCGGTCTAGCCGGGCATGACGATGCGGGAGGGATAGCGCCGAAGGCGCGTACCGGCCCGAAGGGCATAGGGCCTCCTGCCAGACAAAAAAAGGCGCTACCGTGATGGTAACGCCTTTGGGGAGATTCCCGATCAGGTCGGGAAGGACGCGTTACGCGTCATGAAAGACGCGGTACAAGCACCTCTTTGAAGAGTCAGGCTCTCCCCTCTCCGGAAAGTATATCGGCATGATGGGCTGAGATTCTTCGCTTCGCTCAGAATGACAGGAGGGACGCTCAGAATGACAGGAAGGACGCTCAGGATGACAAGGGAACGCGCGTGGAGGTAAGTGGTTGAGAGATAGCGTGATACACAAAAGAGGGTGCTTGAATTCAAGCACCCTCTTTATTATAAAGAGCTGATTTTTCAGCGTTTTGCCTCCACGGCAAGCCTAGAGTTCGGCCAGGGCGGCCATGGTCTCTGTCTTTGAGCCAACCATGATGTCCTGGTAGCGGCTGAGGCCGGTACCGGCGGGAATCAGGTGGCCGCAGATGACGTTCTCCTTCAGGCCCTCAAGGTTATCCACGCGGGCGCGGATGGCGGCCTCGGAGAGAACCTTGGTGGTTTCCTGGAAGGAAGCGGCGCTGATGAAGGAGCCGGTCTTGAGGGCGGCGCGGGTGATACCCTGCAGCACCTGGGAGGCCGTGGCGGGACGGGCCGGACGGGCGGCGATAAGCTTTGCTCCCTGACGCTCCAGAGAGGAGTTCTCCGAGCGGAGGTCACGGGCGCTGATGATGTCGCCGAGTTCGTAGCGGGCGCTGTCTCCAGCATCCTCAACAAAGTACTTGCCGAAGATGGCGTCGTTGCGGTCCATGAAATCCCACTTGTCCACAAGTTCCTCCGGGAGGAATTCGGTGTCGCCGGGATCGTTGATCTGGACCTTGCGCATCATCTGGCGTACGATGATCTCGAAGTGCTTGTCGTTGATCTTCACACCCTGCAGACGGTACACTGCCTGAATCTCGTTGACAATGTATTCCTGAGCCTTTACGGGGCCAAGGATGGAGAGGATGTCGGTGGGGGAAGTACCGCCGTCGGAGAGGCGTGTACCAGCCTTCACGTAGTCGTTCTCCTGGACCAGGATCTGCTTGGTGGTGGGAACCTCGTAGCGGCACTCCTTGCCGCTGCGGTTCTTCACAATGATCTCACGCTTACCTCTCTTGACCTTGCCCATGATGACCTCACCGTTGATTTCGGAGAGGATTGCAGGGTTGGAAGGAGTACGGGCCTCGAAGAGCTCCGTAACACGCGGCAGACCGCCGGTGATATCGGAAGCCTTTCCGATGGCGCGGGGGATCTTGATGATTACGTCGCCAACCTTCACGGTTTCGCCGTCACTGATCATGATGTGGGCGCCTACCGGCAGGTTGTACTGACGGAGGATGACACCCTTGTCATCCACGATGAGCATTTCGGGAGTCTTGGTCTTGTCCTTGCTCTCGATGATAACCTTGTCCGTATTGGTGGCGAATTCATCGGCACTTTCCTCGGAGAAGGTTACGCCTTCAATCATGTTCTCGAAGCGGACGATACCGGCGGTTTCCACGATTGTGGTGGCGTTGTAGGCATCCCACTCGCAGATGAGGTCTCCCTTCTTCACGGTGTCTCCGTCCTTGAAGTACAGAGTTGAGCCGTAAGGGATGTCGTACTGGGAGTATGTCATGCCGGTGCGCTCGTCCACAATGCGGAGTTCGGTCATGCGGGATACCACAACGGGGTTCACGCTGCCGTCTTCGTTAACGCGGTCGATGGTGCGGAGTTCCTCGAACTGCAGCTTGCCTTCGTACTTGGAAACGATGGTGTTGTCTGCAACCGAACCGGATGCGGTACCACCAACGTGGAAGGTACGGAGGGTAAGCTGTGTACCAGGCTCACCGATGGACTGGGCGGCGATGACGCCAACCACCTCACCGGTTTCGACCATGCGGCTTGTGGCAAGGTTACGGCCATAGCACTTGGCGCAGACACCCTTGCGGGATTCGCAGGTGAGGACGCTGCGGATTTCAACCTGCTCGATGGGAAGGGTATCGATGAGGGCGGCGACATCCTCGCGGATTTCCTCGCCGGCTGCAATGATAAGCTCTCCTGTGAGAGGGTTGAAGATGTCGTGGACGGAAGTACGGCCGAGGATGCGTTCTCCGAGGGATTCCACAACCTCATCCTTGTTCTTGATGGCGGTTGCGATGAGGCCGCGGAGGGTACCGCAGTCGTCCTCGGTGATGATGACGTCGTGGGATACGTCCACAAGACGGCGGGTGAGGTAACCTGCATCAGCGGTCTTGAGGGCGGTATCGGCCAAACCCTTACGGGCACCGTGGGTGGAGATGAAGTACTCCAGCACGGACATGCCTTCCTTAAGGTTACTTACGATAGGGTTCTCGATGATTTCTGCACCGGCAGCGCCGCTCTTCTGGGGCTTGGCCATAAGGCCACGCATACCGCAGAGCTGCTTGATCTGCTGGGTTGAACCACGGGCTCCGGAATCCAGCATCATGTATACGGGGTTGAAGCCCTGCTGGTCTGCGGAGATCTGCTTCTTAACAACGGCGGTAAGCTGATTGTCAATGGAGGTCCAAAGGTCAATCACCTTGTTGTAACGCTCGTTGTTGGTGATGAAGCCCATTGCGTAGTTGGTCTTGATGTTCTCGACCTCGGAGTAGCCTTTTTCTATGAGGCTGGTCTTCTCCTCAGGCACAAGGACGTCTCCCAGGTTGAAGGAGATACCGGCACGGAAAGCCTGGTCGTAACCAAGGTTCTTGATGTCATCGAGGAACTTTGCGGTGCGGGTGACACCGGTGTGCTTGATGACGTTGGTGATGACGGTACGGAGGGCCTTCTTGCCCAGGACTTCGTTCACGTAGGGAACTTCATCGGGCATGAACTGGTTCACGATGATTCGGCCGGCGGTGGTCTTCACCATCTCATAGCCCTTGGAGAGGTCCTGCTTGTCCTTGGGCAGGCGGACCAGGATGGGGGCGTGCATGTCGATGACCTTGCCGTCGTAGGCGATGATAACTTCCTCGGGGCCGTAGAACCTCTGGCCGTCACCCTTTGCGCCGGGGCGCTCCTTGGTGATGTAGTAAAGACCCAGGACCATATCCTGTGAAGGAACGGTGATAGGGCTGCCGTTGGCAGGGTTGAGGATGTTTTGGGAACCAAGCATGAGGAGCTGTGCCTCCATGATGGCTGCGTTGCCAAGGGGCAGGTGGATAGCCATCTGGTCACCGTCGAAGTCGGCGTTGAAAGCGGTACAGGCTAGAGGGTGCAGCTGGATGGCCTTACCCTCGATCATGCGGGGCTGGAAAGCCTGGATACCCAGACGGTGCAGGGTAGGTGCACGGTTGAGGAGCACCGGATGACCCTTCATCACGTTCTCAAGGATGTCCCAGATAACGGGATCCCTGCGGTCTACGATCTTCTTCGCGCTCTTTACGGTTTTCACAATGCCGCGTTCGATGAGCTTGCGGATTACGAAAGGCTTGTAAAGCTCTGCGGCCATGAACTTAGGCAGACCGCACTCGTGCATGTTGAGTTCAGGACCTACAACGATAACGGAACGTGCCGAATAGTCTACACGCTTACCCAGGAGGTTCTGACGGAATCGGCCCTGCTTACCCTTGAGGGAGTCGGAGAGGGACTTGAGTGCACGGTTGGAGTCGGACTTGACGGCCGATGACTTCTTGGAGTTGTCGAAGAGGCTGTCCACGGCTTCCTGGAGCATACGTTTCTCATTACGGAGAATCACTTCCGGAGCCTGGATCTGGATGAGCTTCTTGAGACGGTTGTTGCGGATGATTACGCGACGGTAGAGGTCATTGAGGTCCGAGGTTGCGAAGCGGCCGCCATCCAGGGGAACCAGAGGGCGGAGATCCGGAGGAGTCACGGGGATGACCTTCATGATCATCCATTCCGGACGGTTGACGTCCTTGGACTCCTGGAACCACTTGACAACGGACAGACGCTTGAGGATTTCGGTCTTGCGCTGCTGGGAGCTCTCGGTGTGCATCGCACGGCGGAGCTCACGGCCAAGGGCCTCTACGTCAATCTCCTTAAGGAGGTCATAGAGACCTTCGGCACCCATCTTGGCCACGAAATTCATGGTCTCGTCCCATTCTACGCCTTCCTGGGCCTTCTTGCGCTTGAGCTCGGAGATGCGGTCCTGGGCGGCGAAATATTCGTCCTCGGAGAGGAGATCCATCTTCTGGATACGGTATTCCTCGGGGACTTCGTCGGTGGCAAGGAGGCCGGGATTCACCACGATGTATTTCTCGTAGTAAATCACGGATTCCAGCTTCTTGGACGGCACACCCAGAAGGGCGCTTATCTTGTTGGGAGCGCTCTTGAAGTACCAGATATGAGCGACCGGAACGGTGAGGGTGATGTGACCCATGCGCTCACGGCGTACTTTCTTCTCGGTTACTTCCACGCCGCAGCGGTCGCACACGATTCCGCGGTAACGGATTCTCTTGTACTTGCCGCAGTAGCACTCGTAGTCCTTGGTAGGGCCGAAGATCTTCTCGCAGAAGAGGCCTTCGCGCTCCGGCTTGTAGGTGCGATAGTTGACCGTTTCCGGCTTCAGGACCTCTCCGCAGGAACGCTCGGTGATGTCTTCCGGGGAAGCGAGGCTGATGGAAATGCGGGAGAAATTGCTCTTTACCTTGTTTTCCTTATTATTAAAAGCAGGCATAATATCTTACTTTCTTTTTCTTGTCCTTGAGATTAGTCCAGAGTTACCTTGAGGCCAAGGCCGCGGAGTTCATGCAGGAGCACGTTCAGGGATTCGGGGATACCCGGAGTGGGCATGGGATCTCCCTTCACGATGGCCTCGTAGGTCTTTGCCCTGCCGTTGACGTCGTCGGACTTGACGGTGAGGATCTCCTGAAGGGCGTTGGCTGCGCCGTATGCCTCCAGGGCCCACACTTCCATTTCACCGAAACGCTGGCCGCCGAACTGGGCTTTACCGCCAAGAGGCTGCTGGGTAATCAGTGAATAAGGGCCGATTGAACGGGCGTGCATCTTGTCGTCTACCATGTGACCAAGCTTGATCATGTAGATGACACCGACGGTTGCGGGTTGGTCGAACCAGTCACCGGTACCGCCGTCGCGGAGATGTGTTTTGCCGAAGCGGGGAACGCCGGCCTTGTCCGTGTAGGCGCAAATCTCGTCGATGGAAGCGCCGTCGAAGATAGGGGTGGAGAACTTGAGACCAAGCTCACGGCCAGCCCAACCAAGAACGGTTTCGTAGATCTGACCAAGGTTCATACGGGAAGGCACGCCCAGAGGGTTCAGGACGATGTCCACGGGAGTTCCGTCCTCAAGGAACGGCATGTCTTCCTGGCGGACGATCTTTGCCACGATACCCTTGTTTCCGTGACGGCCGGCCATCTTGTCACCTACGGTGATCTTACGCTTCTTGGCAACGTAAACCTTGGCAATCTGCATTACGCCGTTGGGAAGCTCGTCGCCAACCTTGATCTTGTCGATTTCCCTCTTGGAGCGGGTTTCCATCTCCTTGTAAGCGATGCAGTAGCCGCCGATGAGCTCACGCACCATGGCCGAAGTCTTGGCGTCTGAGACCCACTTTGCGGTGGAGATATTCTGGTAATCGGCCTCACGGAGTCCCTGGAGGGTGAATTCCTTGCCCTTAGGGAAGATTTCCACGCCGTAGAGGTCGCTTACGCCAGCACTCTTCTTGCCGCTGACAAGACTCCAGAGCCTGTCGATGAAGCCTGCACGAAGTTTTTCGGCGGCCTGCTGGAACTCCTGGGTCTTGATTTCCATACGGGTCTTCTGGTCACTCTTGGCGCCCCTCTTGCCGGTTTCCTTGGATACCTTGGCATAGAGGGCGGTCTTGATGACGGTGCCGCTGAGGCTGGGATTGGCCTTCAGGGAAGCGTCCTTGACGTCTCCGGCTTTGTCGCCGAAGATGGCCTTGAGGAGCTTCTCTTCCGGTGAAGGGTCGGATTCGCCCTTAGGGGTGATCTTACCTATCATGATATCGCCGGGCTCAATGTGGGCGCCGACACGGATGATACCGTCTTTATCAAGGTTCTTGGTTGCGTCTTCGGAGACGTTGGGGATATCGGAGGTGAGTTCCTCCATGCCACGCTTGGTTTCACGGACCTCGGTGAGGTATTCGTCCACGTGGATGGAAGTGAGGACATCCCACTTCACCATTTCCTCGGAGAGAACGATGGCGTCTTCGTAGTTGTAACCCTTCCAAGGCATGAAGGCTACCATGAGGTTGCGTCCAAGGGCAAGCTCGCCGGCCTGCGTTGCATAACCCTCCGTGAGAACCTGTCCGGCTTCAACCTTGTCACCCTTGCGCACAAGGGGTTTGAGAAGGATGGTTGTGCTCTGGTTGGTACGGCGGTAGATGGGAAGCTTGTAAACGGTTTCCTCCGGGAGGAAGCTTACGAATTTCTCGTCTTCGGTGCGGTCGTATTTGACGCGGATTTCATTGGCATCCACATATGTCACCACGCCGCTGCGCTCTGCGATAACCTGGGTGCGGGAGTCGATGCAGACCCTCTCCTCAAGGCCGGTACCCACGATGGGGCTTTCGGGGCTCAGGAGCGGAACTGCCTGACGCATCATGTTGGCACCCATCAGGGCGCGGTGGGCGTCGTCGTGCTCAAGGAAAGGAATGAGGGAGGCAGCCACGGAAGCCATCTGGTTAGGGGCTACGTCCATATAGTTGACCTCTTCTTTGCTCACCAGAGGGAAGTCGGCCTCAAGACGGCACTGGATGCGCTCGTCGAGGAGTTCGCCGTCGTCAGACATGTTAACGTTGGCGAGGGCCACGTTCTGGGCCTCTTCCTCCTCTGCGCTCATGTACTTCCAGCCTTCGGCGCTGAGGTCTACCTTACCGTCTGAAACCTTGCGGTAAGGAGTCTCGATGAAACCGAGGTTGTTGATGCGTGCATACACGCAAAGTGAGCTGATAAGGCCGATGTTAGGACCTTCAGGGGACTCGATAGGGCACAGGCGGCCGTAGTGCGTGTAGTGCACGTCACGGACCTCGAAGCCTGCGCGGTCACGGGAAAGACCACCAGGGCCGAGGGCGGACAGACGCCTCTTGTGGGTGATTTCGGCAAGAGGGTTGGTCTGGTCCATGAACTGGGACAGCTGGCTGGTGCCGAAGAAGGAGTTGATAACGGAAGACAGGGTCTTGGCGTTGATGAGGTCGATGGGGTTGAACTGCTCGGAGTCCCTCACGTTCATCCTTTCACGGATGGTACGGGCCATACGGCTGAGACCGACGCTGAACTGGTTGGCAAGCTGCTCTCCAACGGTGCGGACGCGACGGTTTGACAGGTGGTCGATGTCGTCTACGGTAGCATTGCTGTTGATGAGCTTGATGAGGTACTTGATGATCTCCACGATATCCTGCTGCGTAAGCACGCGGGTTTCGGGGTCGATGTTCATGTCAAGTTTCTTGTTCAGGCGGTAGCGGCCCACGGAACCAAGGTCATAGCGCTTTTCGGAGAAGAAAAGCTTGTCGATGACGTCACGGGCGGTTGCCTCATCCGGGGGTTCGGAATTGCGGAGCTGCTTGTAGATGTAGTTCACAGCCTCGATTTCCGTATTGGTCGGGTCCTTCTGCAGGGTGTTGTAGATGATGGAGTTTTCGGCCGAAACGGACTCGTCCTTCTGGAGAAGGATGGTCTGGACGTCGGTGTCGGCTATACGGGCGATGGTGTCGTCGTCGAGGACCTCTCCCCTCTCTACGATGGGGATGGTACGTTCGATGGGGATGACCTCGCCGGTATCCTCGTCTTCAAAGTCCTCGATCCAGGTCTTGAGCACATTGGCGGCAAGTTTGCGGCCCTGGTTCTCCGAGAGGACCTCGGGGGTGGCTGCAACTTCGTCGGCAAGGCCGAAACGGTCAAGGATATCTTTGTCGGAGCTGTATCCGATGGCGCGCAGAAGGGTTGTTACGGGCAGCTTCTTCTTACGGTCTATGTAGGCGAACATCACGTTGTTGATGTCCGTGGCAAACTCTATCCAGGAGCCCTTGAAAGGAATGATACGGGCGCTGTAGAGCTTAGTTCCGTTGGCGTGCATGCTCTGGTCGAAGAACACGCCCGGGGAACGGTGAAGCTGCGAAACGATAATTCTCTCGGAGCCGTTGATGATGAACGTACCTGCAGGGGTCATGTAGGGGATGTTCCCGAGGTATACGTCCTGCACGCGGGTGTCAAAGTCCTCGTGCTCCGGGTCCGTGCAGGAAAGGCGGAGTTTTGCCTTCAGAGGAACATTGTATGTGAGTCCTCTCTCAAGACACTCCTCAATTGAGTACTGGGGCGGATCAATGAAGTAATCTATGAAGGTGAGCTCATAGTTGTTCCGCGTATCCTCAATCGGGAAAATTTCCTGGAAAACCTGAAACAGGCCCTCGCTGCGGCGGCTGTCCGGGGTGGTCTCAAGCTGGAAGAAATCCTTGAAGGACTTCAGCTGAACCTCCAGAAGGTCAGGGTATTCCAGAATTTTGGATGTTGCGAAATTAATTCGCGGATTGGTAGTCTTATTAGACATATTCTGCCTTCGTTATGGGGAAAATTTTTAAGACGGAAAAAAGGTTTAGAGCCTACTTTGGGCTCTAAACCTGTTTGATCGCATCCCTTATAGGGAGCGGCCGAGGTTACTTAACCTCAACCTCTGCACCGGCTTCCTCGAGGGCAGCCTTGAGTGCCTCGGCCTCAGCCTTGGACACTTTCTCCTTGACGGCTACGGGAGCCTTGTCAACGAGTTCCTTGGCCTCTTTAAGACCAAGACCGGCATTCTCCTTAACGGCCTTGATGACCTGGAGCTTGGCCTGACCTGCGCTGGTGAGGATAACGTCGAACTCAGTCTGCTCTGCGGGAGCGGCTGCTTCGGCGCCAGCGGCGGGAGCTGCTACTGCAACTGCTGCAGCTGCGGGCTCAATACCATATTCTTCCTTCAGGACCTTTGCGAGTTCCTGGACATCTTTGACGGTGAGGTTCACGAGTTCCTCGGCGAGTTTCTTAACGTCTGCCATAATTGTAAATTTTTAAATTGTT
>OCTW011601075.1_pt1 | contig 10834 bp, 8 predicted proteins | sample 1539671 | NCBI WGS metagenome assembly OCTW01 (sample SAMN02144230, study PRJEB22623) | gut metagenome | biome: sheep rumen | host: Ovis aries | place: New Zealand | reverse complement strand
CCCGCCTGCGGGAGGTGGCCCGATTGGCCGCGGCCCTGCGCGAGGCCGGCCCCATCGACGTGCTGTGCAACAACGCGGGCGGCATCGCGGCTGAGCGCACGCTGACGGAGGACGGCATTGAGAAGACCTTCCAGCTCAACGTGCTGGGCGGCTACCTGCTGACCCGCCTGCTGGCCGATGTGCTGGCGCAGCGGCGCGCCACGGTGATCCAGACCTCCTCCATCGCCAGCAACCTGTTCGGCCGGGGCTTCGACATCCACGATCTGAACAGTGAGAAAAAATACACCCCCGCCGGGGCCTATGGAAACTGCAAGCTGGCGGACGTGCTGTTCACCCGGGAGCTGCAGCGCCGCTTCGGGAGCGCCGGGCTGAGCGCCGTGGCCTTCGAGCCGGGCATCGTGCGGAGCAACTTCGGCGCCGGCTCCACCCTGCTCTTCCGCATCGGCTACCACACGCCGCTGAAGTACCTCTTCACGATCCCGCCGGAGAAGAGCGCGCGGCGGCTGGTTCGCCTCGCCACGGGCACGCCGGGAGAGGACTTTGTGCCCGGCGGCATGTACAGCGCCGAAAAGCCCTACCGCGTCTGGTGCGCGGACGCGGACGGCGCGCTGGCCCGGTCGCTCTGGGAGCAGTGCGGGGAAATGTGCCGCGGTTATTTGTGATTGCCGAAACCGCACCCAGCGTGTATAATAGTGACAGCGCGGCCCGGAGAGGCCGCCGAAGGAGGAAGCCGCCATGCACAATGAGGACTATGTGTACCTCGGTGTCAACGACCACGACATTGATCTGTTTGAAGGCCAGTATCAGGTGCCTCACGGCATCTCCTACAACAGCTGGCTGATCCGGGACGAGAAGACCTGCCTGATGGACACGGTGGACGTCCGCAAAAAGAGCGAATTCATGCAGAACCTCGCCGCCGCCCTGGACGGGCGCGCGCTGGACTATCTGGTGGTCTCCCATGTGGAGCCGGACCACGCCTCCTCCATCGGCGCCGTGCTGGACGCCTGGCCGGGCGTGACCCTCGTGGGCAACGCGAAGACCTTCCAGCTGCTGGAGAACTACTTCGTCCTCGGCAGCGCCGCGCGGCTGGTCGTCAAGGAGGGCGAGACCCTCTCCCTCGGGCGGCACACGCTGCAGTTTGTCACCGCACCCATGGTACACTGGCCGGAGGTCATGTTCACCTATGACGCGGACTGCCAGGTGCTCTTCAGCGCGGACGCCTTCGGCAAGTTCGGCGGCATCGACATGGATCCGCAGACCGATCCGGAGCACTGGGACGACGAGGCCCGCCGCTACTACTTCAACATCGTGGGCAAGTACGGCCCGCAGGTGCAGGCGGTGCTGAAAAAGGCCGCCGGCCTCGCCATCAGCGAGATTCTTCCCCTGCACGGCCCGGCCCTCAGCGACGCCATCCCGCACGCGCTGGAGCTCTATCAGAAGTGGAGCACCTATGCGCCCGAGAGCGACGGCGTGTTCATCGCCTTCGCCTCCCTGCACGGCAACACCGAGCTGGCCGCGGAGCAGCTGGCCGACAAGCTGGACAACCGGGGCTGCCCCGAGATCCTGCTGTGCGACCTGGCGCGCGACGATGTGTCCGAAGCGCTGAGCTGCGCCTTCCGCTATGGCAAGGTGGTCCTGTGCGCCTCCACCTACAACGCGGGCGTGATGCCCTTCATGGAGGACTTCCTGCACCACCTGCAGGCCAAGAACTGGCAGAAGCGCACCGTGGGCCTCGTGGAGAACGGCTCCTGGGCGCCGATGGCCGCGAAGACCATGAAGGGCCTGCTGGAGGGCATGAAGGACATCACCGTGCTGGAGCCCGTTGTGACCCTGCGCGGCGCCGTGAAGGCCGCCGATCAGCCGCAGCTGGACGCCCTGGCGGACGCGCTGATGCAGTAATGCGGCAATGAAAAACCTCTTTCCCCGGGATCGTGCGATTGATCCCCGTGGGAAAGAGGTTTTCTGCTGCCTGCTCAGTCTTTCGCGGCCTCCAGCCGGCTCCGGTCGCCGAAGAAGACGAGGGCGGCCATGTCCGGCCCCGTGTGGGCGCCGATCACCGGGCACAGCGAGTGCACCCGCAGCTGGAGCTCCGGCGCGGCCTGGAGCGCTTCCGCCCGGAGGCTCTGCACGATGGCCGGGGCGTCGCTGTGGGCGCAGTAGGCCGCCGTTTCGCCGGGATCCCGGCTCTGCTCAAAGCAGGACACCATGAACCGCACCGCTGCCTTCGCGCCGCGCTTCTTGCCGATGACCTCCAGCTTGCCGTTCCCGTCGATGATCAGGATGGGGCAGATGTGCAGCACGCTGCCCATCACCGCCGAGGCCGCCGAGAGCCGGCCGCCGCGCTTCAGGTGCATCAGGTCGCTGACCAGAAACACATGGCACACGCGGGACGCCAGCTCCGTCAGCCGCGCCGCCGCTTCCGCCGCGTCCAGACCCTCCGCGCGCAGGGCGGCCGCCTTTTCCAGCAGCAGGCCCATGCCGGCCGTCGCGGACAGGGAATCCACCACGTACAGCCGCGCGCCAGGCACCTTCTCCGCCAGCTTCTCGCGGGCCAGGTTGGCGCTGTCCACCGTGTTGGTCAGGCCGCTGGACAGGGCGATGTAGACGATGTCCTGCCCCGCCTCCAGCAGCGGCCGGAAGACGTGCTCGTACTCCTTCGGCGTGATCTGGCTGGTGGAGAAATTGACGCCGCTGCGCATCTGCACATAGAAATTGCGGACTTCTTCCTCGCTCTCCAGGCCCGTCAGCGTCACCGGCTGGCCGGACTGGGTGCAGTTCATCGGGATAAACCGGATGTCCTCGCGTTCAATGGTCTCCTGCGCCAGATCCGCGCTGGCGTCGGTAAAGATGACGAATCTGCTCATGCTTTCGCTCCTCTGCGCAAAGTCCAAAGGGGACATGTATTCATTCTCCGTTATCTTGAATATTCCTGCTTTTCCATGCGAATTGCGGAAAAGCAATCCATTTCCCGTACGCCGCCCCTTCACGGCCCCGTCTGCCGCGCCGCCTGGTCCGGAAGCGCCGCGCGGCAGGCAGGATTTCGGCAGTTCCCACCGGATGCGCAAATTCGCATTATATTTGTAATATATTTCCCACCATATACGCATATTTCATTCACATTATTCTCGTTTTCGTAATCCATTTCCCATTTTTGTCACATCCATCCCTTCCACCCGATACGGAAGGTCAAAAGACAAAAAGCCATCCGCCCCTCCCGGGAGGTCGGCGGATGGCTGAGGAGAGAATTACGGAATGAAGAGCTCGTAGATCGAGGTGACCACGCCGGAGGCATTGAGATTGTAATCCAGCCGCCAGTAGTGGCCGTCGGCGGTGTAGGCGACGTAGCGGATGATCTCGGTGCCGTCCTCCTGGCGGTAGATCTTGCCGGTGCCGTCCTTGGTGGAGTACAGGCCGCGGTTGCCGGAGGCGCTGGCCACCTGCCCGCTGTCGCGGAACTGGCTGAGCACATCCTGCTTCGTGTCGCCCACGCGGGTGTTCCGGGGGCCGGCCAGCGTGTGCCGGAAGGACAGCTCCACCAGCAGCATCGTGGTGTCCTTGTGGGTGAAGGTCGCGAAGCCCCAGGGGTAGAAGAAGCGGCGGCAGGCGCCGATATTGCCCAGGTTCACATCCTCGTAGCGCTCCGGATCGCCGAAGGAGGCGCGGAAGTCGTCCCAGGGGGTGGCGTTCAGCTTCACACCGTTGGCCGTGTCGCCGGTGACGTAGGCCGTCTTCGGGTAGGGCTTCACGTCGATCTTGTACTGCACCTCCAGCATCGTGCTCTGCTTGCCGTAGCCATTGACGGCGATGGCGTGCAGCGTGACCCAGCCGGTGCCCAGGGAGATAGGCGTGCCGCTGTAGATCGGGCTGTCCGCGTTGGGGATGGAGCCGTCGATCGTGTAATAGATCGTGATGTCCTTTTCCTTCGTCATGTCCTCCCCCGGCTTCAGGCGGTTGTCCACGCCGGGCGACAGGGCGACGGTCCGCCGCTTCTTGTAGGTGTTCGGGGCCAGGTGGGCGTAGGGCTGCTGGGGCGAAGGCAGGCTGACGAAGTAGCTGGCCGCCAGCGTGTCCGAGACCAGGTCGCCGTTCACGCACACGGCGCGCAGCTTCCAGGTGCCCTCATCCAGCAGGATCGGCCCGTCCGCCAGCGTCCAGCCCTCCTCCAGGGGCAGCTCCGGATCGAAGGTGTAATACACCTCATAGCCCTCCGGGGAGGCCAGGTTGATGTTGATCTTGTATTCGTAGTTGCCGGCCGTCCGGTCGACCGTCGGCTGGGCGGGCAGCAGCTCGCGCCGCTCCTGCAGGAAGACCTTGCTGCCGGTCTTCTCCCAGGCCAGACGCATCAGCTCGGCCGCCTCGACCTGCCGGCCGCTGGCCAGCATCACGCGGATCTCGTTCTCGTAGGCCTCCGGCGCGGAGGGCACCACATTGGTGTACAGATCGGTGTAGATGGCCTCCGCCAGGGCGGTGTTCTCCCCGCCCAGGGTTTCATAACAGGTGGCCAGCAGCAGCAGGCCGGTGACGTTGACCTCCGCTTCCTCCCCCGCCGCGGCGTCCATGGCCGCAGCGCGCTCAAAGTCCGCGATCGCGCCGGTCATGTCGCCGGTGTTCATCTTCTCCTCGCCCACCTGCCAGTAGGCGGAGGACACCGTGTCCATGCCCCAGGCGGCCAGATACCGCTGGCCCGCGTCGCTGTAGCGCAGCCAGGCCACCCCGCCGATGGCCAGCAGGAACACCAGCACGCCCAGGGCGATGCCGATCTTCCACCAGTTGGTGCCCCTGCCGCCCAGCTCCTTGCGGCGGCGCCGGGGCGAGGGCTGCACGGTGCTGTCCCAGGCCGCCTCGCCGTAGCTCTCCCGGCGGGGGCGGTCCAGGCCGTCCACCGTCACCGGACGGCCGTTTTCATCGTAGATCTCCGCGCCGGTGAACACCGGCACCTCGGTATCGGCAAAGCGGGCCGTCTCCGGGTCCACCCAGGCCCGGCCCTGCCCCTGCCGTTCGTTCACCATGGCGGGCTTTTCCTCCGCCGCCTCCCGGCTGTGTTCTGCCTCCTGGCGGGCCCGGCGGCCCTGCCGGATCGCGCGCACGCCGGTGTCCCGGTTCGTCCCCCGGGGGAGCAGCTTGGCGCACTGCGGGCAGACCACATCCTCTTCCCGCGCGTACGCGCCGCAAAATGGACAAAGCATATATGAAGCCTCCTGAAATCGCCTTCGGGCCCCGGCCGTCCCGCTGACGCCGGGTACGGGGTTATCATACCATATTTTCCCGAAAAGGAAAACACCGGAAACGCCATTCGTCACAATCTGTCACGCATGTCATTCCCCGCATCGGGCAAGGATGGAGAAAGCCATTGCAAAACCGTCCAAAACCGCCTATAATGGAGGCAGCGACAAGGAGGTGCGGAGATTGACAGAGCTGCGGATTCCGGGCAACGCGGCGCGGGTCATGCGGCGGCTGCGGGAGGCCGGCTGGGAGGCCAGCGCCGTGGGCGGCTGCGTGCGGGATTCCCTGCTGGGGCGCGCGCCGAAGGACTGGGACATCTGCACCAATGCCCGCCCGGAGGAGATGCGCCGCGTCTTCGAGGGCTGGCACACCGTCGACACCGGGCTGAAGCACGGCACCCTGACCGTGGTGCTGGATCACGAGCCCTTCGAGGTGACCACCTACCGCACCGACGGCGTCTACACGGATCACCGCCACCCGGACGCGGTCTCCTTCGTGTCCGAGCTGCGCGAGGATCTCTCCCGGCGCGATTTCACCGTCAACGCCATGGCCTGGAATCCCGAGGACGGGCTGATTGACCTGTTCGGCGGCCAGGAGGATCTGCGGCGGCAGGTGATCCGCTGCGTCGGCGACCCGATGGCCCGCTTTGAGGAGGACGCCCTGCGCATGCTGCGGGGCCTGCGCTTCGCCTCCGTCTACCGCTTCGCCATCGAGGAGGAGACGGCCCGCGCCATCCATGCAAAGCACCGCGATCTGGGGCGCGTGGCGGCGGAGCGCATCCGCGTGGAGCTGAGCAAGCTGCTGTGCGGTGCAGGCGCCGAGGACATCCTGCGTGCCTATCCCGACGTCATCACCTTCCTGCTGCCGGAGCTCGCCCCCTGCGTGGGCTTCGATCAGCGGACGCCCTACCACCGGTGGGACGTGTGGGAGCACACGATCCGCACCGTCGGGGCCGCGGCGCCCACGGAGACGCTGCGGCTGACCATGCTGCTGCACGACAGCGGCAAGCCCCGGGTATTCACCGTGGATGAGCAGGGCATCGGCCACGCCTACGGGCACGCGAAGGTCTCCGTGCAGCTGGCGGAGGCGGTCTGCGAGCGGCTCCGGCTGGATACCGCCACCCGCGACCGCGTGCTGCTGCTGATCGCGCATCACGACGCGCCGATCCAGCCCGGCGAGCAGGCGCTGACCCGGCTGCTGAACCGCTTCGGCGAGGAGGCCCTGCGGCAGCTGATCGAGGTGCACCGGGCCGACGAGGCGGGCAAGGGCGTGCGGCCGCCGGAGGAGGCGGATCAGTGGGCGGCGGAGCTGCTGGGCGCGCTGGACAGTCTCCTGCAGAAGCAGCCCTGTTTCTCCCTGCGCTTGCTGGCGGTGAACGGCCGCGATCTGATGGCGCTGGGCATCCCGAAGGGTCCCCGGATCGGCGAGGTGCTGCAGGCTCTGCTGGAGCGCGTGATGGCCGGGGAGACCGGGAATCAGCGGGAGCAGCTTCTCGACGCGGCCAGGCAGCTGGCCCATCTCCCCTGAAGCCGCGATTTTCCCCCGCGGGCGGGAAGAAAGAGCAGCCCTGTTTCGTCGAATCAATGAAACCGTACCGCTTCCATATGCTTCACAATGCGCTTCAACAATACGTGCCTGTGGAAAGGGAGGATCACCATGAAGACCACGAGAACCCTGCTGGCCCTCGTGCTGTGCGCCGCGCTGCTGCTGGGCGCCGTGCCCGCTGGCGCCGCGACGCTGGTCAGCACCGAGACGGTCGTCAGCACGCAGCCGACGCCGGAGAGCGTGAAGCCGTACAGCACCAACGTGCAGTCCGGCATCAGCGAGACCAGCGTGCGCAACGCCCTGGACGACAACGCCGCGACCAACTGGCAGCACATCGGCTGGTCCACGCTGTCCCACGACGAGATTCCCGAGGCGACGTTCCACTTCTACGGCTTCACCCTGGGCGCCGTGTGGATTCGCGCCGGCAGCTACATCAGCGAGGAAGACTTCTGGGCCCATGCCCGGCCCCGGCAGGTGAAGCTGCGCGTGTACACCGGCAGCACCACGCGGGATTACGCCTACCTGCTGGACGACGTGTACGACCCGTACACCGTCTCCTCCGACTGGTTCTACGGCTACCAGAAGCTGGCCCTGCCCCAGTCCGTCTCCAACGTGACGCAGATCGACCTGTTCGTCAGCGGCTGGAAGGCCGGCGACACCTACACCCACTACATCACGATCTCCGACATCCTGTTCTGCCCGCCCGGCAGCAGCAGCTCGACGACCACCATCACCACCCCGCCGTCCATCACCGCGCCGCCCTGGACCTCGACGGCCGGTCAGCCCATCCAGACCACGCTGAGCCAGCGCCTGGCGACCCGCTCCGGCCCCGGCACCACCTACACCGAGCTGGGCTCCTACTTCGCCGCGGGCGACCCGATCACGGTCATCTCCCGCGCCTTTGACTCCCGCAACCGCATCTGGTGGGTGCAGGTGGAGTTCAAGTACAAGGGCACGCCCCGCCGCGCCTACACCGGCGTGAAGCGCGTCAACGTCAACCTGGAAAACGTGGAGCTGGACACCCTGACCGGCTCGGCCCGCGTCACGCGCAGCACGGCCGCCTGGTGGGGCCCCGGCAACTACTACACGAAGTACGACAGCAGCATCCCCTCCGGCACGATCGGCACTGTGTACAACATTGAGAACGGCTACGCGCAGTTCGAATACACGCCGTCCAATTCGACCCAGACCCGCCGCGTGTGGGTCAGCGTCGGCGACCTGAACATCAACTACTGATTCCACCACGGCCGGCCGGGCGGCATGTTCCGGCCGGCCGTTTGCATGCAAAAGCCATAAGGGAGGCAGACCATGCTCACGCGCGAAAGGGTGCAGGCGGATCTCAACGCCCTGCCTGCCGGCTATAAGACCGCCGATGTGGATCGGCTGATCCGCCGCTACGTCCGGGAGAAGCAGGATGTATCATGTCTGCGCGGCATTGTGCTGGAGGAGCAGCAGTTCCACCGCATCTATTTCCACACCAGCCTCCTGCAGCTGCGCGATCCGGACGCGCGCCTGGCGTGGCTCGACCGCAACCTGCTCTTCTCGGACTGGTGGCATACGGACGAGAACATCGACTTTGTCCGCGACGCCGATTTCGGGCAGGCGCTGACGCTCAGCCGGGGCTATGTGCGCAGCGGCGACCCGTTCATCCGGCGGTGGGGCTACGTGATGTTCATCTCCCGCCAGTGCCGGCAGCCGGAGCGGCTGGGAGCGCTTTTGTCCCTCTTCCACGACGACGGCCACTACTATGTGCAGATGGGCGAGGCCTGGCTGCTGGCCGAGCTGGCGGTCTTCTTCCCCGCGGAGGTGCACAGCTGGCTCAGCGAGGCGGAGCTGCCGTACGCGATCGCCGGGAAGGCCATCCAGAAGATCTGCGACAGCTTCCGGGTATCGCCGGAGGACAAGGCCCGCTTCCGCGCCCTCCGCAGCCGCTGGAAAACCAGCCGATAAAAACAAAAACGGCGTGAATTGCGCCGTTTTCTTTTGAGCTTCACAGTTTCCCTGAAGAGGGAGTCTGCCGCCCGAATCACATCTCATGAATCCTCGCGATGTCCCGGGCCGGATCGTCGCTGCCGAACATGGCGGTGCCCATCACGGCCACGTCCAGCCCGTGGGCAGCCAGCAGCGGCAGGTTGGACAGCTGCAGGCCGCCGTCCGCCTCGAAGAGGCCGGTCCAGCCGAGGGCGCGCAGGTGCGACAGCTTCTGCAGCATGGCGCTGTTGAAATGCTGACCGCCGAAGCCCGGCTCCACCGTCATCACCAGCATCATGTCCGTCAGCGGGAACAGTTCCGTCACCGCGGTGGCCGGGGTGGCGGGCTTGAGGGCCAGGCCGGCGCTGCAGCCGAGGGCGCGGATCTCCCGCAGGCAGTTCTCCGCCCCGCCGGGAATCTCCGCGTGCACCGTGATGCCCCAGGCCCCCGCCTTCGCGAACACCTGCAGGTAGTCCGCCGGATTGTCCAGCATCAGATGCACATCCAGCCGCAGCTCCGGAAAGCGGGCGTGCAGGGCCAGCACCATGCCGGGGCCGAAGCTCATGTTCGGCACAAAGTGGCCGTCCATGACGTCCACATGCAAAAGATCACAGCCGGCCTTGATCATCCGGCTGACTTCCAGCTCCAGATGCAGCTGATCCGCGGCGAGGATCGACGGCGCCACCTGCATGCAGACCGCTCCTTTCATGCCCTGCGGTTTCCCGCGATGATCCTATGAAGAATGGTATCTGTCCTTCCAGGCTTCCCGGACGCTCTGCAGCAGCTGCCGGTAGCGCACCAGCCGCTCCGCGTCCACCTCTCCCCCGGCGCCGGCGGCACTCACCGCGCAGCCCGGCTCCCGGTCGTGCAGGCAGGGCTGGAAGCGGCACCTGCCCTCCGCCGGCAGGAACTCCGGGTAGAAGTCCTTCAGCGTCACGGGATCCATCACGCCCGTCAGCTCCAGCAGGCTGAAGCCCGCCGTGTCCATCACGGTGAGGCCGCCGGTCACCAGCAGCTCCGCCGCGCGGGTGGTGTTCTTGCCGCGGCTGATCTTCCGGCTGATCTCGCCGGTCTCCAGCTGCGTGCCGAGCAGGGCGTTGAGCAGGGTGCTTTTGCCGACGCCGGACTGGCCGGCCAGGCAGCAGATCTCCCCGCGCATTGCCTCCCGCACCTCCTCCAGGCCCAGGCCGGTCTTTGCGCTGACCGCCAGGACCGGGCAGTCCGCGCCGCGGTACTGCTTCCGGAGCCGCTCCGCCAGCTCCATGTCCAGATCCGCCTTGCTGACCACCAGCAGCGACCTGAGCCCCTGCATCCGGCACTGCACCAGCAGCCGGTCGATCAGCAGCAGATCCGGCGACGGCACCGGCGCGGCCACCAGCAGCATCAGCGACACATTGGCCACCGGCGGGCGGATGAACTGGCTGGTCCGGGGCAGAATCTCCTCCAGCCAGCCGTCCTCCTCGCCCTCGCCCGGTACAAAGCGGACGCGGTCCCCGGCCACCGGCGAAAGCCGTTCGCGCCGGATTTTCTTTTTGCAGCGGAGGGTGTAGGTCTCCCCGTCCTCCCCCAGCACGGTATAAAAGCTGCCGATGCCCCGCAGCAGTGTCCCCTGCAGCATGGATCCTCCGTTTACTCCAGTGTGATCTCGCCCAGATAGGTGAAGATGTTGTTGAAATACACGCGGTAGGTGTAGGTGCCCGCCTCCTGGGCCTGTATCGTGATGACCGGATGGCGGCTCATGTCGGCGGTGTAATCCGCCTGGAACACCTTTTCCTCCGTGCCGCCCACGTCCAGCGTCACCCGCACGGAGAGCAGCCCCTCGCTGTCCTCCAGGTTCAGCGTCAGCTCCGCGCTGTGCATCATGCTCGGCACCCGATAGACGCTGAGCGTCACCGCCGTGCCCTGGATCACCTGCGCGCCCGGATCCAGCGACTGGGTCGCCACAGTGCCGTGCAGCTCCTCCGCCTCCGTCTCCACGTACTGCACGGAGGGCGACGCCGCCAGGCCCACCGCGCTGAGCATCGTCTGGGCCTCCGCGAGGCTGTAGCCGGTGACCTGCGGAACCACGGAGAGTCCGCCGGACACCGTGACCTGC
>OCTW011506719.1_pt1 | contig 10836 bp, 7 predicted proteins | sample 1539671 | NCBI WGS metagenome assembly OCTW01 (sample SAMN02144230, study PRJEB22623) | gut metagenome | biome: sheep rumen | host: Ovis aries | place: New Zealand | reverse complement strand
CTCTTCCTCGTCTTCAAGCAATTTGCCGATGGACTTCATCGACCTTGAATAATCCTCTGCGACTGCGCTAGCTTGGTTTCGCCTTTGGATGGAGTTTCCTGATAAATAGTAACGGAGGGTGATGTTCTCCCCTACTTTATAATCAGGGTCTTCGTTGACGGAGATGACCTGGATGCCCGATTGCTGAGAGAAGACACCTAGCACCGAAAGCACAATCAAGGAAATGCCTCCTCCTAAAAGGATGATGAACGCGATGATACGAGGAACCATGTGTTTGACAGGGATCCTGATATTGGTTTTCTCGCGTTCTTTCTCCATCTTCGGAGACAAAGGATATTCTTCGTCCCCAAAGGGATTCGGTTTCGGCTTCTCGTCAACGGCCATTGCTACTTCCCTTCTCGGATTGCTTTATAGTCTTCGATTTCGCTCGGGCTGCCAAAGATAAAATGTCCGTGGCCAATATCCACGAGGGACGGTTTGTTGTTCTCGTCGTAGTTGTGGACACTTGGATCGTAGATGAAAAGTTTCTTCTTCTTTTCAAGAATTGGATCTGGAATTGGAATCGCAGACATAAGGGCTTTGGTATAGGGATGCAATGGGTGATCGAAGAGTTCTTCCGTCGGGGCAATCTCAACGATTTTGCCGCGATGGATGACGACGATGCGATTGGAAATATAACGGACGATCGAAAGGTCGTGGGCGATGAATAAATAAGTGAGTCCCTTCTCGCGTTGGAACTTCTTAAGCATGTTCAGAACCTGGGCGCGGATGGAGACATCCAAAGCGGAAATTGGCTCGTCAGCGACGATGAATTCAGGCTCCATGACAACGCTTCTAGCAATGCCAATACGTTGACGTTGACCACCAGAGAACTCATGCGGGTAACGCGTGAGGTGCTCAGGAAGAAGGCCGACATCGGTGATGATCTTCTCAATCTTTTGAAGTCGTTCTTCGTTGGTCTTGAACATATGGAAATTGATGAGACCTTCGGAGATGATGTATTCAACCGTGGCGCGTTCATTCAAAGAAGCAGCCGGGTCTTGGAAAATCATTTGAATCTTTCTGACGACTTCCTTGGCTTCCTTTAACGGCAACTTGCCAGAGATCCTTCTGCCTTTGTAATAGATGGCGCCGGCAGAGCATGGATTGATGCGCACGATAGCGCGGCCAATTGTCGTTTTGCCTGAGCCAGACTCACCGACAAGAGAGACAGTTTCGCCTTTGAAAATGTCAAAAGACGCGTCAGAAACCGCCTTAAATTCTTTCCTGCCACGTCCGAATGTGATATCGACGTGTTGAATCGAAAGAACCGGAGACTTGCCTTCAACATACTCGATTTCGGCAGGGAAATTTACGTTTTTCGCGCTCATTTTTTCTCCTCCTCAATTTTGTAAATGGCCATCATCTTCTCATGAAGATTTTGGATGATTTCTGGTTTCTCAATCTTCGGCGCGCGAGGGTCGAGGAGCCAAGTCTTGGCAAAGTGGGTTTTGGAAATCTGGAACATCGGCGGCTCTTTGACGAAGTCGATTGCCATTGCGTATTCGTTTCTCGGGGCGAATGCGTCGCCTTTGATTTTCGTATAAAGCGATGGCGGGGTGCCGTTGATGCAAAAGAGATCTTTGTCGGAGGTTGCAAGCTGAGGCATAGAAGAAAGCAATGCCCAGGTGTATGGGTGACGTGGGTCGAAGAAGATATCTTCAACCGTGCCAAGCTCAACGATTTGCCCGCCGTAAAGAACGGCGACGCGGTCAGCAACATTGGCGACGACGCCAAGGTCGTGAGTGATATAAACTGTGGTGAACTTGAGATCCTTGGAAAGCTTTTTGATTAGCTCAAGGATCTGAGCCTGAATGGTAACGTCAAGCGCGGTCGTCGGCTCGTCGCAGATAAGAATCTTCGGCTGGCAAGAAAGCGCGATTGCGATAACAATACGTTGACGCATACCGCCAGAATACTGGAATGGGTAGTCATCGAAACGCTTCTCAGGATCAGGGATACCGACCTTGTCCATCATCTGCAAAGCACGACGCTTGGCTTCGAACGTGGAGCAATGCTGATGCTTCTGGATGACCATCATGATTTGCTTGCCGATGGTAAGAATCGGGTCAAGCGAAGTCATTGGATCTTGGAAGACCGTGGCAATGCGGCGGCCACGAATCTGCTCCCAGTCTTTGAGATAACGGACTTTGGCGCAGTCGACGAAAGCATAGCCATCGAGCGCTTCCACCATTTTGGATTTGATCTTGCACTCGAAGTTGGTCTTTTTGGATGCATAGACATCGCAAGCATAGCCTAAAAGCTTGTTGCAGATGTACCAGCTCTTGAAGATAGAATCCGTTTCGGAAGCCTTCAAAATGATTAAATCAGCAATTTTCTCTGCATTTCCGGCTTCGTTTAAGCCAGAAGCGGCAATCGCTTTTTTAAGTTTACGAATGCAATGCTTTCTCATATGCGGATGAAGCCCGCGGGCCTGATCAAGCAAGGACTCGTTATGAAGCAGTTCGTCTTCTACCACTTCTTGCTTGAAGTAATTGGAGAAGACCTCGTTGATATAAAGTCTCAGCTTATGGGTTTCGACCATACCGGAAGAACGGTATTCAACGCGGAAGAGAACCGGCTCGAAAACGCGGCGGTTTTGCTTCTCAGTGGTAAGGTCTCTGCCATATCTCATGAACTCGGCGTATCGACGGAGCAATTGATGGGCATATCTAAACTTGGAAGACCAGGAATAACGGCCGACGGAAAGGACGATTTCCTTGGCGATGGTTTCGTTACGTTTGATGGTGGCTTCCGATAAGCCTTTGGCCTTTGCTTCAGCGATCAGTTTGGCTCTTGCCTCTTCAAGGGCAGCCTTCTTTTGGGCATAGGCTGCTCTAGCGGCAGTGTCCGCCTTGTAAGCGGCCTTAGCGGCTTTATGAGCTTGCTTTTGACGGAGAATTTCTTCTTTCTTCGCTTTTTCAGCAATCTTGACTTTGACTTTGGCCTCATCGCGGCGGGCTTTGTTTTTACGGCCCCTAGAGATCGCCATGAAAGCGTTCAAGGCATCGTTATAATCGTCGTCACACTTCTTGAGGGCGGCTTCGAATTCCGCCATTTTCCCTTCGCCCATGACGGAGGCTTCGTGCTCGGCTTCTTCAAGTTCCATCAACTGCTCATATTCCTTATAAGCACATTCCTCAAAGGAGAAAAGATTAAGGATTCGCAGAGATTTATTGAAAAGTATGCGGTTTGCCCAATCTAACAAAACACGAGTTTGAGAAAGGGAATCGTCATAGAAATAGATGTTGCCATGGCTGATGAAGCCATTGCTATCCAGCATGCCGGCAAAGGTTTTGGTCAAGACGGATTTGCCAGAGCCGGACTCGCCGACAATGGCCAGCGTCTCGCCTTCGTTGATCTCAAGGTTCGCGTCACGAATCGCGTTGAGCGTTCTGCCGCGGACATTGAATTTAACGTCGACGTGCTTCAATTTGAGAAGCACTTTCTTTTTGATTTGAGACTCAAAATCACTTCCCTCGTCCTCTATGGCGGAATCGAGTTTGACAATGCGTTCAAATTCAGGTTTTTTCGTTGCCATTTTCGTTCCTCCTTATTTCATGTGGGACCTTGGGTCGGATGCGTCGGCAAGGCTTTGTCCGACAACATACAAGATGATAGTGATGATACTAGATACCGCGACCGGAACCCAGAAAGCAAGCGGCACGGTAGTCCAGCTGGTCTGCGCGTTTTCAATCATGTGACCAAGAGATGGGGTTCTGCCATCCAAGCCGATGCCTAAGTAGCTTAAGTAAACTTCCATCGAGATATAGCTTGGGATTTCAGACGCAAGCAAGGTAACGATGACCGAGGTCAAATACGGCAAGACGTTCTTTCCGACAATGCGGAGCATCGGGGTGCCTAAGCAACGGGATGCGAGATTATACTCACGGTCACGGATAATCAAAACCTGAGTACGCATGAAGTAGGAAATGCCAAGCCAACCGGTGATGGTAAGGGCGAAGACGAAGCTGCCAAAGCCAGAACCGATCGCGTAGACAATGACCGAGATCAAAAGGATGTATGGAACGTTCGCGATGATGTTGTAAACAACATTCAAAATGGAGTCCACCACTTTGTTGTACCCCCAAACCGCGCCGATGACAACGCCCAAAGACATATTGATGAGCGCGCAGAGGAAGGAAAGGGAAAGTGAAGTTCTAGCCGAGGCCCAAACACCATAGAAAATGGAGTTGCCGAAGATACCAGTACCGAAGATCCATTCGATTGATGAACCCATGATGGCCATAGCTTCCGATGGGCTCTTGTTGGAAATGCCTTCTGTAACATGCACGTATTGGTCATAAACAAAGATCATCGGGAAGACGAAGCACATGATCAAGATGATGAAAAGAACGGAAAGAGCAAAGATATTCGATTTCTTCGAGAAGAAAATGCGGAAGACGGAGGCCCAGTAAGAATACCGAGGAGCGGTGATGCGTTCAGAAATCGCGTCGTTGCGTTCGACGAAATAGAAGAGATCGTCTTCGCTGGCGTTCTTGATTTCCTCCATGACAAGGGGTTTTCTTTCAATGACGTTTTCCATGATTAACCCCTTTCATTCGTGAACGAAACACGAGGATCATACTTGGCAAGCAACAAGTCGCCAAGCAGCAACGCGATGATACTCAGTGCCGTATAGAAGACGGTCGCGCCGATGATGACGCCGTTATCCTTCGCGCTGATCGCATCTGTTAGCAAGCCGCCGATACCAGGCACGCCATAGACGCGCTCGGTGATGATCGCGCCAGTTAAGCAAGTGAGGATGTCAATTGGAATGCCGTGGACGATATAAATCAATGCGTTCCTGAAGATATGCTTACGGAATATCTCGGATTCGGTGAAGCCTTGTGAGCGAGCGAATTTAACATAGTCGGCATTCTCTTGGTCGACCATGTAACGCCTGGTCCAACGCATCAATCCGCCAATGGCTGGCAAAGCAAGCGAGATGATCGGAAGGATGGCGGCCAGCGCTTTCACTGGAGCAAGCTGCCACTTGTATGGCAAGCCAAACAAATTGATGCCGATCGCGGCGAACATGTAGATGTAAGCAAGCGATGGAACGGCAATGATGAAGATAATGTAGAGATTACCAATCTTATCTGGCAATTTGTCTTTCTTTCTCGCCATCCAAATACCGATTGGAAGACCAATCATGTATGAGGCGATGGTCGCGATAATGCCAAGAACGAAGGAGTTGCCCATACGGGTCAATCCATCTTTTTTCAGGGTCGCGTTAACATAGTGGTTCCCCTCGCCATAGACCTTGGTGTGTGCCGTGGATAAGTAGGAAGAATATGTAACTGTGTGGAAATCCAAGTCGCTTTCTGCTAACGGAGGATTTTCGGTATATAGATCTTTAGGCAAAATAGTGGTTTCGAGTTCGGATCTACCCGTACGAGCGGTAATCAGATTAGAAGTGTCCTCACCTTCATACATCTTGGATTTGCCCATATTCAACGAAAGGAAATTCTGATGGATGAAGGGGAATTTGTTATCGAAATAAATCAAATAGCGGTGTTTGGTTCCGTTGCCGACAAGAGCTGGCATGTTGGAGTAAGGATCCCACTCCCACCTTAGGTATCGCTCCCCTACGTCGTCGCTGACGGACCAAATCGTATCAAAGGAGAAGAAGTTGCCAAAATAATTGCCGAGACGTTCAAAGACGTTTTTGTCTCTAGTAGCCATAAGATATCCACTCGCCGTCACTTCGCCTCTGCGATTGACAAGTGGCTTCTCCCATTCAACCAAATAGCCTTGGCTTTGATAATAGGAGGCATATTCCTGGCAATAAGCGTTTTCGGGATAAACGACGTCATCTGCTGTTCCGGTCTTTTGAACAGCCGCGATCGCTTCCTTGTAATCCGCAGAATCGTGGTCTTCGATCTTAGAATTTAACCAGGTTTCGAAAGTCTCGTAATAGATATACCCATATTCGTAATACTTCGAATATGCATAAGCTTTTTTCTCACCGCCTTTGGCTTTTTTATAGGCGTCATCGTTCATAACGACCGTTTCACGATGCATCAGCGTATAAACCAACGTCATGACCGTGCCGGTAACCACAACAAGCGCGAACAAAGAAAACAAAAGACGCTTTAGCAGGTATTTTTTCATGGCTTTCTCCTTTCCTTATAAATAGGCAAATAGTGGGGCGCTTTTTGTGAGCGCCCCACTAAGACGATAGATGTTGAAGCAGAATCAGATGACGTCAATGCCACAAACTTTCAACATAGACGCGTCACGTAACGCAGAGAATGTATCAAGATAGGTGCTTGGGTCGAGATAGTCAGGTCCCCAACCAGATCCATCAAAGAAGTCTTGTGGGAGGTCAATACCAGTTTCAAGGTCATAACCAGCCGCATAGTATTCGTCTTCGGTAGAGACGCCGAGGAGGTCAATGACGACGTAGTCGCCAATCGCATCTTCGACAATGCGCTTGAAGGCTTCGGCATCAGCAACCTGAGCAGGTGCTAAGGTGTAGTAGACTTTCTCGATGTGAATCTTATCATTTTCGCCCCAGTATTTGCACTCGGCTTTCGCTTGGGCAAGTTCCTTTTTGGCGAGTTCGGCATCAAACCAGCCGTCTTGGCTATCAGCACTAGACTTGATGCCGCCACCCATCTGGTTGATGAAGTATTCGGTCATCTGGCCATAGGTAGTGTTCGCTGGGAAGGTCTTTTCATCGATGGTGATTTCTTTGCCAAGTTTGACGAATTCTGGCGGTGTGTACATGTTACGGAGGCTGAATTTACCAACGCCTTCGCCGACGGAGACATCACGCCATGCAGCACGATTGATACCATGGAGGAAGCCACGGCGGAAGTTCAAGTTCATGAAAGCTTCATGGTTGATGGACTTCTGAGCTTCGCTCTGGAGGGAGTTGACGTTTCCACCTGGGATTGTGAATGCACCACGGTTGACGTTCAACGAACCGAAGAAGGTAGTAGCGGTCGTATCAGAGATGTAAGCACAAGTATCGAAGAGGCCTTCGTTTTTGGCTTTGGTCAACGTGCCGGTAGCGGCAGAGAGGCCAGAACCATTGAAGGTGCCGGCAAGGACCTGGTTCCAGATTTGGTCAGGATTCTTGCCATCATCATAGATGAAGTGAAGCGTTTCAAGTTTAACCTTATCCGCATTGTAGAAGTGAGAGTTCTTCTTCATGATGATTTCACCAGAAGCAGAGGTTGTATCCCACTGATTTGGATAGAAGGCGGAGTTGTAGATGTTAGAGGTTGGATCATTCACTTTGCCGTAGTTGTAGTTCGCGGTGTCTTTCTTGGCTGCGGCGAACGCATCGCGTCCGAAGACGCCGCCCTTGGAGAGGAAGAACTCACGGTTGATTGGCATGAAGATCGAATAGACCAAGCGAGATGGGAAGAAGCTTTCTGGCTCGCAAAGTTCAATCTCTAAGGTGTATTTGTCTTTTGCGCGAATACCAACTTTGCCGAAATCCAATTCCTGTTTGCTGTAGTATTCATAAGCGTTTTTGATGACGCCGAAGACGAGATAACCAAGAGCTGGGTTGGAGTCAAGGCCGTGTTGCAAGCCAGCGACGAAGTCGTCAGCGGTGACTTCATAGTCGGTCTCGTTGCCGTTGTTATCAACCCACTTATAGCCTTTACGGATGTTGAAGGTATAGGTCTTACCGTCCTCAGAGAGGATGTATGGAAGGCCGTTGTCATTCATCGTTGCCATAGCGCCGACGAGTTTGCCAACGTTATCGTATTCGACTAAGCCTTCGATGCAGTTGACAATCTGCTCAGTATCGGCTGCACGATAGGTGGAAAGAACGTCTGTCGTGGTTGGCCAACGGGATTCCGTGGTGTTGTATTCTTTAGCGATTTCCCAACCTTTTTCTTGGAAATAGGCAGCTGGATCATAGAGAGCGGAATTATTGGCGTCAGCGGCCTTTTGCCACAAAGCTTTTAATTCATTGCGTTGTTCAACGGTGATGAAGCTGGTCTTATCATTTCCTTTGCGGGCAACGAGATATTGGAGACGATCAGAATCAAGACCGTGGAGCGCAGCAGAGATGGTTTTTGGAGCGGTACGGGTGATGGAATAGGTTCCGCCTTGGGTATAGGTTGGGACCATCATGCCGTTAGCAAGAAGCATAGCTTCGGCTTTGGCATAAGCGGCGTAGCGCGCATCATCATCTTTGATTAGGTGGGCTGCTTCAACGGCGGCTTCGAAATCGCCAAGAAGGGCTTCATAGATGTCATCGTCATCTGCACGCTCATAGGTTTCGGGTGGGGTTTCTTTCGAAACGGCTGGAGCCACAGAGGTTTCAGCTGGTGTGGATGTTCCGGCTGGCGCGGATGTTTCGGCAGGTGTGGATGTTCCGGCTGGCGCGGATGTTTCGGCTGGCGTGGATGTTTCAGCAGGTTTGCTGGTATCGGCAGGTTTGCTGGTATCGGCAGGTTGATTACCACCACCGCAGGAAGCAAGAGCCAAAACTGCACTGACGGCTAGAACGGCTAAATACTTTTTCTTCATATTTTTCTCCTTTTCATGGATCAACGGGTAAAGTTGCCCCGTTTGAATGCCGACATTTAAAAGGACGTCAAAAAAATGGCAAGGGGTAGATGTTCAGGATTTTTTGCCAAGCAACGGGTTTTGATAGGGGTTTTTTGCATTTTTTAAACAGTTTGATTGGTGGTTATTTCTTCGATTTTGTCCGATGGAATCGAAAAAATTTAAAAAAGCACATTGAAAACAAAACATTTTTTTACAGAAAATTTATGAAAGCGGTTACATTTTGGAAACAAAACCAAAAAGATAAGTTAAGTGCGCTTTCTAATTCCACCTTTTCGCTCAAAAAATACCGAGATAAGGAAACTAAAATGCACTTTATGCGTTTCTTTTTGAACTTTTTGCGTTTTTTTATTGAACGAAGACCAGGCTGGTTTAGCGATTATTGCTTGTGGTGTTCGTAATATTTCTTTTTCACCTTATACATGGCCTCGTCTGCGCGCTTAAACACGTCTACATAAGCGGTATCCGATTCAAAGTTGACGCAGGAATAGCCAGTAGAGACAGATAACTCGAATGGAAGCTTGTCCTCACCGACGTTATAAGCGGCAATCGCTTCTTTGAATACTTCAGACGCGGATTCAATCTTTTCTTTATTCGAGTAATTCAAGATGACGACGAATTCATCCCCGCCGATACGATAGACTAATTGGCCTTCGCATGCTTTCTTGATGCAAGTCGCCGTAGCGATGATGCTTCGATCGCCTTCTTCGTGTCCATAGATATCATTGATGGATTTCAGTCCATTGATATCCAAAACGATGACCGAAAAGTTTTTGGTGAAATCGTTATTCATGGCCTTGATTTGATTCAAGTAAGCACTGCGATTGCCTAAACCGGTAAGGCCATCAATAAAGGCCTGCTCTTTCGCGTATTCAATATATTGTTTCAATTCTTGCTGGGTAGCGCGGATGCGGTCACGGAGAACGCCAAGGTTGGCGGCTTTCTCCTCAGGAACGTTGGAAGCGCCCAAAACGCCGTCGCTTTTCATGGACTTTAGCAGTTCTTGGACATCTTCACGAAGATCATCCATATCGTTGTTAACGGCTTTTAAGCGCGCGCCGAGTCGCCAGTTAATAAGCAAAGACAATAAGACGCCTAGCACTACCACCGTTAAAGTCGAAGGGATGACGGCAAGCAATGCGTCACGGATGGTGCTTTCATACCACCCAGCGTTGATATCGACCGCAACCACGGACGCCACATCGCCATGGCTATCTAGCACCGGACAATAGGCGGTGTAATAACGGCCCCAACGGTCTTGATAGGATTCTAAGTCATAAGTCGGGATTTTCTTGGTGTAAGCTTCATCTAGGGCGGCAGTAGAAATCGTCTCCTCTTCCATGTAAACCCCAGGATCATCAGAAGGGTCTACCGAGAAAACGAAGCGACCATCAGGCAGCTTTTTGACCAAGTAAATATAGGCAAATTCAGCTTTGGAACGTTCAGCAGAGGTACGGAAGGTAGAAAGAATCTCGGCGCAGTTATCATAAGCCTGACTATTAGGGAACAAGGTTTTCCTAAAAGATTCTTCTTTCGTTTTTGCGTTTTCTAAAAACCCAGTCACCGAAATACATTTGCCAACAACAAACTTATCCTTTTCTTCGGGCTCAATCGTGATTTCAGAAAGATATAACGATTTCTCGCTTGTCGCAGTTTCAGCGATATTAAATGAGATGACATCGCCTTCGAGGTTCGCATTAATTGGGCTAGAAATGACACCGGTTACCTCATATTTCTCACGGCTTCTAACGCCATCGCGGAAAGAATCCATTTTCAAAAGCGCGTCCGCGACAGCGATGGGTTGAACCTCAACGCTTGGGCTATGCTGTTGATCTGCAGGCTTTTGAAGTTCCTCATCTAAAAAGAAAACTTCGCCACCAAGATCGTTATGAGTCAATGATGCAACGACGTCCCCATCTAGCATCGCAACGGCAGAACTTGCGATATCGAGCATCTTGCCATTAAGCAAATCTCTTGTCGTCTCGATGGAACGAGCGGTCATGATGCCACCGATGGTCCCTCCTGCAGCAAGAAGGAAAACGGAAACACCGAGGGTAATCCATACCGACGGGCTAACAATTCGTCTTTTTTTACGTTTCTTTTCTCCCATCGGTTGCCCCTTCCAAAGATGCTTTGAGATTCTGCTTTATGTGCTTGTTTTTATAGCCTTTCAACCATCAGTATCTTTTGCTGACATTGGCGATTTATTGGCATATATCTAATCTTATAATAGGCGCGCGTTTTGTCCAAACAATGAAT
>OCTW011192259.1_pt1 | contig 10840 bp, 10 predicted proteins | sample 1539671 | NCBI WGS metagenome assembly OCTW01 (sample SAMN02144230, study PRJEB22623) | gut metagenome | biome: sheep rumen | host: Ovis aries | place: New Zealand | reverse complement strand
AATCATATCAATCCGGCTCAAGATACAATTCTTGACGAGCCATATTATTCCGACAATCCTGATAAACAACCACGCTATTATCAGATGAATGCAATCAATAAAACTGTCGAAGCTATAGCAAATGGAGAGGATAGAATTCTTCTTGTCATGGCAACGGGAACCGGTAAAACATATACAGCATTTCAAATTATATGGCGCTTATGGAAGGCTGGAATCAAAAAGCGTGTTCTTTTCCTTGCAGACCGTACGGCATTGATTTCACAGACTTTTACAAATGACTTTGCACCGTTTAAAGATAAAATGACATGGGTTACAAAGCAGAATTTTGATACCGCCCATGAAATATACCTTGCTCTTTATCAAGGACTTACCGGCGAGGACGAAGAAGCTAACAGTCTTTTTGAGCAGTTCAGTCCAAGCTTCTTTGACTTGGTTGTTGTTGATGAGTGTCATCGTGGCAGTGCGAAAGCAGACAGCCAATGGCGTGAGGTGCTTGAGTATTTCTCTTCCGCAACGCAAATTGGTTTAACGGCAACTCCAAAAGAAACAAGCTCTGTTTCCAATATTGATTATTTCGGTGAACCGATATATACATACTCACTTAAACAAGGAATCGATGATGGTTTTCTTGCACCATACCGAGTCATCAGAGTTTTCTTTGACAAGGATATTGAAGGATTTGTTCCTTATAAAGGGCAACTTGATGATAACGGCGAGGTAATAGACAATCGGTTATATAACACAACTGACTTTGATAAAAACCTCGTGCTTGAAAAGCGCACAAAGCTCGTTGCGAAAACAGTTTCTGATTACCTCAAAAAGCACGATTGCAGAATGGACAAAACTATCTTTTTCTGTGTTGATCAGGAACACGCTGACCGTATGCGTAGGGCGTTAATCAATGAAAACGCAGATATGTGTGCCGTTGATGATCGTTATGTAATGCGTATTACTGCTAATGATGAAGCAGGCATTAAACAGCTTGACAATTTCCGTAATGTTGAAAGTCAGTACCCGGTCCTTGTAACTACATCAAAATTGCTTTCAACAGGCGTTGATATTCAGACTGTCAAATACATAGTTCTTGATTCAAATATCCGTTCGATGACAGAGTTTAAACAAATCATCGGTCGAGGAACCCGTGTGCGTGAAGATCTCGGAAAAATGTATTTCACAATATTCGATTTCCGTGATGTTACCCGTCTGTTCCACGATCCCGACTTTGACGGACCCATTGAGCAACAGGATGATTTTGAACCGCATAAACCCGGTCCCGGACCCGAAGAACCTCCGAAGGTTACTCCTCCAAGCAGAGAAAAGAAACCCAAGTATGTTTTGGGAGGTACGGCTGTTACTGTTTCGCAGAAGCATGTACAGTATCTCGACAAGGACGGCAAACTGATTACCGAAAGCTTAATCGATTACACAAAGCGTAATGTCCGCAATCAGTATTCTTCGCTTGAAGATTTCCTTTCTGCATGGAATGATGCGGATAGGAAACAAGCCGTAGTTGAGGAACTTGAAAAGCGTGGAGTATTCTTTGATGACCTTTGCGAAGAAATTGGCAAAGACCTTGATCCGTTCGATTTAATATTGCATATAGTTTTCGATCAACCGCCTTTAACAAGAAAAGAAAGAGTTGATCATGTCCGCAAGCGCAATTATTTCACTAAATACGGTGAAAAAGCGGCGGAAATACTTGATGTACTTTTAACTAAATACGCTGACAGCGGATTGGACGATCTTGAAAATATCGATGTATTAAAGGTCGATCCGTTAAAGCAGTACGGCACACAGGTTTATATTGTTAACACAATTTTCGGCGGTATTGAAAGGTATCGTGAAGCTATAAAAGAGTTAGAAACGGCTATTTATGCCGCATAAATTTGATAATATGGATATTTACAAATCACACCAAAACACAATAAAAGAAGTTCTTGATTTGCTGTTGGAAGGGAAAAAACACATTACATTGATTGTTCCAACAGGAGCAGGAAGCAGTAAAATCGCTTTGGAAATCGCAAAGGAGCTGTTGGATAATCCTGTAATAATTACATCCAAGCGAATTGTTTGCGAGCAGCTGAAACGAATGCAATGTGAGGTATCAGGGAATAGTGATATACCAATTGTGCCTGCAACAAGTCTTTTCAAAGAAACATCATATGTTGGCTCAGCAGATATTGTTTGTCATAAATCGTTTATACTTTTTAACACCGATTTTCAACACAGGCAATTATTATCTTCAGTTTTACCGATAAGCGCTACTGTTGTTTCGTTTGACAACGTGTTCAAATATAATGACAGCGTATTGACCACAAATTTTGAAAGCATTGTTTTGTTTTCCGATACAATACTGGATGCAAGAGACATAGTTGCAGCAAATCATGAGGATCGAGCAATCGTATCAAAACAAATATCAGAGAAGATAAAAGTCTTAAACAAGCAGAAATTTATTACTGCTTCTGCACCTATCTGTGCTTCTCCTGATGCTTCTGAAGAAGAAATTAAAGAGCTTAAGAGGAGATTAAAACAAAAAGAAGATATTATCGCGGAAAAAGATGAGACCATACATATTCTTGAATTACTACTCCGGTCGGCAGGAATTAGTCAGGAACTCTTGCAAAAATCAATAGATATAATAAAAAAAGCAAAAAAGAAATTTGCGGATGACGAAACCGAGGAGTCAGCAAATAAGATTGCAGAAGTTATTTCAGAGCAGTGTCTAAAGCTCTTCTCAGGTTCTTTAACAACAATAAATAAAGATCTCTACGCCGCTCAAATAAAATCTCATATATCAGACGCGGTTTGGGATAAGCTGGAAAGCACAAGTAAAACATGCCTTATAACCGGAAAAATAGCATATCAGTCACTGATTAATGCAAACAATGGAACAATGGACTATTCCGGCGTATGTATTCTTGCTTCTAAGGCGCTTGATATAGAGATGTCAAAGCGCTTCTTTGTTCAATATTTAGAATACCTTAAACAGAATTACGATTACAAAGACTGGCCTGATTCATTGCTCGATAAAAATGGATATTTCCTTACCGATGATAAATTCACGCTTGGAAGAATAAAATATGTTGTTGGTATGGATAAAGACGGAAAAACATATAAAGATACTTATCGGTTGTTTTTCCAATATGCAAAAAAACATCTATATCCATCTTCGTTTTCTCAAAACGATATTTATCAGCATTTGAAAAAAAGTATCAATATAATAGAGACTGTGCGTGTTAACTACAGAAATCCGGCAGCGCACAGAGAGTCCATTAATCAAATCACCGCAAAAGAATGCCTTGAATATTTAATTGATACTTACAGGAAAATAAAAGAAATACTCGAAGTTATAGAGTGAGAGGTAGATACTATGGCAGGTTCTGCATTGATAAAATCTTTAGAAAACATCATGCGTATTGATGACGGCGTTGACGGCGATTCTCAGTATATCGGTCAGATTACTTGGATGTTATTTCTGAAAGCGTTTGATGCAAAAGAAATGGAATGGGAATTAAAGCCCGATTATAAAGGCGTGGTTCCCAAAGGATACCGTTGGCGTGACTGGGCTGATGATAATGAGGGCATCACCGGAGATGCTCTGATTAAATTTGTCGCAGAACTCTTTGACAAATTAAGAAATCTTGATGTATCTGACGGTGATATGCGTAAGTATGTTGTCAGATATGTTTTTGAAGATATCAACAACTATATGAAATCCGGCATTCAGCTTCGCAAGCTCATCAACGCCATAAATGATAAAGTCGATTTTAATGATGCAAGAGAACGGCATACCTTCAACGAGCTTTACGAAGAAATGCTTCGTGACCTGCAGAGCGCCGGACAAGCCGGTGAATACTATACTCCCAGACCGGTAACAAACTTCATTGTTGAAATGGTTGATCCCAAGCTTGGTGAAACTGTTCTTGATCCTGCTTGCGGAACAGGCGGATTCCTGACGAGTACAATCGCTCATTTTGGAAGCATAACAACTACTGAAGAGCTTGAGAAACTTCAGACTACAATTAACGGTTGGGAGAAAAAGCCGCTTCCGTATTTGCTCGCAATGACTAATCTCATTTTGCACGATATTGAAGTACCTTCACTTAAACACAAAAACTCTCTGTCGAAGCCGCTTTCCGACTATTCTGCAACTGACAGAGTTGATGTTATTGTCGCCAATCCTCCTTTCGGCGGTGCAGAGGATGCCGCAGTTAAGCAGAATTTTCCCGCAGAATTCCAGACCAGTGAAACTGCTGATTTGTTTATGGCGCTTATTATGCACCTGCTCAAAGACAGAGGCCGTGCAGGCGTTGTCCTGCCTGACGGCTTTATGTTCGGTGACGGAGTAAAAGCTACTATCAAAGAAAAACTGCTGAAAGAATACGGCCTGCACACGATCATCCGTCTGCCGCAGGTCTTCAAACCATACGCCAGCGTCAACACGAATCTGCTGTTCTTCCAGAAGGGCGTTACCAGCCGCGGCGTGTGGTTCTATCGACTTGACTATCCTGAAGGAGTTAAGAGTTTCACAAAAACAAAACCAATGCAGGATAAGCATTTTGACCCTGTCAGAGAATGGTGGCAGGATAAACAGTCTATAGTTGTTGACGGGTTTGATAAGGCACGCTTCTATACAGTAGAAGAGCTTAAAGAATTGAATTATGATTTTGATAAATGCTGTCCGTTCCCGCATGTTGAAGAAGAGATTCTTGAACCCAACGAACTGATAGCCCGTTACGAAGCGGAGAGGATAGAACTCAACGCTGAAATTGACCGTATTCTTGCTGAAATAACGGCAAAATTGGAGGGCAATGCATGACTGCGCAGGATTTGAAAAACTCCATACTTCAGCTTGCTGTGCAAGGAAAACTGGTACCACAGGATCCGAATGACGAACCGGCATCTGAATTGTTGAAACGGATTAAGTCAGAGAAAGAAAAACTTGTCAAAGAAGGAAAGATAAAAAAAGGCAAAGCACTTTCCAAATTAACATTTGAAGATCTGCCGTTTAGTATCCCTGAAACATGGCAGTGGTTAAAACTTGGAGAGATATGTCAACTTCTGGATGGAGAGAAAAAGACTGGTTTACAATATCCGTATTTAGAAGCAAAGTATCTTCGTGGAAAAATAGAAGCAACAATTCTTGACAAAGGAAAATATGTCGTCAAAGGAACTAGGATAATACTTGTAGATGGTGAAAACTCTGGAGAAGTATTTATCGCAACAGAGGATGGGTATATGGGCAGTACTTTTAAAGTGCTATACTTCCCACAGGATCTTTCTGCAAGTTATGTGTTATATTTCCTTCAGTTAAGGCAAATAGCGTTTCGCAATAATAAAACTGGTGCTGCCATTCCACATCTGAATAAAGATTTGTTTTATAATATGCCATTTCCTATCCCACCTCTTGCCGAGCAGCAGCGCATTGTCGCAAAAATCGAAGAACTGATGCCGCTGGTGGAGGAATACGGAAAAGCGGAAGAACGGCTGACTGTGCTGAACACCGAGTTCCCGGACAATCTCCGCAAATCCATTTTACAGCAGGCGATTCAGGGCAAGCTCACCGAGCACGATCCCGCCGACGAACCCGCTTCCGAGCTGCTGAAGCGCATTCGCACCGAAAAAGAGCAACTCATCAAAGAAGGCAAGATCAAAAAAGAAAAACCCCTCCCGCCGATCACGGAAGAAGAAATGCCGTTTGAGATACCGGCTTCATGGTTGTGGGTTAGACTGTCTGATGTAATAGATGTTCGTGATGGTACGCACGATACGCCTAAATATGTTAATACAGGGTATCCACTAATAACGGGAAAAGACTTTTACAACGGATATTTTTCTCTGGAAAAAACTCAGTATATTTCTGAAGCTGATTATTATGAAATATCAAAACGATCAGAAGTTGGAATTGGTGATATATTATTCTCTATGATTGGCGGCAACATTGGAAGTATGATTAGAATAACGGAAGAGAATTATTTTCCTATGGCAATAAAAAACGTTGCATTGTTCAAGCAATACGGAAAAAACAGCTCTATGTCACAGTATTTATACTGCTTTTTAGCTTCTCAAGTTGAAAAAATGAAAGAGAAAGCGAAAGGCGGTGCACAACCTTTTGTGCCACTAAACCTACTAAGGAGTTATCCGTTTCCGCTCCCGCCTCTTGCCGAGCAGCAACGCATTGTTGACCGAGTTAAAGAACTCCTCGCGCTTTGCGAGAAATTGAGGTGAACTTATGATAAAAATAGCTAATGCATTTGGAACCCCTTTGGGCTTTTTAAAGGATACAAGAGCTTTTTTCATTTCCTGTAGAGATAATGTCTCAGAAGAAGTTCGAGTTGGCTTAAACTACAATATAATAGTTGATACAGCATTTATTCTTGAAGCCGAATCAGAAGCTCTTATACATAGCATTGTTGATCAATATGAACAAATATATATTAAGTTCTACCAACCCGATTTAACAGATTGCGATGCGAAGTTGGCAGCAAATGCAAAAACTCTATTAAGATCTTCTTTTTCTATGATTAAGAATTATTCGTCAAAGAAAACGGGAATGGAACATTATAAAACCATTTTCAATATTCTTATACCTGAGAGTGATTTGACTACCATAAAGCCATTCGAGGAAGGTATACAAGTATTATATCAATTTCGAAATGTTATAGCACATGGTAGAGCTATTAGATTTGAAGAGCGTACTTATTATGCCTATCCGGACTATGATAATGAAGTAAAAAAAGAGATTGACTTTATGGGAGGATATAAAAAAGTTCAAGATTATTTGATAAAAAAAGGACTGCTTGAACAACCAATTACCGAATCTCTTGATTATAAATCACTATTTTCAGATGCAATATGCGATCACATGATTAAGGTTGAATCAGATTATTATGAAGCACTGAAAAAATGTGTACCATTTACATTAATAGACTATAGAGACGATTGTGAAATACTGTGATTTCTTGTTGTAACGATTAGAATACTTATTAAAGTCAAACATACAAGCGGAGTTTCTCGCCATGTGCGATGAATTGAAATGAGGTAAATAAATATATGAAAAATTATAACAGAAACATTTCCCTTTATTGCCCGATTTGTGGTAATGATCAATTTTCATGTCTTGATTCAGATGATTTAAACTTATCTGATGCTTCTGATAATATAAGATTTCAGTGCGCTGACTGTAAAAAGATTCTTACAAAAGCAGAACTAATAGAGGAAAATCAAGATGTAATTAACGCTAATATTGAAGAAGTTCAAGAAGAAATAATAAAAGATTTAGAAAAAGAACTCAAAAAAGCATTTAAGTAGGTGAAACTAATGGATATAGCAGCGATTATTATTTCAGGTGTTTCTTTGTTTATTGCTATTGTTTCTTTTATTCTTTCCACTAAGTCACAATACTTACAAAACAGAGTTAATGAAATCGAAATAAAACTTAAGGAATATGAATTAGCTGAAAAAGAACAACAGAAATCACCATGTGTTGATGCCAGAATTATACATGTTTCAAAAACAAATTATAAGGTTAAAGTTTGGAATTCTGGTAACTCAAACGCCAAAAATGTTAAAGCTTTTTGGGATTATAGTAATTCCATTATAGCTTTTGATAAGAACAAAATGCCTTTTGAACTTCTTGAACCGCAAAAAGGCTTTGATTTATCAATCTCATTATACAGTGGTGCTCCCAGTAAGTTATGCATAACCACAGAATGGGAAGATGAAAACGGAAAAGAATTTAGCAAAGAGCAATGGTGTGATTTCTAATGAGTAAAAAGCAGAAAAAGAAATATGAAATCAAGCAACCAAAACAATGTCAAACTTGTGATAAAGCTGCAGATTGCGAGTTCCTGAAACTTCTGTATCAGAAACCGTTTGACACCAGTGGCGTCCTGCTGGACTGCAAAGCGTTTTACATCGTTTTCTGCGAACTTGAAGAACGGTGCCGTATTCCCGATGATCCTGAGGAAAAGAAGCGGTATCATGAGGAATCCGATGCAGGGAAACGCCCGTTCCTGACGCCTGCCATGGTGACAAACGGCATGCTTGCGGCAGAATTGGCGCTAAAAGCACTGACGCTTAAAGAAACCGGGACATTCGACTGCATTCATGACCTAGACAAGTTGTTCTATGCCCTACCGGAAGTACATAAGACGGCATTGTCTGTTATGATAAATGAAAAATCTCATCAGAACGATATCACGCTAAAAACAAATCTGAAAATAATCAAAAACTTCTTTCAAGATTGGCGGTATTTCTTTGAAAAAGAAGATATCGGCTATAATAGTTTCCTCCTTGAGTTTATTCACATCGTTTGTGATTATGCATTTACATACTCTAATGAAAATGATTTGGAGTTAGGTTAGTAAAAAACATTGGAGGTCTTAAGAGTTGAGAATACATGTACCAAATATGTCAACAAACAACGCATTATCATTTGGTCAAGAACTGAAAAACTATGACTATGACGATGTATACATTTTCGATGTGTCTAAGATTGGGAATTATGAACCGTTGCCTATGCTTCTTACTGCTTCGGCAATTCGTGATTTTTGCAGAGAAAGAATGCTGAAACAAGACCAGATTAAACTGTTATTTAATGAAGATGATGATTATCGTTATGCTTGTCATATGGGCTTCTTTCAAGCTGCGGGATTTCCTCAAGGAAAAGCGCCCGGAGAAGCTCCGGGAAGTAGTTCTTATATACCGCTTACTAAACTTGATATTTCCGAATTAACTCGCATTGCTATTGATGAGGGAAGTACCTTTGAGCAGGGAGATATTATAGAGGCAGAGGCAAAGCGCCTCTCTCGTATATTAGCTCAGAGAAACCATGAATTTCGAAAGCTTTTGCAATACTTGCTTCGTGAAGCAATAAGGAATACTCCTGAGCACGCAGAAACGAATGAAGTTTGGATATGCGGACAGTATTGGCATAATAGAGATAAGGCAGAAATTGCAATCCTTGACGAAGGAATTGGAGTTTTTAACAGTTTAAATCAAAACCATATTCACCGTCATTACATTACGACAAATGAGGATGCTTTAAGATGGGCGTTGAAACCTGGTGTATCAGTTTCTTTCAATCCTGCAAGAGGACAGAAAAGTTCTGATACTTGGGCGAATTCTGGATATGGTTTATTTATGATAAGTGAAATATGTAAAGCTACAGGCGGATGGTTTACATTTGTCAGCGGAAATAATTGTTTGCGTGTATATCCAAATAACAACCGAATGTGCACCACTCACTTTAATGGTACTGCACTAGGCATTCGGGTAAAACCTTCAAATATTATAGATTTTCAATCAATAATTGATGTGACTCGAAAGCAGGGTGAAGAAACTGCTAAAAAAATTAAAAATGCCTTTAAAACAGCATCTGTTCCATCGAAAGGATTATTGGTATAGAGCATGATTGAAGATTTGAAAAAATGAATTACAACGCTGATTTTACAACCGAAAAAATAATGGTCATGCAGTGTCTTCAGCAGATGAGCGAGCTTGATTCGTTTCAAAGCATGACGGATTTCTTCCTGGATAATTATTACTATCTTAACGAATATACAATAATCAACGCTACTGATTGTCCGCAATCAACAGATCTTTATTCAGTATTTGACGGAATAGAAAGAATTCGAGATCAGCTTTATACACCTTTCTTTTCAGGTAAAATTAACGCTATAAACGCAAGAATTGCTAAACGGGCACTGAAAAGCGGAAACGGAAAGTTCTTTTCAATAAGGTGTATTTCTTTTGACACGCAAACTGTTAGTTATCTTTATAGATATTACATTAAACAAGTTAACAGTTTGCCTCGTAATATAGAATCAGTATTGAATGTAATAAAAAAGAGGAATATAGACGTTGACTATATTCCTTATTCTATGGAAAATCTCCTGTTTTCTGAAGAAAAAAACGAAGAGGTTTGGAATTCAATATTTGCTTTTGAGAAGCTTTACGATAATAAAGCGTCAGATGAACAATGCGCTAAAAATACCGATAAGATAATAAACTTATACAAAAAGATAAAGGATGAAGGTACCTTTGAACCGTTAAGACTGTATCCCTTGTTGTATGCGGTGTTGTTGAAAATGTGTAAATCCAAATTAAACACACCTCACTTTCGGTGAATCAAAAGATGAGAATGCTGCGTGATTTCATGAACGATGAGGTCTGCAGAATTCTTCTTCCGGAGCTGATCTTGGCAAAGCGATACTTTGAAAAAGGGCAAGCATACTCTTTCTTTGGAAAGGTCCAAAAAGGAAGAAACGACGTGTTAAAGATCATTCGTAATATGACTTGGGATATCATGCATTTACGAACATTGGAGATTGATTTTACCATTAATCCTGTTAACGCATCAGATGTCAACATACCGTACTTCTTTACATATGATAAGCGCTTGCTGGAAGTGAAGGAGTGTTACGAATTATCTTCAATTGCCATAAATGATAGAACAGGTGAAAGGTTCCCTTTTTACAAATACAATGATGAGATAAAAAAATATATCTTACGGTACAGTACGGTCGGTGAGCGTATTTCACGCAGAAAGAGAATAGAACAAATAGCGATTTCAGATATTATACATAAACTTGAAAGTGAAATAAATGAATTGTAGATATTCCCCGTTGCAAACCGTCTGCGGTTTGGGACAAAAGTAGAAAGCATTAGATTGCTCTGTATGACACGCCGTTAAATCTTTGCGGTTGTGGCGGTGCGGAACTGCCGCCGTTTATGCGACTGCAGACCACCAGAAAGAATTAAAAAAACAGGATTGAACGAAATGTTCAATCCTGCTTTTTGGTGCGGAAGTGGGGTAACCTGCGGCTGGCTTTGCCGA
>OCTW011560678.1_pt1 | contig 10841 bp, 6 predicted proteins | sample 1539671 | NCBI WGS metagenome assembly OCTW01 (sample SAMN02144230, study PRJEB22623) | gut metagenome | biome: sheep rumen | host: Ovis aries | place: New Zealand | reverse complement strand
ACAAAAATTGATAAAATTTGGCTAAAACTCTTGATTTTTTTACATTTTTATAAGATAATATAGGTATGTATATTATGAAAAGAAAGTGGTGAACTTTTTGAAATATTTAGATAAATTATTAAAAGTTTTAAAAACTGATAGAAATACGTTTTTTACATATATATTTACAATTCTAACAGCTTATGTAGTAATAGATAGATTTGTAGAATTATTATTTTTATGTATAACAGGTATGTCTGTTGCATATTGGGGGCCTATTGGATATACGCTTGCCATGGCTTGTCCTGTATTTGCATTTTTATTTTCAGGTGCTTCTTCATATGCAAAATCGGACAAGGCTAAACTTGATTTGTTTTATAGTTATGTAATCGCTCTATATATAATTGCCTTAACAATGTTTGTACAAAGATTTAATGCATTTGAATGGACACTTCTTACATATCTACCAAACTATGTTGAGTTTGTAACAGATTTTTATTATTTGGTTCAACCAGCATTTAGAATGTTGGCATTATATTTACCATTAACTACTGTTTATCCAATATTTAAATTTTTATATATTAAGGTAAATGATTCAAAAGATATGAAAGATTCAATAGCTGATTATGGTGGAATTGATTTATCTGATAAAAAAATTGGATGGGGTCCATATACCTGTGAAATAGAACTTGGTGTTGATAAAGAAAATGCAAAAGTTATTAAAATGCCAGAGCCAAGTAGATTCCAATCATTACTTGTTGTTGGTGTATCAGGTTCTGGTAAAACATCTATGATTTTTGAACCAATGATTGCAAGAGACTTAGAAAAGAAAAAATTTTTTAGAGATATTTCAAAAGAGATGGGATTTGTAGCATTAAAAACGGGTATCGCAAATTTAACACACCCTTATGATAATGATTATATTAATAAAAACTTCAATCTAAATATGATACAAGCAAATTCAGGTAAAGAGAAAATATTTAAAGCTTATATGAGTAAGATGATTCTATCTGATTCAAATACTATAACTTATAGAAACCTTGGATTAACATATTTAGCACCAGATTTTGAATCTACTTCTCACATAATTGAAGTTGCTAGAAATCTTGATATTCCAATTAACTTAATAGACCCTGCATATAAAGATTCACTTGGATTAAATCCTTTTATATTTGATAGCCCAGTTGCAACTGCAATTGCTATATCATCTGTTTTAAAAGGAATATCTGCATCAGCAGAATTTAAAAATATAGATAGTGAATTTAAGGAAAATTTTACATTACAGGCTATTGAAAATATATCAATGCTTCTTAAAGAAATGTATCCTCGTTTGCATGATGGATTACTTCCAAACTTGGAAGATTTATTAAATATGTTAACAGATTTTTCTCTTGTAGAAGAAATGTGCCATAAATTAGAAGAAATTCCAGAGTTAAAAGAAAAATATAAAATGCAATTAAATTACTTTAAAAAGAACTTTTATTCTGATGGTGATGGAAAAGAAGAAACTGCAAAATATGTATATTTTATTACTACTCAACTTGATAACCTTCTTAGAATTACAAGTATAAAAAATATTTTATGTAATAGAACTAATAATATAGATTATGCAAAAGCATTAGAAAATGGTGAAGTAACTCTCGTTTGTACAAGACGTGGTGATCTTGGTGGTGTAATACATAGAGCATTTGGACTATTTTTCTTGCTTACAATGCAAAACGCAGTGCTTAAAAGACCAGGTACAGAAAGGACAAGAATTCCACATTTCTTATATATAGATGAATTTCCAGATTTTATGTGTTCTTCAACAGATTCTATATTTACTCTATATAGAAAGTATAGAGTCGGAACTATAATTTCTGCACAGAATCTTGGACAATTAGGAGATGCAAATTCATCAAGACGTCAAACAATTCTTGCTAACTGTGCTTCTAAAATAGTTTTTGGAAATAATACACCAGCTGATAATGATTGGTGGTCTTTAGAGCTTGGCGAAAAGAAAGAATGGCAAATGAATGCTGCTTCATATGACACTGCAAAAGGATCTTATGATTCAAAATTAACAGGTGTTAAGTATGGTTACTCTACTATGTATAAACCTGGTAAGGTTCAAGCACTTAAATTTAAAAACTGTATGTATAAAATTAGAGATTTAAAAGGAAAAAGTGAAGTTGGAACTATGAAAATAGACTTTTTAAGCTCTAAATATAAAGAAAAATTTCAAAATAAAAATTATAATTTTGGAAAATTTACGAGTGGCATTGTTGATGATAATACTGAAACTGATAAAAAGTCAAAATTTAATCCAAAAAATGTGAATTTTGATAACGAAAATGGCGAAGTTGACCCAATACAATATAATTTATCCGATACAAAATACTTATTTGATAATGAAGATGCAGTAATTTTTGATTTTAAAAAAGGTAAAAAAGAATAAGAATATTAATCTAAAAGGTAGCTAGAAATAGCTACCTTTTTTGTAATAATTTTGTAATCTAAACTTAATCATAATGAAATACTCTTTTAAATATAAATGTAGTATAATATACTTGAAATTAATACATATGAAAGGGTTATCATTATGAGTATTGAATCAGAATTAAAAAACGAAGGAATTGTGGTAATTAAAAATCTTAATGCTCTTCAAGTTCATACAATCGCAAAATTTGTTGCTGATAAATTAGTAACAAATTTCCCTGAACAAAATTTAAACGAAGATAGTTTAATTATTGAATTATCAAAGCTTAATATGTGCATTGCCAAAATGCCTCCAGATGGTGCTGCTGCAAAATTTTATTATAAAAACTCCACTCTATATTTTCATGAAGCATTATCTTTTGATGAAATAGAAAAATTAGCTGTACATGAATGTATACATTTTATTCAACAAAGTATAGATAATAACAATAAATTGGTAAGACTTGGATTATGCGATTTTTCAAATTCATACTTAAATGGAATGGGCGTTAATGAAGCAGCTGTTCAACTTATGGCTTCAAAATGCCTTGAATGCGAAAATGAAGAAGTTAAATACTATGGTATTGAATTTTCAACAATAAGTCCTTCATACTACCCTTTACAATGTAATTTAATAAACCAAATATCATATATAATTGGTGAAGATATTTTATTTAATAGTACATTATATGGAAATGATAATTTCAAAAACAAATTTATTTCATTAACAAATCAAGATGTATTTTATACAATACAAAAAAATATTGATTCAATTGTATATTTAGAAGATGAATTAAATACTTATTCAAATGCTCTTGCAAATATAGATGGTAACATAAGAAAAATTGAAAAAATATCTAAGAAGATAAATAAGCAAAAACAAAAAATCTCTAAAATGTATTTTGATACACAAAATATAATATTTACTGAATACTTTAATCATAGATTAAATGAACTAATAACAATTAAGGATATAGATAATTTTAGAAACAAACTTTTTAGCTATAAAGATTTAATTGGAAAGAATGATAAATATACATACTTTAGTGATTACTATTTGCAAATGATGCAAAAATTAGAACAAAAATATGAAGCTTTAGAAGGCGGAAATATTACAACACTTGTTGTTCAAAAAAGTAATTTATTTGTTACTTTATTTAAAAAGCTTTGCTTGTTATTTAAAAAAGAATATGAGCCAAGTGACGTAACTTTGATTCAAAAATAATAATAATTAGATAAAATGGATGTATTTATATATTTATTTTATATTCAATCGACCTCTAATGAGGCGCTAACATAGCAGAAAGCCGGTGAGATTCCCCGTTATGAGGGTCCCCCGGCTTTCCTTCTTCAGAGTTGAGAGTGAATAAAAATAAATATATATAACATCCATTTTCTTTATTTGATATACCAAATGGGACGGAAAAACAATACTCCGCCCCATTTTATTCATTTTATTTTAATGCTTCGCTACATTTATTGCATATACATGGATTTTGTTTATCTTGTCCAACTGTTACTGAATACATCCAGCATCTTTCACATTTTTCTCCATCTGCTATATCTACTTTTATGCTATGTTTTCCTTCATTTATTTCTAATCCTGATACAATAAATACTGTTAATAATAAATCTTTATTATCTTTTAAGAATTCTAATTTTTCGCCTTCTTCTTCTATTATAACTTTTGCATTTAAAGAATGTCCAATTATTTTACTTGCTCTTGCTTCTTCAAGTACTTTTGATACTTCTTCTTTTAGATTTAGTATTTTATTCCATTTTTCTTCTAATTCAGTATTGCTGTATTCAGATATTGTTTCTGGATATTTTGTAAGCATTACACTTTCTACTTCTTCATTTTCTGTATGTTTCATGTATTTCCATATTTCTTCTGCTGTAAATGGTATCATTGGTGCTAATATCTTTACTAAAGCATTTAATATTTCATACATTGTGCTTTGTGCTGCTCTTCTTTCTATTGAATTTGCTTTTAATGTATATAATCTATCTTTTATTATATCTAGATAGAAATTACTCATATCTACAACACAGAATGTGTTTATTGCTTGATATGCTTTGTTAAAATCATATTCATCATATGCTTTTGAACATTCACCTATTAATTTGTTTAATCTTGTCAATGCCCATTTATCTATTTCTAGTAAATCATCATATTTTACCTTGCTATTAACATCATAATCACTTGTATTTCCTAAGATATATCTTGCAGTATTTCTTATTTTTCTATAAACTTCTGCTACTTGTTTTAGTATTTCTTTTGAAAGTCTTACATCTGATTGATAATCTGATGATAATACCCAAAGTCTTAATATATCTGCACCATATTCATCTATTACTTCTTGTGGATCTATACCATTTCCTAATGATTTATGCATTTGTCTACCTTGAGCATCTACTGTCCAACCATGTGTTAAAACTTCCTTATATGGAGCTTTTCCACTAACAGCTATTGATGTTAGAAGTGATGATTGGAACCATCCTCTATATTGATCAGCACCTTCTAAATATAGATTTGCTTCTGGCAATCCTCTCTCTTTTAACACACTTTGATGTGTTGAACCAGAATCAAACCATACATCCATAATATCTGTTTCTTTCTTAAATTCTGTGCATCCACATTTTGAACATTTTGCACCTTCTGGCATTAATTCTTTTTCTGATAAATCATACCAGCAATTTGTTCCTTTTTCTTTTACTAATTTTTCTACTTTATCTAAGCTTTCATCAGTAACATATTCTGTTTCACAATCTTTACAATAGAATATTGGAATTGGAACTCCCCAAGTTCTTTGACGAGAAATACACCAATCATTTCTTTCTTCTATCATTTTTGTAATACGTTCTTCCCCCCATGCAGGTATCCATTTAACTGTTTTTATTGCATCTAATGAATCTTTTCTAAATTTGTCTATTGATGCAAACCATTGCTTTGTTGCTCTAAAGATTATTGGCTTTTTACATCTCCAGCAATGTGGATATGAATGCATTACTTTTTTCTTTCCAAGTAAGAAGTTTTTCTCATCTAACCATTTTGTGATTTCTTTATTAGATTTAGCATAGTATTGTCCAGCAAAAGGTCCAGCTTCTTCTGTTTGATGACCTTTATCATCTACACATACTATCATTTCCAATCCATTTTTTAGCCCACATAAATAATCTTCTTTACCATATCCAGGTGCTGTATGTACCATACCTGTACCTGTTTCTAAATCTACTTCTATAGTATCAGGTGAACCCATAACCACTTTTGATTCTCTAGGTAAGAATGGATGTTTACATACTACTCCATCAAATTCTTTTCCTTCAAATTCTTTTATTAATTCATATTCTTTAATTCCAGTTTCAGATAATACTTTTTCTATTAATTCTGATGCTATTACATATTTTTCTCCATTTACCTCGATTAAACTATATTTAAATTCTGGATTTACAGTAATACCTGTATTTCCAGGAAGTGTCCATGGTGTAGTAGTCCATATTACAAAATATGTATCTCTTTCATCAAATAATCCATTTCCTTCTATAACTGGAAATTTTACATATATTGTTTCTGATTCTACGTCTTTATATTCAATTTCTGCTTCAGCAAGTGCTGTTTCGCAATCTGTACACCAATATACTGGTTTTAACCCTTTGTAGATGTATCCTTTTTTATACATAGTACCAAATACTTTAAGTTGCTCTGCTTCCATTTGTGGTTGATATGTTATATAAGGATGTTCCCAATCTGCAAGAACTCCAAGTCTTTTAAAACTATTTTTTTGAATATTAATATATTCATCATTGAAACTTTTACAAGCATCTCTAAATTCTGATACTGGTATTTCATCTCTATTTAATCCTAATTTTTCAATTGCTTTCTTTTCTGTTGGCATACCATGTGTATCAAAGCCTGGAATAAAAGGAGTATAATAACCTTTTAAGTTTTTGTATCTAACTATAGTATCTTTTAAAATCTTATTTAAAGAATGACCTATATGTATTCCGCCATTTGCATAAGGTGGCCCATCATGTAAAACAAAAGGCTCATTTCCTTCGTTTTTCTTAAGACATTTTTCATATAAATTATTTTCAAAAACCTCATTATATATTTTTGGTTCGTTTTCTGGTAGATTTCCTCTCATTGGGAAATCTGTTGATGGTAAATTTAATGTTTTTCCATAATCTTTCTTTTCTTCGCTCATTTTCCATTTCCTCCCTTTATTATAAGCTGTTTGTTTCAATTACTTCACTAGTTATTGTTATATCATCATTTTGCTCTAGTATTTTATTTTCTGGTCTTATTGTGTTTTGGCTTTTTCTACCATTTATGCTATTATTTGAAATATTATTCTGTATTGTATTATTTTCTACAATATTATTGTTCAATGTATTATTGTTTAATGTATTATCGTTCAATATATTATTATTTACAGTATTATTGCTTAATGTATTTTCAGTAATTGTATTGTCTATTTCTTCTTTCTTTTTCTCTGGTCTTACGTAATTTCTCCATGGATTGTTTTCCGCTGGGTCTGTTGGATCCCAACCTCTTACTTCTTCATCTTCGGTTATTAGTTTTGGAGTTGGCTTTCCAAGAGGTCCTGGATTTTCCTCTGTATAAAATGTTACCTGTGTTCCAGCTATACAATTATCATATATCCATTTTGCATCTTCTACTGTAAATGCTACGCTTCCAGTTGTAGCAATAGTTCCTAACTTATCATATTCTTTATAATTTAGTGTTGAAATATCTCCTTTTACAGTATATGGAACTGAATGAAATAAAATATCACCTGAAATTTGAGTAGCATATCTACCATATTCCCTGCCATAAAGTGTTTTCCATTCCCAATTATTGTATTTTTTTAAACTATATGTACCTTCAACCGGTGTTGCTCCACCACATGAACAAATCATTGCTTTTAATGGTATACTGTAATTTCCATTTCCATCTTTTTTATAAATTGTAGTTGTATTTGCTTGCACATTAACTTTAATATAGTATGGTGCATTATTATTATCTAATTTATTATTTGTTTGACTTTCTGTCCCAATTACAATAAGTCCATCATCAATTTGTGTATTATTTTCATCTATCACAGCTACTATAACTTCATTTTTCTCTGGAATGCTTGCTATATCTATTGGCTGAGTTTCTTGCTCTTTATATGCTATTTCATTATTTTGTACTTTATTAGATGTACTCTTTAAAACCGCTGAAAACATAATTATTGCAATAATTAATAAAATAATTAATACAGTTACTAATATAATTAATAATTTATTGGTTTTTTCTAACATATTTTTTACCTCTTTTAATGATTAAAATAAATTAATAAAACTCCTATTATTCCTATAATAAAACCTAATATTTTAAGTCCACTTGTTGCTTCATTTTGGTCCCCAAAACCAAATATATTTTTAGTTATTCTTCTTGCATCATATATAATTGTAACACTTACTCCACAAAGCAAAAGTCCTAATATTAATAAAATAATTTTTAACATATTTCAACATCCTTTAAAATTATTATTTCATTTAAGATATTATCTACATCTAAGCCATAAATTTTTTCTAATTCGTCTATTGTACCATGTTGTATAAATTTATCAGGAAATCCAAATTTTTTTATACATACATCTTTTAAATTATACTTAATTATCAATTCTTCTACTTTGCTTCCAAGTCCACCATCTACTATATTATCTTCTATAGTTATAACGGCTTTGGTTTTAGTAATGGACTTAATTATTGTATCCTCATCAATTGGTTTTAGAAATCTTGCATTTATAAGCTCAGCATTTATTCCATGTTCTTTTAGCTTATTTAATACTTCCATTCCTTTATCTACCATCTTACCAATTGCAATAATTGATACATCTTGTCCATCTTGCAATATTTCAGCTTTTCCAAATTCTATCCTTGAATTTGAACCTAGATTGTTACTTCCTTCTCCACCTCTTGGATATCTGATTACAACCGGACTATTTAAATTAAGTCCAAATTCAAGCATAGCTTCTAATTCTTTAAAATCTTTTGGTGCCATTATTGTCAAATTTGGAACTATATTAAAAAATGATAAATCATATATTCCTTGATGTGTTTCTCCATCGTTTCCAACTAATCCTGCCCTATCAACGCATAATACAACAGGCAAATTTGGAATACATATATCATGTATAACTTGATCGTATGCTCTTTGATAAAATGATGAATATATTGGAACAACCGGTTTTAACCCTTGACTTGCAAGACCTGCTGCAACTCCTAAGGCATGTTGTTCTGCAATTCCTACATCAAAAAATCTCTCTGGAAATAATTTTGCAAATTTAGATAAACCTGTTCCATCTTTCATAGCTGCTGTAATAGCAACAATTTTATCATCATTTTCCGCTAGTTTAGCTAACTTCTCACCCATTACTTTTGAATAATCTATCTTCTTTTCTTTTAGACTTTCTCCAGTTTCTATATTAAAAGGTGAACTAGAATGAAATTTATCTGGATTATCTTCTGCTGGCTTGTAACCTTTTCCTTTTTTTGTCATAACATGTATTAGTACCGGTCCATCTAGTCTTTTGGCTTTTTTCAATATATCTTCTAGTTTTCTTATATTATGTCCATAAACTGGTCCTAAATATTTAAAACCTAAATCTTCAAAAATCATATTAGGTAAAATTAATTGCTTAATACTATATTTTATTTTTCTCGTAAATAGAATAAATCTTTTCCCCACTCTAGGCATTTTTCCCATAGCTGATTTCACATATTTATTAGATTTTGTGTATAACTTTTTGGTTCTTAATTTGCTTAAGCACATTGAGATACTACCAACATTTTTAGATATACTCATTTGATTATCATTTAATATAACTATGATATTAGTTTTTAAACTTGCTGCATTGTTCAATGCCTCAAGTGCCATTCCACCTGTTAGTGCTCCATCTCCGATTACTGCAATAACACTGTTTTTCTCATTTTTTATATCTCTTGATTTTGCCATACCAAGCGCAACGGATATTGATGTGCTACTATGTCCTGTGTTAAAGCAATCACATTCTGACTCGTTAACCTTAGGGAAACCAGCAATTCCATTTAATTTTCTTATAGTATTTATCTTATCTTTTCTACCTGTTATTATTTTATGTACATAGGTTTGATGGCCAACATCCCATACTATTTTATCTTTTGGAACATCAAATACGGAATGCAATGCAATAGTTAACTCAACAACACCTAAATTAGATGCTAAATGTCCACCATTTTTAGAAACTGTATTTATAATACAGTCTCTTACTTCTTGGGCTAATTCAATTTTTTGTTTGTTATTTAATTTCTTTACATCATCCGCACTATTTATGTTATCAATTATTCTGTTCATTTTATGCTCCTATAAATTTTTACCATTATATAATACCACAAAATAATTAATTTGACTAGTGTTTGCGTGCATTTTTTTACATTTTTATTTCAATTTCTTTACTTAGATTTGTTGAATAAATAATTACTCTCCTAACCTTTTTTCCCGTAGCTTTTTCAATTGCCTCTTTATATATTTCTAATTGTTTTTTATACCTATCTATTAACTTATACTCTTCACCTTCTTTTATAAAGTCTGTTTTATAATCTACTAAAACAATCTTTCCATCTTTATCTATGTAATATAAATCTATGATTCCCTGAACTAATATTTCATCTTTTGCTTTAACTAGATTAGGATACAATTCATTTACCGGAATAGTTATATAAAATGGTTGCTCTTTATATATCTTCTTAGCAGTTTTTAATTCATTCCATATATTTGATTTAGTAAATTTAATAATATCATCTATTTTTATTTTTCCCGCTTCTTCTTTTGTCATAACGTTTTTCTCAATTAATGTTTTTATTAAATCTTTTATAGATTGCTCTGTGTAATTAATATTTACATCTAATTTACTTAAAATCAAATGAGTTAATGTTCCTATTTGAGCTTTGGATATTGGTAAATTCTCACTTAAAAACTTCGGAGTCTTAAGAGACAACGATTCTGGCGATTCTCCTAATTCGGGACGTGTCCCCGTTTTATCAGAATTTTGTTTTATTTGTGTTACTGATGTTTTTCCTTGAATATTACATAGTTCCTCATATTCATATTTCCAATTCAATAGCTTCTCTATTGTTTTTTCAACTTCTACATTGCTTTTTTCTTCAATTAATTTTATATAATCTATATCATCTTCTTGTTCTGTTTCTTTTTCTATAATATCTTTTTTATCTATGATATTAAAATCTAATATTTTTTCTAGTTCCTTTTTGTTATTTAAATATACAAGTTCTATCCAATCTAGATATCTTTTATATTTTTCTATTATATTTGCGTTTATTTTGCTTAATTTTTCATTTTTATTAGCATATAGTATATT
>OCTW011606589.1_pt1 | contig 10842 bp, 7 predicted proteins | sample 1539671 | NCBI WGS metagenome assembly OCTW01 (sample SAMN02144230, study PRJEB22623) | gut metagenome | biome: sheep rumen | host: Ovis aries | place: New Zealand | reverse complement strand
TTGCGCAAAGCGCACACAAACAGACCTTCGCCACGGGTGATGCCGGGGATGAAACGATAAACGGGCTCATGGAAGCCATCGAGCAGCGAACCTGTGATGTTCCATGAGGAATCTACTGGGATATCGAGCACTTGGGCATCGTAGGTATCCAGTATCCAACGGATATTCTCCTCGTTCTCCTTAGTATTATATGTACACGTACTATATATAAGCAAGCCGCCGGGGTTTAAGCACTCCCAGGCATCGGCCACAATCTCGCGTTGCAGTTGCCAGCACTTCTCAACGTTCTGCGCACTCCACTCGCTGATGGCATTGGGATCCTTACGGAACATGCCCTCGCCCGAGCAGGGCACATCGCACAGAATGAAATCGAATTTTAGCTTGGCCTTGCGGAAATCGCGTGGGTAGTTGTTGGTGACGATGTGGTTTGGTGCGCCCCATTTGGTGACGTTCTCGAGCAGAATCTGGGCGCGATTGCCCATGGGCTCGTTGCTGATGAGCACGCAATCAGCAGGCAGCACACTACGCAGGGCAGTAGATTTGCCGCCAGGGGCTGCGCAGAGATCCAAAGCACTTTGCGGGCAATCGCCAGATTGCCTCAAAACGTGGGTTACGAACATAGAGGAGGCCTCTTGTACGTAATAGCAGCCGGCATGGAGTAGGGGATCGAACGTGAACTGAGGACGATCTGCAAGATAATAACCCTCGCTGCACCAAGGAACCTGACTATCAGAATGGTCAATGGTCCATGGTCCATGGTCAATGGCTATTCGTGGATTCACACGAATAGAAGTTGGCGCCTCCTCATCGAAGGCTCCTACAAAGCGATTATATCTCTCTTCGCCCATGATACGGCGTGTTTCTGCTACGAAATCTGCTGGTAATTGTACCATTATATTGGAAATTTGTGGCAAAATTAAAAAAAATCTGAGAAAAAACACTATCTTTGCAACTAATTTATGATTTGTTACGTCAAACAAGTGTAGAATTTTAAAACAAAGAAGATATGAAACAGTATTTAATCGCAATTGCCATGGTGCTCGCACTTAGCTCAAACGCTACTGCAACAGCACAGAAGCATCGCCACACGCCTCGTACTGAGCAGGTGAGCGATACAGTAAAGCACAACCAAGATGCCATCGAGGCATACTCGGACACTACTGCTACTACAAACAGTAACGCTACGGACGAAGATGACAACACAACCTATCGCCATCGGGTGGTTGTAGAGGGCGAAGACGCTGAGCGCGTGGTTAGCGGAATTTTTGGAGACATGGACGGCGCTGCCTTTATGGGTTTGCTCATCCCCATCCTGGCTATCGTTTGTGTGGGATTCCTGTTGCCCGTTATCCTGGTACTGCTGGTGTTCTACTTTATCAATCGCAACCGCAAAGAGAAGTACCGCCTGGCCGAAATGGCTATCAAGAACGGACAGCCTATACCCGATGCGCTACTGAAGGAGCATAAGGACGACTGGGACAGCACCAGCTATAACGCAGGCATACGCCAGATGTTTACAGGTGTGGGATTGGCCATCTTCCTGGGCATAGTAGCCGGCGAAGTGGGATTTGGTATCGGCGCGCTGGTGTTCTTTATCGGACTGGGTAAGTGGTTCATAGCCCGCCAGGACCGAAACAACCGCGATAATAATCAGACATCGAACTGAACATTGACCATTGAGATGGCGAATTTAGGCGACATAGCATTAGTGACACAGGTGGCGGTGTTCCACAACAGGCAGGCGTTTGACCAGCTTGTGAGGAAGTACCAGTCGCCTGTGCGCAGGTTCTTCTTGAACCAGACGCTGGGCGATGAGCAGCTGAGCGACGACTTGGCACAGGAGACCTTTATTAAGGCCTATGTGAACATTACCAAGTTTCGTGGCATGAGCAGCTTTAAAACCTGGTTGATGCGTATCGCCTACAATGTGTTCTATGATCAGGTGCGCGCGAAACACCAAACCGATGATATCGAAGATTCGACAGCCGCTATGCGTGAAACTGCACAGACGGGCAACCCGAACGTAAAGATGGACGTGAACTCCGCGATGGCGCTACTGAAACCCGATGAGCGCACCTGCATAACCCTACAGCTGATAGATGGCTATCCCATCGACGAAATCAGCAAGATTACCGGCATTGCCGAAAATACTGTTAAATCGCATTTGAAACGAGGGAAAGACAAAATGGCTAACTATTTAAGAGAGAATGGATATGGAGGATAAGAACGATATTTTATTGAAGCAGTTGTTTGAACAGGCTGCACAGCAGCAGATAGAGGACAACGGGTTTACCGAGCGGGTGATGATGAACCTGCCTGAGGTAAAAGAAAGTCGCGTGCGTTGCTATACACGACTCTGGACGATGTTCTGCCTGATAGTGGCTGTGCTGATATTCTGGCTGGCCAGCGGTTGGAACATGGTTGAGGGCTTGATGACAGGCGGCAAGCACATGCTGATAAATACGCTCGAGGTGTTTATGCTGACTGCACCCACTACTGAGATAGAGATTAATCCTTGGACGGTGGTACTGCTGTTGGGCTTTGTATTAATTTTCCTGCCTTATCAAACATTCCGTAAGTTGTCCGCAACACTTTAAACTCGGTGCGTCGGTTCATCTGATGGCATTGTTCCTGCTGTTCCTCAGGGAGCGCGTTAATCATCTCTTCGGTGAGTACGTCGCCCTCCTTGAGGAACGGATATTTTTCGGCCACACGTGGTTTGATGCGCTTAGGCATGCTCTCGCCATAACCCTTTGGCGTAAGGCGATCGGCGGCTATGCCGTGGGCGATGAGATAGGCTACCACGCTCTCGGCACGCTGCTGCGACAGACGTTCGTTGTAGGCATCAGATCCACGACAATCGGTATGGGCCGACAGCTCGATGGTTACGTTGGGATTCTGATTGAGCAGCACCACTAGTTGGTCGAGTGCCGTTTTTGACTCAGGGCGCAGCGTGGCCTTGTTGAAATCATAAAAGATATTCTCAATCAGCACAGGGGCTGAAATATTGGCCAATGGGAACTGTAGCACGTACTCTTGCGACGCTTTTGCTGGCTGTACACGTATCTGCTGCTGATGGTTAAGATAGCCCTTGCAGGTGCCTAACAGCACGTAATCTACATCGGGCTTGATCTCCTGCACAAACGAGCCATCGCTACGCACACTAAGCTTCAGGTTGGTGCCATCGTTGCCCACCATATATACTTGGGCAGCAGGCAGTTCGTAGCCATCCTGCTCGTACACCCAGCCCTTGATGGTTTGCACAATCTCTGGATTATAGAAGCTGTAGATGTGGTCGAAACCACGCAAATCGCCACGATTAGAGCAGAAGAAACCCTGATTAAGCTTTCCCTCGAACGTCATGCCGAAATCATCGCCCTGCGAGTTGAGGGGATAGCCCGGGTGGTTTATTTTACGACCGTCGGTCGTAAAATAAACATCTAAGCCTCCTAAGCCGGGGTGGCCGTTGGAGGAGAAATAAAAGTCGCCATTGGGGCGGAAGGTGGGGAACATCTCATCGCCAGGGGTATTGATGGAGGCACCAAGGTTCTCAATCACGCCTACCTCGTTATCCTTCAGCAGTCGACAGCGCCAGATATCCAGTCCGCCCATGCCGCCACTCATATCGCTTACAAAATACAACCACTGGCCATCGGGACTTACAGCCGGATGGGCAAAACTGCAGAGTGTATCTTTTGAGATAACCAACTCTTGGGGCTTGCTCCAGGCGGCATCGCTGCGCCTTGACACCATGATGCGGGCGTAACGTGGGTAGTTTGGATCAGTCTGACATTGGGTAAGATACATGGTTTTGCCATCGGGCGAGAAGCAGCAGGCACCCTCGTCGAAAGCGGAGTTAAGCTCGGAGGCTATCGCCTGTGGCTTGCCCCATTTGCCCTTTTCGTCCTTCTGGGCATAGAAGATATCGGCACTCTTGGTGCCTGTAATGCCGTTCAGCTCGTCGCCCTGCGCCTGATTGCGGGTTGAGGTAAAGTACAACTGGTCGTCGGCATCGCCCGCTAACATGGGCGAGTAGTCGTCGCGTCGCGAGTTAAACAGGTCCATGCGCTTAACGGTATAGGCCGAGCCCTCCTTTTTCCACGCAGGAGCTTTCTGGGCCGATTCCAGTCCCACCTTGGCGAGTTGTAGATGTAAGCTATCACCTAACACCCTCAGGCTATCACCCGCTACAGCAAAAGCTTTTGCTGCCTCTTTATAATTACCGTTCCGCATATACAGCTGCCCCAAGTACAAATAGGTGAGCGAGTCGGTCTGCTTGTAGCGCACCACGTTTTTATAGGCGTTGATGGCCTTGTTGGTCTGGTTCAATCTGCGGTAGCACTCGGCCAACTTCATGGCGCGCTGTCCGCGGGTGGCACGCTCCTTGGTGGGTGTCTGGGCATAGGCTTTGCGATACTGTTCGGCCGCATCGTAATACTCGCCCACAGCCCAGAACTTATCGCCCTTTTTCACAGCCTGATCGGCCCCACAACTACCAAGCACCAGGGCACACATTATTATATATATATACGTAACGAACTTTCTCATACTATTTTATAAACGAAAAAGCAGGCGTTTTATTGCCTGCCTTTTATCATTTATCGTCGAGCGGAGTCCTAAAGGTGCATCCCTCTTTCCAACGGGAGCAGCCATAGGCTGTTTTGCCCTTGATGATGTGACCCTGACCGCACACAGGACAAACATCGCCCTCTTTTACGCTGCCTACCTGGGCTTGGGGAACTGCTGCCTCCTGTTGCTTGGGTGCTGCGGCTTTTGCTTTACGGGTGGCTTTGGGCTTGGGTGCTGCTTCGGCCTTAGGTGATTTTACCTTCTTCAGGTCGGCATCCGACAGTACGGTTACACGACGGTTGGTGCTATCGGTCATCACCTCGTTTACAATCTCGGTAACCTGCTGTTTCAGTTCCTCGATAAACTGCTGGGCATCGTACTTCTGGTGCTCGATGTCGCGCAGCTTCTTCTCCCAGATACCTGTGAGCTCGCAGCTCTTGAGCAGTTCCTCGCGAATCAGGTCGATGAGCTCGATACCTGTTGGGGTGGCAATCAGGCGCTTGCGTTCGCGCTTGATGTAGTGGCGCTTAAAGAGCGTTTCGATAATGCCGGCACGACTTGATGGGCGGCCGATGCCATTCTCCTTCATGGCGGCGCGCAGGGTCTCGTCTTCAACAAACTTACCTGCTGTTTCCATCGCACGTAGCAGCGAGGCCTCGTTATAGTAAGCGGGTGGGGTAGTCCACTTTTCTGTCAGCGTGGGCTTGTGGTCGCCACTCTCGCCCTTAACGAAGGTAGGAAGGGTTCTTTCCTCGTCATCCTGCTGTGGCTTTTCGTCGCCCTCTGTTTCTTTCTGCATCTTACCCTGGACCACACGCCAGCCTGGATCCAGAATCTCCTTACCTGTAACCTTAAACTCAACGGTCTCATCGCCCTTAACCTCGCCAAGAACGGTGGTGGTTGAGAACTTACAATCGGGCAGGAACACAGCGATAAAGCGGCGTGCTACCAGGTCGAATACCTTGCGCTCAACATCGGTGAGGTTCTGAGGCACCACGCCTGTAGGGATGATGGCATGGTGGTCGGTTACCTTCGAGGTGTCGAACACGCGCTTGGTCTTTTTCAGCGTTTTGCCACCAATAGGCTTGATAAACTCTGCGTATGGCTGAACGCCGTCGAACTTGGTTTGATACAACCCGTTGAGCGTTTGCGGGCACTTGGGGTAGATATCATCGGATAGGTACTGCGTATCAACACGGGGGTAGGTGGTGTACTTTTTCTCGTACAGACTCTGAATGAGGTTGAGCGTCATCTCGGCCGAATAGCCGAACTTGCGGTTACAATCCACCTGCAGCGAGGTAAGGTCGTACAGCTGTGGGGGCTGCTCCTTACCCTCTTTCTTCTCAACCTTAGTTACCTCGAACGGCTTGCCCTCGATGGTGGCAAAGGCTTTTTCGCCTTCCTCCTGCGAGGTGAACTTTCCCTTTGTGGCAGTAAAAGTGGTATCGCGATAAACGGTGGCCAGCACCCAGTAGGGCTCGGGCTTGAAGTTCTCGATCTCCTTCTGACGGTTCACGATGAGCGCCAGGGTGGGCGTTTGCACACGACCGATGGACAGCACCTGACGGTTCTGACCGTACTTAAGTGTGTACAAACGGGTGGCGTTCATACCCAGCAGCCAGTCGCCAATGGCACGGCTCAAGCCTGCCAGATAGAGTGGCTGGTAATCGCCCTGATCCTTCAAACTGGCAAAACCCTCCTTGATAGCCTCGTCGGTCATCGACGAAATCCACAAGCGCTTAACGGGGCAGGTGGCCTTGGCCTTCTGCATCACCCATCGCTGGATGAGTTCTCCCTCCTGTCCGGCGTCGCCACAGTTCACGATACCATCGGCCTTCTGCATCAGGCCCTCGATAATCTTAAACTGCTTCTCGATACCCTTATCGTTTATCAGCTTAATGCCAAAACGCTGGGGTATCATGGGTAGTTGGGTGAGCGCCCAGGGTTTCCAGGCTTGTGTATAATCGCCGGGCTCCTTGAGCGTGCACAGGTGTCCGAAGGTCCACGTTACTTGGTATCCGTTGCCCTCCATATATCCATCGTACGAGCTGTTGGCTCCCAGTATTCTTGCTATATCACGAGCTACACTCGGTTTCTCTGCTATACAAACAATCATATATCTTTTTTCGTAATTTGGATGCAAAGATACAAAAATCAACGCTATTTTTAAACTTTTCGTGAGTTTTTTCGTCAATAAGTATAGAAATTAATCACATTATTATATTTATATGAGAAAACTAATTATTATCGCTATCCTGATGGCCGCTACTACCATGGTGCATGCCAAATGCCGAAATGTGTTTGTAGAGATGGGATATAAGCCAGCTCAGGTAGACGCTAAATTAAAAGAGGTGTTTAACGATGTGTTCCGTGGCCCCAACAAGGTGTACTTTGAGGTGGGCGACTCGATGGGCTATATTTCCGACATCAAGAATAACGATGCCCGCACGGAGGGAATGTCGTATGGCATGATGATTGCCGTGCAGTTTGGCGAGAAAGATATTTTTGACCGTTTGTGGCGCTGGAGCAAGAAGTACATGCAGCACCAGAGCGGCAATCGTGAGGGTTATTTTGCCTGGAGCTGTAAGACCGATGGCACGCATAATGCTGAGGGGGCTGCCAGCGATGGCGAGCTGTACTATATTACAGCCCTGATTTTTGCCTCGAACCGTTGGGGTAACAACACAGGTATTAACTATAAGGCCGAGGCGCAGCACATCTTGAACTGTATTCAGCCTAAGGAATATACACCAGAGCCACGCCCAGCTGGTTTCCCTGGATTTGGACCACAGCAGCAGGGACCTCAGAAGATGTACCTTATCGACCCGGAGACCAAGTTGATTACCTTTACCCCAGATGGCTTTGGTAACCGCTTTACCGACCCTTCGTACCACATACCCGCTTTCTACGAGGTGTGGGCTAAGTGGGCCGACGATGGCAGAGCCGACTTGTGGAAGGAGTGCGCCCAGAAGAGTCGCGAGTTTCTGCACAAGGCCACGCACCCTGTAACAGGACTGAATGCCGATATGTGCCAGTATGATGGTAGCGAGATGCAGATGCCCCGTTGGCCAGGCATGCCTCAGCCCAAGTCGGGCGAGAAGCCTCGCCGTAATGGTAGCAACAACTTCCGCTACGACTCGTGGCGTGTGCCCATGAACATTACACTCGACTACGAGTGGAGTGGGGCCGATGCTGAGTGGCAGCGTGGTTATGGCGAGCGCATCCAGAACTTCTTCTACTCGCAGGGCGTGGATACATTTGTTGACCAGTATCGCCCAGATGGCTCGCTACCCGAAGAGAACGAAATATTGCAAGCTGGCGGTTTCCGCAAGCTGCGTCACAGCATAGGATTAGTAAGCACAATAGCAGCTGCATCAATAATGTGCAAGCACGAAAAGAGTAAAGCGTTTGTTGACGCTCTTTGGAATGCCAAACATGTGCCGTTTCAGGATGGTTATTTTGATGCATATTATGACGGTTTACTGAGATTATTTGCATTTATGCATTTATCTGGTAACTACCGTGAGATTGTTCCTTAGGAGTGATGATGGGCCCCGCCAAAAAGGTGGGGCTCATTCTTTTTGGGGGAGCATAAAATTTTTGCTTGACGACGAAAAAGGGTAAAAAACTGATGATTTTGGGTTATTTTCTGTTCAAAATTCGGAAAATATTGCCATTTAAACAAAAATTAACAAGGAAAATTTTGTTAGTTCCAAAAAGTTGTTGTATATTTGCAGCAGAAAAAGATTTTAATGGTTAAGGTTTATGGTTGATTAATTTAGTTTTTTAAGTAATTTTTGAGAAAGTGGTTCGTTGTGAAACGAGCCACTTTTGATTTGTATATGCATGAAACTATCGATTTTTATGTATAAATATAAAAAACTACAAGAATTTCGCTCAAAATTTTGGCAAATTGAAAGAAATATTGTACTTTTGCTGCCGCAAGGAACTAAATAATCGGTACAAAATGACAAAATGAAACGTAAAACTTGCAAAATGAAAACGCTTGCTATCTTGGCAGCAATGGGAATGTGCACCATGGCTAATGCGCAGCAGAAAGATAGCGACATCGACTGGATGAAGGATTTTACCAGTCGTATTACTCTGAATGGCTATGCTCAGGGCGGATGGAGTTATCAGGATCCGAACGGGCAGGCCACCAATGCTTACAACCTAAAACGTACGTTACTTTGGGCTAAGGCCCGAATTACCGACAGATGGTCGTTTATGTTTATGCACGACTTTTCGAGTGTGGTACAGGAGTTCTACACCGATTATCGCGTAACAAAGGGTAACGAACTGACGGTGCGTTTAGGACAGTTTAAACACGCCTACTCGATGGAGAACCCCATGAGTCCTACGCAGTTGGAGTTGGTGGATGTGTACTCGCAGGCAGTATTGTATCTGGCAGGCGAGGGGCCCGACCCGCTGAACGGCGTAAACTACGGTCGTGATATGGGTCTGCAGGTATTCGGCGATCTGGCTAAAGGTGCGCTGCACTACGAACTGGCGCTGATGAGCGGTCAGGGCATTAACCGTAAGGACCTTAACAACCAGAAGGACTTTATTGCCAAGTTGGAACTCCGCCCCGTTGATGGCTTCCGTGTAGTAGCATCGGGTTATCTGGGTACAGGTTGCGCTGTGGGTACAGCCAAGTGGAACCCTGATATACAGGTGGGCGATAACTACAAGCGCAATCGCTATAGCATAGGTGCTGAGTACAAAACGCAGGCCTATACGGGTGGCAAATATAAGGAGGCTCGCCCAGCATCGATACGTGCCGAGTGGTTAGGCGGACAGGATGGTAAGGTGGGTAGTCGTGGTGGCTACGTAACAACCTGCATACCTGTGGTTGATGCATTAGATATCGTGGCCAGCGGCGAAACCTTCGACCGCAATACCAAGGTCGAGGGCTGGGATCAGACCAACCTGACTATCGGCTTGCAGTACTGGTTCTACAAAAAGTGCCGTATGCAGCTGCAGTACACCCGCTGTCTGTGTGGCGATAATATCAGTAGTAAGGACTACAACTGGCTGCAGGCGCAGATGCAGGTGGCGTTTTAGTTGACAGTTGATAGTTGACAATTGAAAATTGAGAATTTAGAGAGTTATGGTAATCAAGATACTTTTTACAGTAATATTTCTGGCTGTGATGATTGGGGTGGGACTTTACACCCGCAAGCAGGCCAGTAGTGTCGAAGGTTTTGTGTTGGGCGGTCGTGCCGTAGGCCCTTGGCTCACAGCCTTTGCCTTCGGAACCAGTTATTTCTCGGCCGTTGTGTTTGTAGGCTATGCCGGTCAGTTTGGTTGGAAGTACGGCTTGTCATCAGCCTGGATTGGTATCGGCAACGCCATCATCGGCTCGCTGTTGGCCTGGATTATATTAGGTCGACGTACCAAGTTGATGACGCAGCATATTGAGAGTTGCACCATGCCCGATTTCTTTGGCACTCGCTTTAACGATCAGGGCTTGCGTGTGGCAGCATCTATCATTGCCTTTGTGTTTTTGATTCCCTATACAGCTGGTGTGTATAGCGGCATTTCGCGCTTGTTCGAGATGGGATTCAGCATTCCTTACGAGTATTGCGTGGTCATCATGTCGATACTTACGGCTGTTTATGTGATTTTGGGTGGTTACAAGGCCACAGCCATGAACGACTTTATTCAGGGTATTATCATGCTGTTTGGTATTGTGGCTGTGATTGTGGCTGTGCTTAATGTGCAGGGAGGATTGACGGCTGCAGTAGAAAAGCTGGCTGCTCTGCCATCCGATGCCGACCCAACGGTGAATGGCGGTTTTGCTACGCTGTTCGGTCCCGACCCATGGGGCTTGTTAGGTGTGGTAATTCTTACATCGCTGGGTACGATGGGACTGCCCCAGATGGTGGGTAAGTTCTATTCGATTACCGACGAGAATGCCATTAAGCGTGGTACTGTTATCTCAACCGTATTTGCGTTTATCGTGGCTGGTGGCTGCTACTTCTTAGGTGGTTTTGGTCGCCTGTTTGGTACACCTCCAACGCTGCCCAATGGCAAGTTGGCTTTCGACTCGATTGTGCCATCTATGCTGGTTACCTTGCCAGATATCCTGATTGCTCTCGTTGTGCTGCTGGTGCTGAGTGCTTCGATGTCAACTTTGGCGTCGCTGGTGCTTACCTCATCGAGCACCATGACACTCGACCTGATTTATCGCGATAAGAAAGCGTTACCAGGCGAGGTTGAGGATGGTGAAATTAACGATATCGTATCCGAGAAGGTTGAGCGCCGTAAGGT
>OCTW013390203.1_pt1 | contig 10845 bp, 9 predicted proteins | sample 1539671 | NCBI WGS metagenome assembly OCTW01 (sample SAMN02144230, study PRJEB22623) | gut metagenome | biome: sheep rumen | host: Ovis aries | place: New Zealand | reverse complement strand
AATTAAAAATCTATAATAATATAGTAATTAAAATGTTAAAAAACTTTTTTTATATAAAAAATATAGTATAATAAAATAGGTGATAGTATGAAAAATAATTTGAACTACTACAATTTATCAAATATGACAGAAGAAGAAATATTTGAACTATATAAAACAAATAAAGATGGCCTACCAGAATCAGAAATAGAAGAACGACTAAAAATATATGGTGAAAACATACCTATTAAAAATAAAAAACATGGACCATTATATTTTATAATAGATAGTTTTAAAGATAAATTTATATTAATTTTAATAGTATTAGCTATTATAAATTATTTTACTGGTGATACAATTGGTTCGATTATAATTTTAGTAATAACAGTAATAAGTGCACTTATTAGCTTTGCTCAAAATTATTCTACCTATAAATTTAATTTAAAATTAAAAGAAAAAATAAAAATATTTACAGACGTAATAAGAAATAAAAAACAAAAAGAAATAAGACAAGAAAAAGTAGTATTAGGTGATATTATAACATTAAGTGCAGGTTCAGTTGTACCAGCAGATTTATACTTAATTGAAAGCAAAGACTTATTTATTAATCAATCAACTTTTACAGGTGAAAATATAGCAGTAGAAAAAGTAAAAAATAAAAAAGCAATAATAACAGATGAAGAAACAGAAATTAAAAATATTTGTTTAATGGGAACAAATGTAATAAGTGGTAATGGTTTAGGTGTTGTAGTAAAAACAGGAATAGATACATTTATGGGAAAAGTGAATAACAAAATTTCAAATAAAAAAGATGCTACAACATTTGAAAAAGGAATTAATCATATAAGTACTATGCTCATAAAATATATGGTAGTAATATCTTTATTTGTATTTATAATATATAGTTTTATAAGGAATAATTTCAATGAAGGATTATTATTCGCATTATCAGTGGCAGTAGGAATAACACCAAGTATGTTACCAATGATTGTAAATGTTAATTTGACAAGAGGAAGTAAACTACTTGCCAAGAAGAAAACATTAGTAAAAAATATAAAATCTATACAAAACTTAGGATCAATGGATATATTGTGTACCGATAAAACAGGTACATTGACAAAAAATAAAATTATTTTACAAAAATATATTAACTTAAAAGGTCAAGAAGATGACTACGTCTTAAGATGTGCATATGTAAATAGTAAGTTAAGTACGGGCTTTAAAAACTTAGTTGATAAGGCAATTAATGAATATGGAAAAGAACATAAAATTGACATAAATTCATACAAAAAAATAGATGAAATACCTTTTGACTATACAAGAAAAAGGTCATCAATAGTAGTTCAAAATGAAAGTAATTATTCTGTAATTGCGAAAGGTGCATTAGAAGAAATAATTAAAGTATGTGATATGGCGTTAATAGATAATAAAGAAACTAAAATAACAAAAGATATCACAGATGATATAAATGAAAAAGCAATTAATTTAGCCAAACAAGGAATGCAAGTAATTGCGTTAGCTGTAAAGCACGAATATGAAGGAATAGATAAATTTAACATAGAAGATGAAAAAGAGTTTACCTTAATAGGTCTGATTGCATTTTTAGATCCAGCAAAAGAAGACGCAAAAATTACAATTGATCAACTTAAGGAACTAGGAGTTACAACAAAAATATTAACTGGTGATAATCAATATGCAACAGAAACTATTTGTAAATCAGTAGGAATTGAAAGTAAAATTCTACTTGGCATTGAAATAGATAAAATGGATGATGAAGAACTAAAACATGTGATAGAAGAAGTAAATGTATTTGCCCGAATGAATCCACTACAAAAAGAAAGAGTAGTAGCTCTTTTAAGAAAAAATGGACATTCGGTAGGATATATGGGAGATGGAGTAAATGATGCTCCAGCATTACATTCTTCAGATGTAGCAATCAGCGTAGATGATGCAACAGATATTGCAAAAGAATCAAGTGATATTATTTTACTAGAACAAAGCCTAGAAGTGGTTTATAATGGAGTAATTGAAGGAAGAAAAGTATATGGAAATATAATTAAATATATGAAGCTTGCTCTAAGTCAAGACTTTGGAGACGTATTTAGTATAATGATATCAAGTATATTTTTACCATTCTTACCTTTAATGCCAATTCAAATGTTAATACAAGATTTTATTGTAGAAATATCTCAAATAGGAATACCTTATGATAATGTCGATAAAGAATTTATAAAAACACCAAAAAAATGGGATACAAAAGATTTAAGCAAATTTATGAAAATTTTTGGAATTATAAGCTCAATTACAGATGTATTAGCTTTTATAATATTCTGGTTTATATTTAAATATAATACAATTGAAAAACAAGCATTTTTTCAAACAGCGTGGTTTGTCGAATGCATAATATCTGAAACATTAATAATTTATTATTTAAGAACAAATAGATTAAATTTCTTTAAATCAAATCCAAGTATAATATTAATAGTATTATCATTATTAACAATTGTGTGTACAATAATTGTACCTATTTTGTTATCAGGATTTGAAGGATTTCATTTTGTTACATTACCAATTAATTATTATTTATATGTAATAGGACTTGCTTTATTATATGCTGTAATAGTTCAATTTATAAAAAGAAAATATATAAAAAAATACAATGAATGGTTATAAAAAAACTACTTGTCATTTAAACTAGTAGTTTTTTTTAATATTAAAATAAAATCATCATAACGAGCAAGTTCAAAATAACCATTACTAATATAAAAATCATAATATTCTTGATAATTATACCTCATATCCAATACAACATAATCAATATCAGTTTTATACTTATGATAATAATCTTCATATATAATATCTCTATTAGCAATATGTGGAATAATAAATGTAGAAGCATTTACACTAGAATTTGCTGGAATATTATCACTTAAAAATTTATCAGCACCATCATAAATTTCTTTATCACTATAATAATTTTCAAAATTAGTCTTAATTACAGGACATACAAAAGACGAAAAAGTTAAAATACTACCCACAATACAGATTGATAAATAATCAGTTTTTAAATCATCTAAATTTAAGATAAAAGCATAAAATGCTAAAGCACATAATCCAAAACTATAATGAAAATTAAAATCATAATTATATACATAAGTAGTCATAAGATTAACAATAATAGGTAAAATTAAAATATAATTTTTAAATTTTTTAGATATTAATGGAACAAATCCAAGAGGCAAAAATATAACTAAAAAGTATTTTAATTTTTCAAATAATTGTTCAGATGTAACCAACTGTCTTAGAAAATAACCAGGATTAATTAAAATAGTTCTAACAATGCCAATTAAACCTTGATCTTCAATAATTAAATTTGAAAATCGCTGACTCATTACACCTTCTCCATATGAAGAAAGAAATAAACTTGCAGAGATAAAATAAATAATAGAAATTAATAAAGTATAAATACCATACTTAAATTTTTTATCAAACAAAGCATAAATAGAAAATACACAAGTATATATAAACACATCTTCTTTAACTAATAAAGATAAAATCAAGAATACCAAATACATTTTATTATTATTTTTTTCATAAAAATAAATCATCCAAAGTAATAAAGGAAGTAATAATATGTTTTCATGAAAGTCATAATATGTTCCAGTAATGATTGGAGTATAAATACTATATAAAAAACAAGTAACTAGAATTACAGAATTTTTTAAATTTCTTAATTTACAAATTTTATAAACGGGAATAATTCCAAAAACAACCGCAATTATTGATACAATTTGTAAAAATATAGGTGATTTAAATAAAAAACTAAAAGGTAACAATAAGTAAAAAATAGGCGAAATATGAACAGCAAAGTGAGAAAGCAATCCATTTCTTTCTAAAGTTGAAAGAGGTAGAAAAGATTTTCTTAAATAATGAAAATTCTGAACAAAAATACCATAATCATAATTAGGAGTAAAAAAAGAATTATATCTTAGTATTAAGACAGTACCAATACTAAATATTGTAATAAAAGAAAAGCAAACTAAAATAATAATTGGGAAATTATTTATTTTAAACTTACCAATATCTAAACTAGTCGGACTAAATTTATACAGCAATAAAAACAAACAAAAAATTAAAACAACAAACAAAATATTTTTACTATCTAATATCCAAAAAAAAGAACACAATATCAAAAATACAAACGATAATAAATATTCAAAATTATCATTTTTAATCCATTTTTTTAATAAAGTTATAAATAAAAAAATGAAAATAGGAAAAACAATGACAAAAATCGGTTCCATAGAACTTGCAAACATTAAGTCAATTGTATTTCCGTACACTAAAATATTAAAAAAATTAAATATTAATAAAGAAGAAATAACTCTAAATAAAAAACAACTAAAACTATTAATTTTTAAATTATTCAATAAATTTTTCAATTTCATAAGACACCCACTTTTACATAATTATAGCATTAAACAAAATTTTTTAAAACAAAAAATATTGACAAATGTTATATAGTGTTATATAGTGTTATACAAGGGAGAGAAAAATATGAAAATGATCATTAGTAATAGCAGTCCTATTCCGATATATGAACAAATAAAAAATTCAATAATAAAGCAAATAATGAATGATGAATTAAAAGAAGATGATCCAATTCCTTCAATAAGAAATTTAGCGCAAGATATAAAAATAAGCGTAATGACAATAAAAAAAGCATATGATGAATTAGAAGAAGAAGGATATATTATTTCAAGACAAGGAAAAGGAACTTTTGTAGCCCCAAAAAATACAGAACTAGCGCGTGAAAAAGCACAAAAAGATATAGAAGAATATATATCAAAAATTGTAGATATATCTATAAAACACAATATAAGAAAGCAAGATATAATTGAAATTTTTAATTTATTTTATGGGAGTGATAAATAATGAATGCAATAGAAATTAAAAAATTAGAAAAAAATTATGACAATTTTAATTTGAAAATAGATGAGTTAAAAATTCCATCAGGAGTAGTAATAGGATTAATTGGAGAAAATGGAGCAGGAAAAACGACATTAATCAAATCAATATTAAATATTATAAAAACTGATAAAGGACAAATTAAGATATTTAATAAAGATTTAAAAGAAAACGAATTAGATATAAAAGAAGATATAGGAGTTGTTTTAGATAATTCATTTTTCCCAGAAATTTTAAATGCAAAAAATATTGATAAAATAATGAAAGATATTTATAAAAATTGGGATCAACAACTATTTTATAAATATTTACAAGAATTTAAAATAAAAGATAACCAAATATTAAAAACAATGTCAAAAGGAATGAGAAAAAAAGTTGAAATAGCAACAGCTCTATCTCATCATCCAAAATTATTAATTTTAGATGAGGCAACAAGTGGATTAGACCCAATTGTTAGAAATGAAGTATTAGATTTATTTTTAAATTTTATTAAAGACGAAGAACATACAATAATTATGTCAACTCATATTACAAGTGACTTAGAACATATAGCAGACTATATAATCTTTATTGATAAAGGAAGAGTAGAATTAGAAGAAACAAGAGATGAAATATTTGATAAATATGGAATCTTAAAATGCGAAATAGATAAATTTGATACAATAGATAAAAATGATATAGTATCATACAAGAAAAATAAATATAATTATGATATTTTAGTAAATGACAAAAAATTATGTGAAAAAAAATACAAAGACTATGTAATAGATAAAATAACATTAGAAGACTTAATGCTATTAATAATTAAAGGAGATAAAGTAAAATGATTGGTTTAGTAAAAAAAGATTTATTTATGATAAGAAATAATTTAAAAAATTTATTATATGCAATTTTTATTTATTTCTTTTACACAATGATGTTTGATAATGATATGTCATTTATTCTTCTTTTTATGACATTGATGATATGTATTTCAACATTTTCTCATGATGATTATAATAATTGGCATGCATTTGCAGCGGCATTGCCTCAAGGTAAAATTAATAATGTAAAATCTAAATATATAACTACTATTACTTTAATTGTACTTGCAACTATTATAAGTATTATTTTTACTTTTATAATTAGTAATTTTAAAACAACTATTATTTTTAGTGATGTAATTTCATCTATTAGTGGTTATTTATTTGCTATGTTTATTTTAGTTTCTATACTATTTCCATTGTTGTTCAAGTTTGGAGCTGATGCAAGAATTATAATGCTTATTCTTGGTATGGGAATAGTTGCTGTAATTTTGCTGTTAAAAAAGTTTGTAAATATAAGTATTCCTACTAATATAATAACTTTCTTTGATTCTTATCACTTGATTATATTCTTAATATTATCAATTATTTTTATAGGCGTTTCTTACTTGATTTCAAAAAAAATATATTTAAAAAAAGAGTTTTAAAAAAGGCTACACAAAAAGTGTAACCTTTTTATTAAATTATTTTTTCATTGTTTTTTCTAAATCTTTAATTTCTAGATTAACATTATCTACTAATTTTTGTAAAGCGTTCCTTCTTACTAATAACAACTTATATTTTTTATAAGAAATACTATCAAAATCATTTTCTTCATCTAAAAAATAAAGCCCTAAATTATGCACTTTATCATATATTTCTATAGATGCCTTAACGCCTAAATGTTTTAATTGAGAAATATATTGGTAAGTATTGTTAATTAAATCATCAACTGTATCAATTGAATTTCTTTTTAAACAATTATATGCTCTAGTACTCAAACCTAAAGATTCAATTGATTCTGATAATAATAAATTAGTATAATCACTTCTTTTTTTAGTAGAAGTCAGAGAAAAATTTAAGTTAAAACTTAATCCATTTAAATGTACTTTCTCATATATTTCATCTAAAATTTTGGGACCAATAAAATCAATATCTTTTAAACTTTCAAAAGGTCTACTAACCAAATCATATACAGTATTAATATTATTCCTCTTTAATAAATTATATGTTCTTACAGATAGTCCTAAACTAAAGATGTCACTAGTAAGTAAAACAATTTTATCTTTTTCAGCGGTTAAATATGCACAATAATCAACATTAACACGTTTTTTTAAAATAGAATAAATCCTTTTTATTCGTAGCGAAATTGCAGAACGTGAAACTCCTAAATCAATTCCAATTTTACTTTGACTAATTCTAGCTCTTATCTTATTTATACCTAAATTATCTCTTAAAATCCTTGAATCATCGACACTTAAAGGATTTATACATTCAACATTTATATCACAAATTTCAGCTACTAATTTATCAATAAAAGGCTCAAAAGAAAAATCATAATTTTCACCATAAAATTTTATAATTAACTCATTTTTAATCTCATCAATATTATACATAAGATGCACATCCCTCTATAAGATAAAATTATATCACAAATGTTTATAAAATTATATGTAAAATTGTAGATAAAATAAAATCAATTATCAAAATTACAAATAAAACAATAATAATAAATTTGGGAATGTAATTCAAAAAAATATTAAAAACAGATTTTACAACAATAATATTAAAAAGAGCTAAAAATGTCCAAATCAAAGAAACCCAAACACAAACGTATTTACCAATATGTAAAAAATAATTTTCATAATTCCACCATACAATACCAAATAATTTTTCAATTAAAAATCCACCAATAAATTCTAAAAAAGATAAAGAAAAAAAAGAAAAAATAAATAAAAGAAAAAATATTAGAAATTGATTTTTAAATATATTTTTTAAAATATTAAAAATATAATTAATAATTAAAAAACCAAAACCATATATAATAGTCCACGGGCCAAATAAAAAGCCACTTTCAATGTTCATATTAAAAACTAAAAAAATAATATTTTCAAAAATAAATCCAAATATAGAAAAAAACAAAAAACAACTAATATAATACATATAATCACCATAAATAATATGTACAAAATTAGAGTATTTTATCAATTAGACCATATTTTAACGCCTCAGAAGCATTTAAAAAATAATCTCTTTCAGTATCTTTCTCAATCTTTTCTAATTTTTGACCAGTATTTTCTGAAAGCATTTTATTTAGCTTTTCACGCAAATTTAAAATTCTTTCAGCAGCAATTTTAATTTCAGTAGCTTGTCCTTGTGCTCCACCTAAAGGTTGATGAATCATGACCTCACTATTTGGAAGACAAAATCTTTTTCCACGTGTCCCACTAGATAATAAAAAAGCTCCCATAGATGCTGCCATTCCAATACATATAGTGGAAACATCACTTTTTATAAAATTCATAGTATCATAAATAGCAAGCCCACCACTAACACTTCCACCAGGTGAATTGATATACAAACTAATATCGTTATGATTAAGTGAGTCAAGATAAAGCAACTCACTTATAACTGTATTACAATTCACATCATCAATTTCGCCATTAAGCATAATAATTCTATCCTTTAAAAGTCTAGAATAAATATCATAAGCCCTCTCACCATTATTACTTTTTTCAATTACGGTAGGAATAAGTCCCAAAATAATCACCTCTATTTTATAATAGTGTAAAGTAGAATAATTTATACATTAAAAAATGTGACAAAATAATAAAATTTTGCTAAAATATTTATGAGAATAGAAGAGGGGATAAAATGAAGAGCATAAAAGTAAATTTTCGAAACATAACAGCAATGGAATTTCCAGTAGATACTCCGTATAAAGATATTGCTTCACATTTTCAAAATTATTTTGAATATCCAATACTAGCAGTAAAAGTAGACAATGATGTTTTTGATTTAAGTGATAAATTAACCAAAAAATGTAATATAGATTTCTTAGATAGAACATCACTTGCTGGAAACCATATCTATAGAAGAAGTTTACAATTTATCTTGGTACTAGCAATTAAAAGATTATTTGGTATTGAACAAGAAATATTAATAGAACATTCTGTTAGTAAAGGTGTTTACTGTGAATTAGTAAATAAAAAAGTAGACAAAGGTTTATTAAAAGAAATTGAAACAGAAATGAAAAAAATAATAGATGAAGATTTAATATACACTAAACTAAGTGCATCAAGAATTGATAGTATAAAATATTTTAAAAAGATTAAACGCTATGATAAAGTTAAAGTTTTAAAATATATAAGTAATACTTATATAACACTATATAGACTTGATAACGTTTATGATTACTATTTTAGTGAAATGGCTCCATCTACAAAATATATAGATAAATTTGGATTAACTCTTATTGATGAAAATGGTTTTGTACTAAGTCATCCAGATTTACATAATCCAGAATGTGTATTACCTTATAAACATCATAAAAAAGTTTTTGATACATTCTATCATTACTGTCAATGGGGCAAAAAAATTCAAGTTTCAAATGCTGCAGACCTAAATAGAATAGTAGCAAATGGAGAATATGGTGATTTAATAAGATTATCTGAAGCATATTATGAATCACAATTATCTAAAATAGCAGATGACATTTACAGTAAATCAGATAAAATAAAAGTAGTACTTATCGCAGGCCCTTCATCAAGTGGAAAAACAACATCTTCTAAAAGACTAGAAACATATTTAAGAAGTAAAGGACTTGTACCACATCAAATATCAACAGATGACTACTTCCTAAATAGAGTGGATACTCCAAAAGATGAAAATGGAGAGTATGATTTTGAAACAATAGATGCATTAGATATTGACCTATTAAATAAACAATTATCAAAACTACTAGATGGAGAAAGAGTACTTCTTCCACAATATAATTTTATATTAGGAAAAAGAGAATATAAAAATAAATGGTTACAATTAGAAGAAAACGACATAATAATAATAGAAGGAATCCATGCATTAAACGACTTAACAACATTATCAATAGATAACAATAGAAAATATAAAATATTTATAAGTCCATTATCACAAGTAAATGTGGACAATCATAACTATATAAGAACATCAGATACAAGAAAATTAAGAAGAATAGTTAGAGATAATAAATATAGAGGTCATAATGCAAGTGAAACATTAAAAATGTGGTCAAAAATTAAACAAGGAGAAAATAAATACATATATCCATATCAAGACAATGTTGATGCAGTAATCAATTCAGCATTAATCTATGAAATTGGAATTTTAAAAACATATGTAGAACCTTTATTATTTTCCGTAGAAGAAGATGATCCATTTTATCCAGAAGCAATAAGATTAATTAATTTTTTAAGGAATTTTTTACCAATACCAAGTGAAGACGTTCCAGCAAACTCAATATTGAGAGAATTTATTGGTGGAAGCGTATATAATGATTAGGAGATGAATTTATGATTAAAGTAGCAATTAATGGTTTTGGAAGAATAGGAAGACTCGTATTTAGAATAATGCAGGAAGATCCGAATTTTGATATTGTAGCAATAAACGACTTAACAGATGCAGAACAACTAGCATATCTTCTAAAATACGATACATCACATAGATGTTACAATGTTAATGAAATAAGCTATGATCAAAATGATATTATAGTAAAAGGAAAAAGAATACATGTATATTCTGAAACAGATCCAGCTAACTTACCTTGGAAAGATTTAAATATTGATGAAGTATTTGAATGTACTGGACACTTTACAGATTATGAAGGTGCAAAAAAACACATTTTAGCAGGTGCCAAAAAAGTAATAATTAGTGCGCCAGCAAAAGGAGAAGTAAAAACAATAGTATATAATGTTAACCATAATATATTAGATGGAACAGAAGATGTAATAAGCGCGGCTTCATGTACAACAAACTGCTTAGCACCAGTATGCAAAGTTTTAAATGATGAATTTGGAATTGTAAAAGGATATATGACGACAGTTCATGCATACACAAATGATCAAGCAACATTAGATATCGC
>OCTW011585544.1_pt1 | contig 10846 bp, 9 predicted proteins | sample 1539671 | NCBI WGS metagenome assembly OCTW01 (sample SAMN02144230, study PRJEB22623) | gut metagenome | biome: sheep rumen | host: Ovis aries | place: New Zealand | reverse complement strand
TGAAGTCTTCGCTTGTCATTAAAGGAGAGGAAGACCAGAAGCATAAACTGGAAAACCTGGTGGGTGAGCAACTTGTGGGTGCCGGATTTAATGAGATTCTAAACAACTCGCTGACAAAGGCAGCCTATTATGAGGATTTGAACTGCTATCCCAAAGATCGATTGGTGAGCATCGTGAATCCGCTATCGAGCGATCTGAATGTGATGCGACAGTCCATTCTCTTCGGCGGTCTGGAGAGTGTCGCCCACAATGCCAACCGCAAGAATCCCAATCTGAAATTCTTTGAGTTCGGTAATACCTATCAGCATTTCAATGAAAAGGCTGATGCCGAGAATCCGATGAAGGCTTACTCTGAAGAGAGCCATCTAGGACTCTGGGTGACAGGAAAGCGAGTGGAAGGTTCTTGGGCACATCCCGATGAGCAGAGTTCATTCTATGAGTTGAAGGCTTATGTTATCAATGTCCTGAACCGTATTGGTCTGCCTATGGGAGCCGTGGCCTTCAAGGAAAGCGAGAATAACATCTTCTCTAAGGGTATCACCGTGGAGAACCGTGGTGGAAAGGTACTCGTGGAGATGGGTGTCGTAGCCCGAAATCTTCAGAAAAAGTTTGATATCGACAATGAGGTCTATTTTGCCGACCTCTATTGGAACCAGTTGACAAAGGCCGTACGCAAGCAGAAAGTTGGTTTCAAGGAGATCTCCAAGTATCCTGCCGTGAGTCGCGACCTGGCTCTGCTCCTCGACAAGAGTGTGGAGTTTGCATGTGTTGAGCAGATAGCCTATAATGCCGAACGCAAGTTGCTTAAGAAAGTGGAACTTTTTGATGTCTATGAAGGAAAGAACCTACCTGAGGGCAAGAAGAGCTATGCCGTGAACTTTATCCTACAGGATGAACAGAAGACACTCAATGACAAGGCTATCGATGCCGTGATGCAGAAAATCATTCAGAATTTGAAGAAACAGCTGAATGCCGAACTGCGATAATTTGACAAGAGTAAAAACGTTAAATAAAAGCAAACAATGGGAAGAGCATTTGAATATCGTAAAGCAGCTAAGCTGAAGCGATGGGGCCATATGGCCAAGACATTTACAAAGATTGGTAAGCAGATCGCCATTGCCGTGAAGGCCGGCGGTCCGGAACCCGACATGAACCCTGCACTCCGTGCCTGTATTGCCAATGCCAAGCGTGAAAACATGCCGAAAGACAACATCGAGCGTGCCATTAAGAACGCCATGGGTAAGGATCAGAGTGATTACAAGGAGGTGACGTATGAAGGATATGGCCCTCACGGAGTTGCCGTATTCGTGGAAACCCTGACCGACAATACCACTCGTACGGTGGGAGATGTACGTTCGGTGTTTAATAAGTTCAACGGAAACTTGGGTACTCAGGGCTCGCTCTCGTTCCTTTTCGACCACAAGAGCGTATTCACCTTCAAGAAGAAAGATGGTCTTGACATGGACGAGCTGATTCTCGATTTGATTGATTATGGAGTGGAGGATGAGTTCGACGAGGATGAGGAAGAGGACAGCATCACCATCTACGGTGATCCTTCATCGTTCAGTGCTATTCAGAAGCATCTTGAAGAAAACGGTTTTGAGGTGACAGGTGCAGAATTCACACGTATTCCCAATGATCTGAAAGACGTTACTCCCGAGGAGCGCGAGACCATTGACAAAATGGTTGAAAGGCTTGAGGACTTTGACGACGTGCAGACTGTCTACACGAATATGAAGCCTGAGGAGTAATCCTGACGGGAAAAGCTTAATAGTCCTTCTTGGTGAAATTGTAATCAAGAAGGACTTTCTTTTTGTCCTTTTGTGAACGGAAGATATAGTGGAAGCCAAAGCCTGCATCTTTATATGCTTTCAATGTAGGGGTGTTGCGAAGGCCGTCGAGCATCAGTTCTTTCGTCTGTTTCTTCATTTCTTCCGTTAGCGTGGTGTCGAGTACACCTGATAGTTTATAGTAATAGTATACGGTCTCAGTTGCTTTATTGAAGGTCATACTGTCGATGATAATGCCTTCAGCAATCTCCATGGGGCATGATTTCTTAGTAAACTCTTTAGCCTCGCGTGCAGCCCGCTCGCCAAGGTTCTCGTGGCAGGCAGTAAGGCCCATAGCCACCATCATAAGCAATAAAATCTTCTTCATAATGTTGCAAAATTAGAAAAAAACTACAGATTAGCAAAAAATACGGAAAGAAATGTTGGAAAAAGGAGGAAAATTCGTATTTTTGCAAATTATAAGAGAAAAAGATTGCATGCAACATATTAGAAACTTCTGTATTATTGCCCATATCGACCACGGAAAGTCAACACTAGCCGACCGTCTGCTGGAGTACACCGAGACTATCCAGATAACGGAAGGGCAGATGCTTGACGATATGGATCTGGAGAAAGAGCGTGGCATTACCATCAAGAGCCACGCTATTCAGATGGAATACGAGTATCAGGGCGAGAAATATTTGTTGAATCTCATTGACACTCCGGGACACGTTGACTTTTCATACGAAGTGTCTCGTTCCATTGCCGCCTGTGAAGGTGCGCTGCTGGTGGTGGATGCCACGCAGGGCGTTCAGGCTCAGACCATTTCCAATCTCTATATGGCCATTGACCACGATCTGGAGATTATCCCCGTCATCAACAAGATAGACATGCCTTCGGCTATGCCTGATGAAGTGGAGGACGAGATTGTGGAACTCATAGGCTGTGACCGAAAGGACATCATCCGTGCCAGTGGCAAGACGGGTGAGGGCGTTGAAGAAATACTCAATGCCGTGGTGGAACGTATTCCGCATCCCGTCGGTGACCCCGAAGCACCTCTTCAGGCACTTATTTTCGATTCTGTCTTTAATTCCTTCAGAGGTATTATTGCCTACTTTAAGATTTTGAACGGTAGCATCCGTAAGGGTGATAAAGTGAAGTTCTTTAATACAGGAATGGAATATGATGCCGACGAGGTCGGCGTGCTGAAGATGGATATGGTTCCAAAGAACGTGTTGTCAACAGGTGAGGTGGGCTATATCATTAGTGGTATTAAGGATGCCAAGGAAGTAAAGGTTGGTGATACCATTACACATATACAGCGCCCATGCGAGAAGGCCATTGAAGGTTTCCAGGAAGTGAAGCCGATGGTGTTTGCCGGAGTCTATCCAATTGACCCTACGGAATACGAGAATCTCCGTGCTTCTCTTGAGAAGCTTCAGCTCAACGATGCTTCGCTTACCTTCCAGCCAGAGTCATCCGTAGCACTCGGCTTCGGATTCCGTTGCGGTTTCCTTGGCCTCCTTCATATGGAAATCGTGCAGGAGCGACTTGACCGCGAGTTTGATATGGATGTCATCACCACGGTGCCCAACGTAAGTTATATGGTCTACGACAAACAGGGCGGCTCAAAGGAAGTACACAATCCTTCGGGTCTTCCTGACCAGACGATGATAGATCACATTGAGGAACCATATATTCGTGCTTCCATCATTACGGATTCCAGTTTCATCGGACCGATTATGAAACTGTGTCTCGACAAGCGCGGAGAACTCATTAACCAGGAATATGTCTCGGGAAACCGTGTGGAACTCCACTTTATGATTCCGTTGGGAGAGATTGTGATTGACTTCTATGACAAACTGAAGAGTATTTCGAAGGGTTATGCTTCCTTTGATTATCACGTGGATAGTTTCCGTCCTTCAAAACTCATCAAGCTCGATATACTGCTCAATGGCGAGCCCGTTGACGCTTTGAGCACGCTGACGCATCAGGACAATGCGGTCACTTTCGGGCGCCGTATGTGCGAGAAGCTGAAGGAACTCATTCCGCGTCAGCAGTTCGATATTGCCATTCAGGCAGCCATTGGTGCTAAGATTATTGCCCGCGAGACAGTGAAACAGGTTCGTAAAGACGTGACGGCCAAATGCTATGGCGGTGACGTGAGCCGTAAGCGCAAGCTGCTGGAGAAGCAGAAAAGGGGCAAGAAGCGCATGAAGCAGATAGGCAATGTGGAGGTGCCACAGAAGGCATTCCTTGCCGTACTCAAACTTGATTAAACAGAATATCAACTACAGCTAATTATCCGAAACAATGAAAGAATTGCAGACTACAACGCGAGATGTCGCCAGAGAACTCGCCCGTAAGTACAGCACGATGTCACATGACGAGTTGGACATTCTTGAGAGTGTGTTGGTACCAAAGAAATATGCCAAGGGAGAAATGATTCTCTCTGAGGGCGACATAAGCCAAAGCATTTACTATATTGAGAAGGGACTCGTGCGCGAGTTTTATTACAAGAATAACAAAGAGGTGACTGAGTATCTCGCCGTTGAGGGTACCATCATGATGAGCATCGAGAGTCTTTTCAAGGAGAAGCCCTCCAATCTGCAGATAGAGGCCCTCGAGCCCGCTATTATCTATGAACTTCCCAAGAAGAGACTTGAGGAAGTAGCCCTTCATAATGTGAACATCCAGATTCTTTACCGTAAGATTCTGGAAGAGAGCCTGATCCTTTCTCAGGTTCACGCTGATCTGGTACGCTTTGAGAGTGCGGAGAACCGTTATCGTCGTATGTGCAAGCTGTCACCCCAGATTGCCCTTCGCGCGCCGCTAGTATTCATTGCCAGTTATTTGCAGATGACGCCAGAGACGCTTTCGCGTGTGCGTTCCACCACATTGTTGGATTAGTAACCGAAAAGAAATTAATGTTCCATACATTAGATTAATTAATAATAAGGTAAAAAAGAAAAATGAAAGCATTTGTATTTCCCGGACAGGGAGCTCAGTTTGTAGGTATGGGTAAAGACCTATACGACAACAACCCATTGGCAAAAGAACTTTTTGAGAAGGCTAACGACATTCTCGGTTATCGCATAACCGATATCATGTTCAGCGGAACAGACGATGAATTGAAACAGACAAAGGTGACTCAGCCTGCCGTCTTCCTTCATAGTGTCATCAGCGCCCTCTGTATGGGCGATGCCTTTCAACCAGCTATGACCGCCGGTCATTCACTTGGTGAGTTCTCCGCCTTGGTTGCTGCTGGAGCCCTCTCTTTCGAGGATGGATTGAAACTTGTTTATGCACGTGCCATGGCCATGCAGAAGGCTTGCGAGGCTGCACCTTCTACGATGGCTGCAATCATCGCTCTTCCCTTTGAGACCATCGAGCAGATTTGCGATGAGGTTTCCAAGGAAGGCAAGGGAGTTGTTGTACCTGCCAACTATAACTGCCCCGGACAGTTGGTTATCTCCGGTAATATCGAGGCCATTGAAGAGGCTTGCGAGAAGTTGAAGGCTGCCGGTGCCAAACGTGCATTGGTGCTGAAGGTGGGTGGCGCTTTCCATTCTCCGCTGATGCAGCCTGCCAAGGATGAACTTCAGGCTGCCATCGAGGCTACAGAAATCAAGGCTCCCAAGTGTCCCGTCTATCAGAATGTGGACGGCAAGCCTCACACTGATCCTGCAGATATTAAGCAGAACCTGATTGCCCAGCTTACGAGCAGCGTCCGTTGGGCGCAGAGTGTGGAGAATATGATTGCCGATGGCGCCGACGATTTCACGGAGTGTGGTCCCGGAAAGGCTCTTCAGGGCATGATTGCCAAAATCAACCGTGAGGTTTCTGCCCACGGCATAGGAGAATGAAAACTGTAATTTATCAGATATTCACACGACTTTTTGGCAACCAGAATACCACCCGCAAGGAGTGGGGAACATTGGCCAAAAACGGTAGTGGAAAACTGAATGACATTGACTCAAAGGTTCTGAAAAGAATCAAGGACATGGGGGTGACGCACGTGTGGTACACGGGCGTCATCCGTCATGCATCCGTCACCAATTATTCACGTTATGGAATTCCCCGTCAGCATCCTGATGTAGTGAAAGGCATTGCAGGTTCTCCATACGCCATCTGCGACTATTACGACATTGATCCCGACCTAGCCACCAACGTTAAAAAACGCATGGGCGAGTGGGAGGCTCTCATTGAGCGTACCCATAAGACTGGCCTGAAGGTGGTGATGGACTTCGTGCCTAATCACGTAGCACGTGAATACTACAGTATAGCCAAGCCCGAAGATGTGAAGGACCTCGGAGAGGACGACAATCAGGGATGGCATTTTTCAGCGCAGAATAACTTCTACTATTGCTGGGGACAACCGCTTGACCTGACCGAGTTCCGTCCGGAACAGACCTACAGGGAGAATCCCGCAAAGGCTACGGGCAATGATCGTTTTTCCAATCGTCCCACGTGCAACGACTGGTACGAGACCGTGAAACTCAACTACGGCATTGACTACTGCGATGCCGGTGGACGTTCGGAACACTTCGACCCCATACCCGACACTTGGAATAAGATGACCGACATTCTGCTCTTCTGGGCCAAGAAGGGCGTGGATGCATTCCGTTGCGACATGGCCGAGATGGTGCCCGCTGCCTTCTGGGCGTGGGCCACGGATAAGGTGAAGTTCCGCTATCCGGAGATTCAGTTTATCGGCGAGGTCTATAATCCGCAGCAATACCGTTGCTATCTCCATGCCGGATTCGACCTGCTCTACGACAAGGTGGGCATGTACGACTGTGTGCGCGATGTGATCTGCGGCCGTCGGCCTGCTGCTGCCATCACCTACGAATGGCAGGCCACCGACGATATCCGCCCTCACATGCTCTACTTCCTGGAGAACCACGACGAGCAGCGATTGGCCAGCGACTTCTTTGCCGGTGATGCCCGCCGCGGAATACCCGGCATGATGGTCAGCGCCTGGCTTCATCAGAATCCGTTGATGATATACGCCGGACAGGAGTTCGGCGAGCGCGGCATGGACAAGGAGGGCTTCTCCGGCGTTGACGGCCGCACTACCATCTTCGACTACTGGTCGGTTGACACCATCCGCCGCGGATTCTATCAGCGTCGCAAGCTCACGGCAGCCGAGAAGCAGCTGGAACAGCAGTATCGGCAGATCGTGAACCTCGCCCAGCGCGAGCGGGCCATCCGCGAAGGCCAGTTCTACGACCTGATGTATGCGCAGAGTGCCTGTTTCGATCGTCAGCATCTCTACGCATTCCTCCGCAAGTCAGGCTCAGAGTCGCTCCTCATCCTGATTAACTTCGGTGATCAGGCGGCCAAGGCAATGGTCAACATTCCGAAGCACGCCGTGGATTTCCTCAGCTTGCCCACGGGCGACCTACTTGCCCGCGAGTTGCTCACGGGTGAAGACCGTTTCCTCGAACTCACGCCCGACGTTGACTTCCCGCTCACGGTTCCGGCCCTGGGGGGAATGGTGCTGAAGTTCTGAGACCCAACCTCAATCCCTCCCGAAGGGAGGGACTTTTGAAACCTGAAACCTGAATCCTGAAACCTTCATCATGGAAGAATATATTTTAAACGAACACAACAAGGAAGAATATCCTCCTGCCCACACGGCCGAACATCTGCTCAACCAGCTAATGATGCGGATGTTCGGGTGTGAGCGTTCAAGCAACGCCCACATCGAACGCAAGAAAAGCAAGATATCCTACATCCTTGACCACAAGCCCGACCGCCGTGAGGAACGCGAGATAGAGCGGCAGATGAACGAACTTATCGAGCAGGATATGCCCGTCACGTTTCAGTTTGTAACCCGCGCAGAGCTTGAAGGCATCGTGATGGAAGCCGAAGAGGATTCCCCCGAGTCGCGCATTGCCCTCGACCGTCTGCCCGAAGATGCCTCCGACACCATCCGATTGGTGCGCATCGGTGACTACGACGTATGCCCCTGCATCGGCAAGCATGTACGCAGCACCGCCCAGATAGGCCGCTTCGAAATGCTTGGCACCAACTGGGACAACGACCGCATGGCTTTCCGCGTGCGCTATAAGATCATTTGATTTATATTCTACACAAATACACTGAGACACAGAGTTTTTCTCTTCGCATATTGAGAAAGTCTCTGTGTCTCAGTGTCTCAGTGGTGAGTTAATCTATATCACCAGATATCATCCACTTCTTCTTCGTCGTCGTCCCACAGACTGGTAAACCTTTTAGCTGTAGGCGGGGGAGCGTCGTCATCATTATCACCACCGTCGCCAATCACTGAAATGTCGGACTGATCAGTAGAACCGGAGATTTTCGAAGCTTGTATCATGTCGCATATCTCGCCGCCCAGGAGTGTGGTGTATTCGCACTCGGGTTTCATATAGAATTTCTTTTTCATAGTCGTTCCTTTCTTTACTTCATCACTTTCTTACCATTCACAATATAGATGCCGCTGGGCAGACCCTGCAGGTCGTTGCCAACCATCTGTCCGTTCAGATTATAGATACGGTCCGTAGTGCGTACCAACTCGCTTGCATCCACGCCATCAATGCCTGTAATCACTTCGCCGAAGTTGTCCATCAGCATGAACTTGGCCCCAGTCGGTGCACCCTCAATCATGAAGTAGCAGCGGTGCTTCTTCATGGTGACAGGCTTTTGTGTCACGCGATAGAAGTTGTAAGGATACTTGCCTTCAGCAGCCTCTGGTTCGTAGTCGGAACTTGCACTGTCGTAGCGCTTGTCGTAGCCGAAGTAGAAGTAGAGCAGGTTCGGATGCTCGCTCAGCACGGTCAGTTCCTTGTCGTAGTAGGTGCCAATCATCGTCACGTTGGGACTATTGTTGACGTTGTCCTTCCAAGTTACTTTCTTATTACCAACGTAGGTGTCAAGTTCTTCTTGCGTCTTGTTTCCCCAATTGGGATCTTTTGCCAAGTTGAGATATTTGCCTTCCAGCACCTCGTCTGCCTTGAACAGGTAAGGCTTGTGAGGCTCAATCTTATTGGTTGCTGTGAATGTCAACGCATACTTTGTGTTAGCAGCATTCGTTTGGAGGGCAGTGTATTCCAACACCCTGACGGCAGGCGTCACACCATCTGCGGCGTAGCCCCACTCATTCGCCAGATTGTTAACATTATAAGAGAGGACAAGCGTAATCCAATGGTCGGTGACAAAGGGTTCTGCATTACCGAGCAATTCTTTAATATAGACCACCAGGTTCTCCGTGTTAGGCATCTGGTAGGAGTCGGGATATTTTTCGGTGAATGCATCGTCTTTGTAGAACATATCATAGGTGCAATAGGCCTTCCTTTCATACTCTGTCGGGAACGAGATTGTCAGTTTCGTATTATCACTGTTTGTCTGTGGCTTCACGATATCGGAATACCAGTTGCCATCATGCATCAGGATGCGATAAGTGACATGGTAGTTCAAGTCTTTGCCCGAGCCTACAGGCGTGGCATAGAAACCATACCACCACATATCTCTTTTGATGGAGCCGGCATTAGAGCCTGAAGTAGATTTGGGCTCTATCTGATGCTTGCTGTCCAGGCGGTAATCACTTTCCAATAAACTCGTAACAAGTTTGGAGTTAACATCGCGCAAAGCTGCATAATAATTCGTACCAGGAACATTCAATGCCATAGTATAATAATTATACCAGTTGTAACTTTTATCTTGCCTTTGCGTCTTGTTTACGAATAGTTGCCATCCTAGAGTCGGTCTGGCACCTAATTTCAGATTAGCTGCACTTGTAGTGCTTGACCATATCATCCAACGCTTGTTGCCTAAAGATGAATCATCATTATTAATTCTGATGTGTAAGTCGTAGGCATCACCATAGAAAGCCCAGTCAGCATCGCCAGGATACATCATCTGCCCCCCACTGTTACCCGTCGGGTTAACAGAAGGAGGAGGACTGTTTTTCCATCCATGAATATTTGTTGTTGAGGGATAATTATCCTTTTTGAGATACATCACATAATTATTTGAAGAGCTGTTGTAGGTTCGTATGTAATGCCATATTGGATCACCATCCTCGCTTGTAAGGATGAACGGTGGGTCGAATACATAATCCACATAGACCGTTGCATTCGACGAAGGGGCCTCGGTGATTTCGGTATTCATCGCGGCATCGCTGTAGAACTTATAGGTGCAATAGGCGCGCCACAGGGCTTGCGGCATATTGTCCAGCAGACTGGCACCGGCATTAAGAGTTGCCGGAGCCGTAATAGTTTTGTTGGCATCGCCTACGGCTAGTGTGTGGCGGCTCAGGCTATAGGTGATTGTTGCCGCGCAGACATCCTGTGCGTACATCGTCAATAGAAACATTAACGGTGAAATTAAACATTTGAAGAATTTACCCATAAAAACAATAGAATTTGATTTGTTTATACTTAATTATTTTCACACTCGGTGCCTCTTAAAGGGGAGGCGCAAGACCTTATTTTAGTAAGTTCTTGTCGCTAATATACGAAAATGTTGTGGTATTTAAAAATTTTGCCCGCTATTTAACTATATTTCCTTACAGATTTAATAATTATTAACTACCCATGCCTTCATAGTTGCTTCTCAGCCCCCAACAAATGGCGTATAATTGAATGATAAATATCATCAAAATCTGACACCATTATAGAGCTGCAGGAGGATTTTCAACGGATGATACTTTGCATTCCAACGGATGATACATTGAAGGCCGTCGGATGATACTTTGACGGACGCTGACTGAAGACGAAAATCTTCAAAAATCTTACATTAATAATAATCCGCTGATGGATTTTCGTAAGATTTTTGGAGATTTTTGTTTGTTTATCGGGGAGTGTAGGGTGTGAACCCTGTGAACCCTGTGACGGGTATTTATATAACTTTTATATCACTAGTGTCCACTAAATAAAATTAAGAGTCAATTGACCATCATCAGCAACATACTCAGGTTTCCTGGTAAAGAGTTCCTTAATAGGAGTCTTATCCAACAGCGAAGCGCTCAAAATTCTCAACACTTCGTAGGTGCTCCTATGCAGCTTGAGGTTATGTTCAACGATAGCCACCATCCAATATGCGGTGATGGC
>OCTW011576133.1_pt1 | contig 10848 bp, 8 predicted proteins | sample 1539671 | NCBI WGS metagenome assembly OCTW01 (sample SAMN02144230, study PRJEB22623) | gut metagenome | biome: sheep rumen | host: Ovis aries | place: New Zealand | reverse complement strand
CCTTTTCCAAATTCAGAGATTGCATTTGTAAATAAACTATGCTACACTGCACTAAAGCGCTTTAGGAAAGGAGGACAGACATGCAGAAGAAAATCACGATGGCCATGCTGGCAAAGGAACTGGGCCTGTCCGAATCCGCCGTTTCAAAGGCGCTCAACAATTATCCCGATATCAGCCCGGAAACAAAAAAAATGGTTCAGGACAAGGCCAGCGAACTGGGGTATTCCCCCAACATCATGGCCCGCAGCCTCGCGAAAAAGACCTCCAGCTTCCTGGGCATTGTCATCCGCGACGTCTCTTCCATCTACGGCGAAATGTTCAAGTCCCTCAATGCCGTCGCGCGGCGCTACGGGCTCCATCTTATCCTCTATGATACCAACAACGATCCGCAGATTGAAAGGGAATGCGTCCAGAACCTCATTGATTCCATGGCCCTCGGCATCGTCGTCGTGCCGGTCTCCGAGGACATTTCAGAGCTCTCCCGGATGACCCGGGGCAGGGTTCCCGTCGTCTTTCTCGGCGGGAAGGTGCGGGATAATGCCGTCAACTACGTCTGCTCCGACAACGCCGTGGGCACTCAGCTGGCCATGGACCACCTGATCCATTTGGGCCACAGAAAAATCGCACTGCTCTGCGATCACAAGGTTTCCGATTCCAGGAGCCGCAAGATGCAGGTCTACCGCCAGACGATGGCCCATCTCGGGGTCCGCGAGCAGATCCTGTTCAGCTCCCCGGATGCATCGGATATGGTCAGCGCCGGATACCGGCTGGGACTGGACCTGCTCAGGCAGCACAAAGAGTTCACGGCTCTCTTCGCCATGAAGGATCTGCTGGCTGTCGGCGCAATCCACGCTCTGCGGGAGCAGGGCTTTCTTGTCCCCCAGCAGATTTCCGTGGTAGGGTATGACGACATCGATGCCGCCGCCCTCCCCCTGATCGGACTTACATCCGTTTCCCAGCCCCGCATGGAAATGGCGGAACAGATCATCCGCATCCTGCTGCGGCACGCGCAGGACCCTTCCCTGCCCCCGGAGCACTACCTGGCCCGCCCTGAGCTGTCCGTCCGGCAGAGCACCCAGGCCGTTTAATCTCTTTTTTACCGCTTTACTAAAGCGCTTTAGTTTAATAATAAATAAGTATTAAGCAGGATTTCCTGTTTAACATTCTCCCTTTGGGGAGCACAAAAAAAGGAGGCACACCATGAAAAGAACGCTATCCATCCTCGTCTCGCTTTCCCTTCTCCTGCTCATGACCCTTCCCGTCCTCGCTGCCGCGGAAACCGCGGTGCAGAGCGCCATCCAGGAAGCTGCCGGCATGTCCTGGGAGGAGCTTCTTGCCAAGGCAAAGGAAGAGATCGGCTCCAATGAGCTGCACATCTACGGCACCACCTCCAGAGTCAACGAAGAGACCTTTACCGAAAAGACCGGCATCAAGATCGTGGCATCCAACCCCAATGACAGCCAGATCTATGAACTGCTGGAAAACGAAACCGGCAAGGGCATCTACGGGCCGGACGTGGTCCTGACGCAGGACAGCTTCATGCTCGTCAACAATGCCATCGCCAACGGCTGGCTGGAAAACTACGTTCCTGCCGAATTCCAGCCGGACATTCTGGAATCTGACCAGTATCCGCTGGTCTGCTCCTATTACACCCGCCTGTTTTTCTACAACAACGGCGGCGAAGACATGCACCGCTTCACCAACGTCTGGCAGTTCACCGAACCCGAATTCAAGGGGATTGAATTCAAGAACCCCGTGGATGAAAAGACCAGTATGAACTTCCTGATCTCCCTGACCAGTGAAAAATGGCAGCAGAAGCTGGCTGAGGCCTATCAGAGCTATTACGGCAAAGAGTATGCCCCTTCCGGTGAGTTTGCCAACATCTCCTATGAATGGATTTACAAATTCCTGATGAACTGCACCTTCATTTCCAAGGACAGCACCATCGCCTCCGACATCGCCGGCGGCGCCCCCGGCTCTGCGGGCCTGTTCGTCTTCTCCAAGCTCCGCTCCGTGGACGCAGCCAATATTTCCATCTGCGCCAAGGAAGGCATTGAAGGCTTCGGCGGCCTGCTCTATCCCATCTACATCATGATCGCCTCCAACGCCAAATACCCCTATGCCTCCTGCCTGTACGTCAACTACCTGATGTCTGAAGAAGGCTATCAGAACGTCTTCGGAAAGGACATGGGCTCCTATTCTGCCAACAGCGCCATCGGCATCAGCGAAAATGCCATCAGCTACGGCGACGAGCCGCTGTCCTACTGGCAGGAATGCACCGTTGTGGAAGATCCCGAACATATTCAGTCTGTCTACGCACTCGCTTATACCCAGATCGCCCAGTGGTGCGCCAGCAAGTAACCCCACAGGCGCGGAGAGCGGGACGCCTTCTCCGCGCCTTTTTCAATGACGGAAAGTATGAGATGCCAAAATGAATAAAAGAAAAATGGACCGTGCCGGCATCTGGTACGGCATCAAGAGTTTCTTTTCGGTTCAGGCCAATGTCCTGATCGTCGTCTTTGCAGTCCTTCTGCTCGTATTGACCATCTATCCCATGTATTCCGTCATCCGCTCAGCCGTGACGGTGGGAAACATGGATGCCATGATGTACAATTCCCTCTTTTCCCTCAAGCTCAAGTCAGGCAGCTTCAGCCTGCTCAATTTTAAAATGCTTCTGGGGAACGCTTTCACGGCCGAATACAGCATTTCCTATTTCTGGAAGCCGCTGTGGAACAGTCTGCGCATGTCCACCTATGCTTCTGTCATCGCCATTTTGCTCGGCGGCATCGTCGCCTTCCTCATTACAAGAACCGATATCCTCTACAAGCGGTTCTTCTCCTCCGTATTCATCTTCCCATATATCATGCCCTCCTGGACGCTGGCTCTGGTCTGGAAAAACGTATTTGCCAATTCCCATGTGGGCACAGGCGTTGTCGGCATGCTGGAAAGCCTGACCGGGCTGTGCGTGCCGCCCTGGTTCGTCTACGGCATCTTTCCCTGTTCCATTGTAATGGGCATCCATTACGCACCTTTTGCCTACATCCTCATCGGCGGAACGCTGCGCAATATGGATGCCAATCTGGAAGAGGCGGCTACCATTCTGCAGGCCTCCCGGGCCCGCATTCTGCGCAAAATCACCATTCCCATCGTCATGCCGGCCCTGTTTTCCACCGTTCTTCTGGTTTTTTCCAGCACGATGGCCTCCTATGCCGTGCCGGTATTCGTCGGCTCGCCCGGAAACTTCTTCGTGCTCTCCACGCGTCTCAGTTCCCTGTACAATTCCACCTACTCCGGCCAGGCCTTTGTCATGACCATCGTGCTCATCCTCTTCGGGGTCATGCTTCTGGGCATCAACCAGTGGTTCACCGGAAAGCGGAAGTCCTTTACCACCGTCACCGGTAAGTCCGGTCAGGTCTCCTATATCCGCATGGGAAAGGCCAACCGGCCCCTGGCCGTTTTTCTGGCCGTTCTTCTTTTCCTCATCTCCATCTTTCCCATTCTCTCCTTCGCACTGGAATCGCTATGCGAGGTTCAGGGCGATTATTCCCACCTGACACTGCGCTACTGGCTCAGCCGGGAAAACATCGGCGGGTATGCTGTCAATGTGGGAAACGGCATTCTGTTCAACCGCAGCATCTGGTCCGCCCTGGGCGGGAGCCTCACGCTGTCCCTCATCGTCTCCCTGATTGTGGGCACCTGCGGCGTTCTCATCGGCTATGCCGTGGCCCGCAAGCGCGGCACCCGGCTGGCCGCCCTGGTTTCCGGCCTGGCGTTCTTCCCCTACCTGGTGCCGTCCATGGCCTTCGGCGCCATCTTTCTGGCCGTTTCCTCCAGGCTCACCTTCCTGCGTGGAACCATGCTGCTGCTCATCCTCGTAGGCTCCATCAAGTATCTGCCCTTTGCCAGCCGCAGCGGCACCAATTCCATGCTCCAGCTTTCCGCTGAAATCGAAGAGGCCGCCATGATCGTCGGGGCCTCCTGGCCCAAGCGGATGATGAGAATCCTCTTCCCGATCCAGAAATCCTCCTTTATCAGCGGCTACCTTCTTCCCTTTGTCTCCTGCATGCGGGAACTGTCCCTGTTCATTCTGCTCACCACCAGCGGAACGCTCATCACCACGCTTCTGTCCTATTTTGACGAAAAAGCGGTAACCCAGATGTCCAACGGCATCAACCTACTCATCGTCATCATCGTCCTGTTCATCAACTTCATGACCAACAAACTGACCGGCGCCTCGATTGATAAAGGTGTAGGAGGAAACTGATATGCCCAGAATCACGTTAAAGAATGTCACCAAGCAATGGGGAAAATTCATCGGCGTCAATGACCTGAACCTGGAAATTGAAGACGGCGCCTTCATCACCCTGCTGGGCTCATCCGGCTGCGGAAAGACGACCACGCTGCGCATGATCGCCGGGCTGGAGACACCCACCCGGGGCGAAATCTTGTTCGATGACCGGATCATGTTCTCCAGCGAAAAGAACATCAATATCCCCGCCGCCAAACGCGAGGTGGGCTTCCTGTTTCAGAATTATGCCCTCTGGCCCCACATGACGGTCTATCAGAACATCGCATTCGGGCTGGAGACCCTCAAATGGAAAAAGAGCGACATCACGGCACGGGTCGCCGAAATGCTCAGGACCATGAAAATTGAACCCTTCGCCGAACGGTATCCTGCCGAGCTTTCCGGCGGACAGCAGCAGCGCGTCGCTATTGCCAGGACTCTGGCCCCCAAGCCGCGCGTACTCTTCATGGACGAGCCGCTTTCCAACCTGGACGCAAAGCTCCGGGGAGAAATGCGCACCGAACTCAAACGCCTGCACCGGGACATGGGGTCCACCTTTGTCTACGTCACCCACGATCAGCTGGAAGCCATGACCCTCTCCACAAAAATCTGTCTCATGAACGAGGGCGTGCTGCAGCAGTATGCACCCCCGCTTACGGTTTACAACCGCCCTGCCAATCTGTTTGCCGCCGATTTTGTCGGGAACCCCGCCATGAATATCGTCGACGCAGAAGCGGTCCAAACCGCCCCGGGCACCGCTGAAATCCACTTTCTCGGCCGCAGGGCGCTTTTCCATTCCCAGACACAGTTCACCCTCCCGTCCGGAAAAGCCGCTCTCGGCATCCGCCCGGAATTTCTGCCGATTTCAGATGCCGGCAGCCTGGAGGGGCAGGCCTATTCCACCCTGCCCGCGGGAATGGAGACAACCGTCAAGATCAAAATCGCAGACACCATCCTCTCCGCTGTGGTTTTCGGGGCGATCGATTATGAGGCCGATGCCAGCATCCGCTTCAGCATTTCCGGAGACGGCATTCTCCTGTTTGACCGGGATTCCGGACTGTATACGGCCAGCGGACGCATTCAGATTCTGTAAGGATGGTGAATGCAGTGAACTACGGTATTCCTACCCTGATGGAGTTTCCGGAGGCAGAAAGCCTCGCCCGTTTCTGCGCAGACAGCGGTTTCCAGTTCATGGAGATGAATATGACCTTTCCCTGGTTCCAGTCCGGCCGCATAACTGCCAGGGCACTGCGCAGCCTGCAGCAGACCTATGGCATCGGGCTTACCCTGCACCTTCACGACCAGGTTAATCCCTTTGAATTTTCCCCGGAGATGCGCAGGGGAAGCTTTGAGAATGTACGCTTTGCCCTGGACCTGGCCTGTGAATTGTCCATCCCGAGGCTCACCATGCACCTTCTGCCCGGGACGTACTCTTCCATAAACGGGAAAAAGACCTACCTGTACCAGCAGTGCATGGACCATTACCTGGACCTGGTCTGTGCATTTCGGGATGAGGTGCAGGCGCGCCTGCGCGGGCAAAGCACCCTTTTCTGCATCGAAAACACCTCTGGCTTCCGGCCTTTCCACCAGGCGGCCATTGAACGTCTCCTGGAAGCGGACCGGTTCGGCCTTACCTTTGACATCGGCCATAATTTCAAAGCCGGCGGGAATGATGAATCTTTCCTTCTCGCCCATGACGGGCGCCTTTCCCACTTCCATATCCACGACTGCAGCCTCGTATCCAACCATCTCGGATTCGGCGCCGGCGGCCTGGATGTCCTGCGTTACCTTGAGATGGCACGGAGCTATGGCTGCTCCGTGGTCGCCGAGGTAAAGGAATCGGGTGCGCTTCTTCAGTCCAGGGCCTATCTGCAGGCGCATCACCTGTGGTAGTTCCGGCCTGTGGATCAGGGCTCTTTCTTTGGAGGATCGTCAGAATCGTATCAAGGCGTCTTTGTCTGCATCCATCCCCTTCTTGATCGGAGGTTCCATCGCAGTTGAAGACGCTTTTTCCGTTTTTTCACTTTCATCCAAGCACACAGTGCCGTGACTGGACCGCGTGCGGCCACTCCTGCCCGATTTTTTCCCTGGTAACAGGATTCACAAATATCGAATCCAAATTTGACACATTTGAAATACTCTATCCGAAAAATAACATTTCTTTTTGACAAAAAGTGTATATGTTTGTATAATGAATTCAATGAAACGGAGGATCCGTTCAAAAAAATAAGGAGGCATTCATTATGAAGAAATTCGTCACCCTGATGCTGGCACTTGTGCTTGTATTGTCCATGGCTGTCCTGGCATCTGCAGAAGCCCCTTCGGGCAAGGTCATGCTGTATTCTTCCATGCAGGAAGCGCAGCTGCAGGCCATCGAAGCCGCTTTTGAAGCCAAGTATCCTACCGTCGATATGGAATACTACTATGCCGGCGGCGGCAAGCTTGTTACGAAAATGACAACTGAAGCCCAGGACGGCGGCCAGATCGCCAGCGACCTGGTCTGGCTCGGCGACCCTTCCGACTATGAGGCCTTCAAAGCCAACGGCTGGCTCGAGCCCTACATCTCCCCTGAAACCGAACACATCGCCAAGGAATACATCGATCCTGACGGATACTACACCGCAGGCCGTCTGGTCACCATGGGCATCGCCTGGTTCATCGGCGTGGATGAAGCGGACGCCCCCAAGACCTGGAATGACCTTCTGGATCCCAAGTGGAAAAACCAGATCATCATGACCGACCCGTCCCAGGCTTCCACCACCAAGTACTGGATGGCTGCCATGATGCAGTCCCCGAAGTACGGCGAAGCCTACTTCCAGGCCCTCAAGGACAACGGCGTTGAGCTGGAGAGCGGCACCACCGCCACGCACAACCGCGTTGCCGATGCTTCCTATCAGGTCGGCATCTGCCTCGACTATGTCTCTGCCAACCTGATCGCCGAAGGCTCCCCGATGGCCTTCCATTACACCACGGAAGACGTCATCACCATGACGAGCCCCATCGCCCTCATCAAGGGCTGCGCCAACGAGGCCAACGGCAAGCTCCTCATGGACTTCATCCTTTCCAAGGAAGGACAGGAAGTCCTGGTTGCCAACAACCTGGTTTCCGTACGTGACGACGTGGAAATGAAAGTGGACACCTCCGCAATCGCTGCCATCAACATGGAAGTGGATTACAACGACCTGGGCGAAAATCTGCAGAAGTACCTCGACACCTTCAACAAGATTTTCGACAAATAATCCAGCCTTTCAGGGGGCATGCACGTCCGTTCACTCGGCGGGCATGCCCCCTTTCCTTATCCTTTTTTACAAACCGTAAGGAGAACGAACGATATGGCAAACGTAAAATTTGACAATATCACCGTCCGCTACGGCACGAATACTGTACTGGAGAATTTTTCGCTGGAAGTCGAAAGCGGGAAGATCGTCTGTCTGGTCGGCCCCAGCGGCTGCGGGAAAACCACCCTGGTGCGCGCGCTTCTAGGCCTCAACAAGCCGGATACCGGCACCATCACCGTAGGGGAACGGGTGCTCTTTGATGCCAAGAAGCGCATCAATGTTCCGGCGGAAAAGCGAAATATCGGCATCGTATTCCAGGATTATGCAGTATGGCCGCACATGACGGTTATCGAAAACGTATCCTACCCCCTTAAAAAGCAGCGCAGGCCCAAAGAAGAAATCCGGGAGCGCGCCATGCACGCCCTGGAGCAGGTGCATATGACGGAATATGCCAACCACCTGCCCAACCAGCTCTCCGGCGGCCAGCAGCAGCGCGTCGCCATAGCCCGCGCGCTGGTGGTGGACAGCGACGTTCTGGTCATGGATGAACCCATTACCAACCTGGATGCCAAGCTGCGCGAGGAAATGCTGCTTGAGATCCGCATGATCCAGACAAGGCTCAATGCCACCATTCTCTACATCACCCACGATCAGCAGTCCGCGCTGCAGCTGTGCGACAAAATGGCCATCATGCAGCTGGACGGCACGCTGTGCCAGTACGGCACCGATGAAGAAATCATCCTTCATCCGGCAAACCGCTTCACCTTCGAGTTCATCGGCGTGTCCAACTTCCTGCCGCTCGTCAAAAACGGCAACTCCCTGGCCATTGACTGCGGCGAACTGATTCCCTATACCGAAGAGGTCCCGCCTCAGGTGCAGGGCGGCGGTTTTGATATCGGCGTGCGACCCAATGATATCGTATTTGATGCCGCCTCGCCGCTCAAGGCGAGGGTGGATTCCAAGGTCTTCCTCGGCAGCGAATACAACTACTTCCTCTCCCTGGGCAAAAAGCAGATCCGCGTGCAGCAGAGTATGCTGGATGCGCGCACCAAGGGCGTTGCCAATGAAGGGGAGACCATCGGCATCCGGTTCCTGAACACCCGCTTCTATCCGACCCAGAAAGGAGCTCAGCCATGAAGGGATACAACGGCGTAAGCGCTGAGCTGGCAGCAGTCGACGGACGCAAGCGCCTGAACATGGACAAAGTGATGACTGCCATCTGCTTTGTGCTGCTGCTCATTATCGTGGTCATCCCGATTGTGATGATCATCTATCACGCGTTTTTTAACGAAGGCAAGCTGGAAATCGACATGTTCGTCCAGCAGATCACCGAGAAAAAGAACCTGGAAGCCATGTGGAACACGCTGCAGATCGCAGTGTTTGCCACCATCATCGGCACCATCATGGGCGTATTCTATGCCTGGCTTCTGGGCCGCAGCGACATTCCCGCCAAGGGCCTCATGCGCGCCCTGTTCAACATCCCCTACATGTTCCCTCCGTTCCTGGGGGCCATGGCCTGGGATATGATGTTCAACGGCCGCAGCGGCTACATCAACAAATGGCTGGCCAGCCTCTTCCACCTGAAATCCATGCCCATCAACATCAACTCCGTATGGGGCATCGTATTCGTGGAAGTCAGCTACTATTTCCCCTTCGTGTTCATGCAGGTGGTATCCGCCCTGGAGCGCATGGACCCGACGCTGGAAGAATCCGCCCGAATCGCAGGGGCCAAGCAGCACCAGGTCATCTGGAAAATCACCCTGCCTCTGGTCAAGCCCGCCATTTCAGCCGGCGCGCTGCTGATTCTGACCACGTCCCTCGCCCACTTCGGCGTTCCCTCCATTCTGGGCTATGCCAAGGGCATTTACACGCTGCCCACCCGCATCTATGCGGTCATCTACAACTCCGGCGGCTCCTTTGACGGCATCCGCCAGGGCGCGGCCCTGTCCGTCATGCTGGTAGTGGTCGTGGCAGCCGCCCTCATTCTGCAGAACAGGATCCTCTCTTCCGGAAGCTACGACATCATCAAGGGCAAATCCATGCGCCCCACCCTCATCAAGCTGCGCGGCGCAAAGATCCCCCTGTTCCTGCTGGCGATTTTCACCCTGGTGCTCATCGTCATCGTGCCCCTGGTCATGATCGTGCTTATTTCCTTCCTCAAGGCATACGGCCTGCCGCTTGAGTTCAAGAACTTCACCCTCGCCCAGTACCAGAAGGTGTTCTCCGCAAACGGCACCATCGACTCCATCCGCAACTCCCTGTTCGTCTCCATCACGGCCGGCATCATCTGTATGTTCCTTGGAACGCTGGTGGCCTACGTGGTGCAGAAGATCAAGCCCAAGGGAAAAGGCGCTCTGGAAGTCATTTCCATGCTGCCCTATGCCATCCCCGGCACGGTTCTGTCCATCGGCGTCATCCTGGCCTGGTCCGGACGCCTGTTCGGCATCAACCTGTACAATACCATCTGGATCATCCTGGTCGCGTACCTGGCCCGCTACCTCAGCTTCAGCATGAAGACCTCCTCCGCAGCGCTCCTGCAGGTGCACTCTTCCCTGGAAGAGGCCGCGCGCGTCTGCGGTGCGAGCCATACCGAGGGCCTTGCGGATATTACGCTGCCCCTGATCCGTCCGGCCATGGTTTCCGGATTCTTCCTCATCTTCCTGCCCGCCATGCGCGAGGTGACCACCTCCATCCTGCTCTACGGTCCCTATACGCGCACCCTCGGCGTGCAGATTTACTCTCTGCGTGATGCCGGCATGATCCCGCAGGCTGCGGCTCTGGCCACTGTGGCCATCGGCATCATCATTATCCTCAATACCATCGTGACCAAGCTCACCAAGGACAGGAAGGGGGTTTAAGCCATGGCAGACCAAATCGTATTGGATCATGTTACCAAGAAATTCACGACCAAGACTTTGGGCGACATCGTTGCCGTGGACGATTTCAACCTCCGTGTCCATGAAGGCGAGTGTTTCTCCTTCCTCGGCCCTTCCGGCTGTGGAAAATCCACCACACTGCGCATGATCGCCGGATTTGAAGACCTGACGGAAGGCGAAATCGAGCTGTGTGGCAAACTGGTCTCCAGCAGTAAGAAAAACCTCTACGTTCAGCCTGAAGACCGCGGACTGGGTATGGTTTTCCAGGCCTTTGCCGTCTGGCCGCACATGAACGTCTTTGAAAACGTGGCCTTCCCGTTGCGCATTCAGAAGGTCAACAAGACCGATATCGTCAAGCGGGTGAATGAGGCCCTGCACCACACCAGCCTGACCGGCCTGGAGAAGGCCT
>OCTW011481478.1_pt1 | contig 10850 bp, 10 predicted proteins | sample 1539671 | NCBI WGS metagenome assembly OCTW01 (sample SAMN02144230, study PRJEB22623) | gut metagenome | biome: sheep rumen | host: Ovis aries | place: New Zealand | reverse complement strand
CAGGAGATATACAACAAGCGTATCGATACCCTCATCAATGAGGTTTCTGCTTTCGTTAAGAAGGTTTATCTCTATATCGAGAATGAACCTGATATGAAGAAGAATCTTCAGATTCTCGGTGCCGGTGCACAGCTTACCGGTAAGACCAATATCTTTGAAGGTCTCTATGAGTATAACCTCGTATTTTATGAGTGCGGTATCAAGGAACTCGTTAACAGCGACGTTACCACACATTCATGGGAAGAAAAATACGAGATACTTGAGAAGCTTTATACAACACTTAATGTTGTATTTGATGGTTATAATGTATACGAGCTTTCAAACAAGATCGAGCATCAGTACGTTGAGCTCACATGGATCAACGACTATGTAAATGCTAACCCTACACTCCTCAAGCTTTTCTTCAGCGTTAAGGAGAAGATCAAGGCATTTAAGGTTCGTAAGAATACAATCCTTGAGAAGTCTAAGACCAATTATGAGATCAAGTCTATGATCGATGATCGTCAGAAGACACTCGTATTTATGGCGGCTGAGGATATGATCGTTAACGGTCTTAATGGCGGAAGGATCAATATCATCAACAATAACTATGATCCTAGAAAGGCAGAGAAGTTCCTTCAGAAGGATTATGGCGAGATTCCTGTTCCTGCTAAATACAAGAAGGTTGAGGAACACACCGGCGGCGGTAAGCTTTTCGGAAGAAGTTCTGCACCTGCTATGGATACAGATCTCAGAAAGCTTCTTGATGATTCCAAGATCGAAGAGATGCTTCTTAAATCTGAGTGGCTGTGGTATCAGTATCAGGATAAGGGAGCAGAGAGCCAGACACAGATGGAAGCAACATATAGTGTTATTTGTCTGATCAAGGCTGTTGAAAAACTTCTTGACAAGAAGGGTGGCGGACCTCAGATTAAGGCTGAAGCAGCTCCTAACAAGAAGGTTATCATCACCAAGACAGGTAAGGTTATCGAGCTTTCAAATGAAGGCAGCTCATCACCTGTATCTGCAAATAAGATCGCTACACCTTCAGTTGTTGAAAACATCAATAATATTCAGAACGGACTTAAGGATAAGTCAGATGAGAATGTTGAGTATGTTAAGGCATATGTAAATGACTGGCTCAGCAACGTTATGAAGTGCAAGTTTGATAAGGATACAATGCTTCCTCTCTTCGAGGCAGAAGAGCTCAGAGGCAAGACATTCCAGGTTCTTAAGAAGCTGAGAGCTGATCTTGTATAATTGTTAATGTGATTAAAGCCCCGGATTACGAAATGATCCGGGGCATTTTTATGTGTGAATATAAAACAGCCGTCAGTATGTGATATATATTGACGGCTGTTTTTAATATGGTTTCACGATTATGAGTGTTTCATTTTATGCTTCATCAGAAAGAGCCATATAAAAGGTTTCTCGATGATTCGTTTTAAGACAATCTGTATCTCCTCGTGCTTGTTGATAGGCCTTACGAGGATGGAATGTATTTTTGCGTTGTTGGCGCCCCAGATATCAGTGTAGAGCTGATCTCCCACGAAGATTGTATTTCCACGGTTGGTACCGAGCTTCTCCATGGCAGCTAAGTAGCCTCTGGCTTTAGGTTTGCCGGCCTTGTAGATGTATTCAACCTGAAGAAATTCGTTGAAGGATGCCACACGCTGCTCCTTGTTATTTGAAACCAGGCAGACCTTGAAGCCTATTTCCTTCAGACGCTTCATAAGAGCGATTGACTTCTCATCGGATGCCGCATTGTGAGGAACGAGGGTGTTGTCTATATCAAAGAGAACAGCCCTGTAGCCGAGAGAGTAGTAATGCTCAAAGTCGATTGAGTAGGTTGAATCATAATATTCAGTTGGAAAGAGAAATTTCGACATGTTGATTAATCCATTATTATTATATTTAAAGTGGGGCGTGGCAGTTTTGTGGTTGCCCATCGTACCGCCTCGCTAGTATAGCACAAGAAGTGGCTGTAAGACAAGAAGTAGATTTTCCGGGGAAAACGGTACACTTATGAAGGAGTCTATTGTCATTCCAAATTGATTTGACATATATTTATCCATAACCTATAATATAAACAAAATAAGCAGAAAAGAGGTTATAGATATGAGGCTCTTGGATATACTTCAAAACTACAAAAAACAATTATCAAGACAGTTATATCAGCACTCGTGTCTTCTTGACCGCTATTCTGTTAATGGATATATCAGCGAGAAGGTTATTAATGGCAAGAAATACAAGTACCTCCAATATATTGATGAGAATAAAGAACTAATATCGGTATTTCTTACACTTCGTAATGCTGAAATATATGCGAGAATGCTGAATGAGAAGCTAAAAGAAGAAGAGAGGATTTTGAAAATTAAAGAGGCGTTCAATTTAGTTGATAGGATTCAGCTTGAAGACATGGGTTCTATATCAATGCTTCCGGAAAGATTATATGGATTTCGACTTCTTAATAATGCAGTTGGTATCAGTAATGAATATCATGTGCTGTATCAGATAATGCCAACAGAAAAATCCTATGAGATTGTTGGCTGCTACAAGAAGAAAGAATATCGTGTGCCGATGGTTTATGTGAATGAACGTTGTGTTGGATATATTAAGAAATACGTTAAGATTGCCGGAGAGATATTGGATATAGAGATCAGCAAGGATTATCCAAACAATAAGCTTAAAAAGAAAATTCATGGTATATCCGGTAACGGAACACGTTTTACTGCCATTAATAAAGGCTGCTTATATGATATTCATTTTCAATATAATACAGAGAGTGTACAACTCTCATATGATATAACTAATGATCAGATAAATGATGTTTATATTATAAAAATGTCAAACCTTGTTGATGAATACGTGACCGAAAGAAAACTTGATGAGGTATGGAGAAATCACTATGAGTAATACTTTTTTTCTTAGACAAAAGGATAATGATGTGGCCGTTATGCTCATAGATGATGAAGGCGAGATACAGGGTTGCAGGATAAGAAATTCTGCAAGGGTACCATTCCGTACAAGTGATAATATCAAAGATGTTTACAAGTGGTGGGCAGACAGAGCTATACCGGAGGGGAGAGACCGTCTCTCGCTTATACTTAATGAATATGGCTGTAAAAATACAAAGGAGCTTCTGCTGAAAAACCTGGGTCTTAGCCTTACTGATACCTACTGGATATGTCCGGAAGAATATAGCTATTTAACATATGATGACGTTAATCTCTTTGATAATGGTGGAGAACATATTAAGTTTCATGAGTCAGATGGTCGTATTCATTACACAGGAACACCAAATGCAACCGTTGGAGGATCTCTGTACAAAGAGGCCGTAAAATATGATGACGGATGGTATCTGGAAAAAGGATACAATACCAAATATCCTGACGGGCAGCAGAATGTAAATGAGTTTTTCATATCCAAGCTTCACGAAATACAGGGCTGGGATGAATATGTAAAGTATACGACGGAATTAAGTGATAGTAATATATGCGAAATATCATCGTGCAAGTATTTTACATCTAAATCCAAAGAACTCATATCTGCAGTAGATCTTACCGGAACTACTAATATAACGGATGATGGAAAAGGGGAATTGGAAGGGTATGTTAATCTATGTATCGAAGGTGGCCTTGATGAGGATTATGTACGAAGATCATTAGACTATATGATATCTATGGATTATGTTACAACCAACTCTGATCGTCATTGGGGCAATTTTGGAGTCTTGAGAGATCCTGATACTCTAAAACTTATATCCATTGCGCCAATTTTTGATAATGGCAATTCGATGTTCTATGATTCACCTTATCTGTATAATCGTTCGGCGTTAGTACGCCTTGAAAATACAGGGATTTGTAAGAGAGAAGTTGATCGACTTGATCTGATTAACGACAGATCGGTTTTGAAAACTGATCTACTCCCATCACCGGAAGAAGTAAAGGATTTTTACTGTAAATATGGTATCAGGGAAGACAGGGCAGAACAGATAGCAGGATCATACAGTAATAAACTGGATCTGTTTACGGAATTTCAAAGAGGTTATAAGATAAGCTTTGCGCGAGAAATGGAGGGATATATTTCAGGACCACCTGTTGTTAAGCAGAAGCTAAATCCGGAATATTATGTGAACCACGAGGAGAGTTAACATTATAACGCAAATTGTAATCAAATCGAACCCTCTAATAGATGCGACTATTAGGGGGTTCTTCATGTTTGAATTAAAAACTAATGGAAAAAGCTATATATTTCTTTTGCAGCATTCTCCGGTATTTCAGGAACAGCTGCAAGTTCTTCAAGGCTAGCAGCCTTAATTGCCTCAAGGCTTTGGAAGTGCTGCATCAGGGCTTTGCGACGTTTCGGACCGATGCCCGGAATATCATCAAGGACTGAGTGAACCTGCTCCTTGCTTCGGAGATTCTTGTGATACTCGATGGCAAAACGGTGGGTTTCATCCTGAAGAGCAGTGATCATATGCATTGCCTCGCTGCCTCTCTTAAAGGTCAGCTCCTCGTTCTTAAAATATAGTCCACGGGTTCTGTGGTTGTCATCCTTAACCATGCCGCAGACAGGTATATCGAGACCGAGACTGTCAAGGACCATCTCAGCAACATTAACCTGCCCCTTACCGCCGTCCATCATAAGTACGTCCGGCAGCTCGCCGATTTTATCATCTGTGAACCGTCTTGAGAGAACCTCCTTCATGGAAGCGTAGTCGTCAGGACCTGAAACAGTACGGAGTCGGAACTTTCTGTAGGCGTTTTTCTTAGGTTCGCCGTTTTCAAATACAACCATGGATGCAACCGAAAGATAACCTGATATATTTGAAATATCAAATGCTTCCATTCTTGATGCCTTCTCAATACCGAGTAATTCTGCAATCTCCATGGTCGCTCCGATGGTTCTTTTCTCGCGGCGTTTGATTCGCTCAATATCCTGAGAGAGCACGAGAGAAGCATTATCCTTCGCCAGCTGAAGAAGCTTCATCTTTTCGCCCTTCTGTGGCTTTATGAGCTTAACCCTGTGGCCGGATCTTTCAGAGAGAAAGTCCTCCACAAGTGCAGCTTCCTCGATATCATATTCGGAAATGATCTCCTTTGGGATATATGGCGTGCCTGAATAAAACTGCTTGATGAAATCAGAGGTAACTGATTCGGGAGTATCTGAACTGTCGCAGCTCATATGGTGATTCTCACGTCCAATCAGCTGACCGTCTCTAACGAAGAAGATGGATATAACGTGATCGGTTTCATTTCCGGCAAGAGCAATGATATCTCTGTCATCGCCGCCGGCATCAGTGATGCGCTGCTTAGACATGATATGATTGATGCTTTCAATCAGATCGCGTGTTTTGGCGGCTTTCTCGAAATCCAGCTGAGAAGCCTGCTCCTTCATCAGTTCATTTAATTCTTTTAATGTATCTTTGTAATTTCCATTCAGAAAATCGATAGCTTTATTAATATTTTTTCTGTAGTCCTCTTCGGAGATCAGCATATTGCAGGGACCGCTGCATTCGCCGATCTGATGATAGAGACACGGACGCTCCTTCATGGCCTGCTCCGGCAGCTTCTTGTTGCAATGACGAAGCTTGTAAAGCTTTCTGAGAAGAGTAACAATATCCTTAACAGCAGCCCTGTCAGTATAAGGACCGAAATACCTGGATCTGTCCCTGTGCATCTGGTGAACCATAAAGATGCGCGGATAAGCCTCCTCGACCGTAACACGGATATAAGGATAGCCCTTGTCGTCGGTCATGAGAGTATTATATTTCGGACGGTGCTCCTTGATGAGATTACATTCGAGTACAAGAGCTTCAAGTTCCGATGAGGTAATGATATACTCGAAGGATGCAATCTGAGAAACCATCTTTACTATCTTCGGAGAATTGTTATGTCCGTGACCGCTCCGGAAATACTGCCTTACGCGGTTGTGAAGATTTACCGCTTTGCCGACATAGAGGATCGCACCGGTTTCGCTGCGCATGATATACACACCCGGGCTGTTCGGAAGCTTATCTAATTCTTTTTCTATGTCAAACAAAGCGTCTAAGGTCATGCTTTCCTCCTGATTATCTGAATTGATTTATTTTGACTATTTAATCATAAATATAACATATACTACAACTACGAACAACTGCCATATGCCTATCGAGACCGTTTGGTTTATCGATACTTAATATTATAATTGCGTGAAGCGTATTTTTTTGCTATTATACATGAGGCACGGGAGAGATGCCGGAAAAGGAGAGAAAAAAAATATGCAGCTTCCAAATCATCCGTTTATGCTGCTCAGCTTTGTTAATACACAGCTGCGCGACAATTGTCCGTCACTTGATGACTTTGCAAAAGAATTTGATACGGATAAAGAAGAAATAATTGACAAACTTGGGTCAATAGGGTTTATATATAATATTGAGATGAATAAGTTTGTTTCGGCTAACTAGTAGGGAAATAGTAAGAAAAGTATTATTGAAGCACTTTATTATATTTAAGATGGGAGAATAATTATGAGAAAACCAATAGTTCTTATGGTTCTTGACGGCTATGGTCTGTCAGACATTCATGAAGCAAATGCAGTTTACATGGCTAAGACTCCTGTAATGGATCGCCTTATGGCAGAGTGTCCGTTCCAGAAGGGTTATGCATCAGGTCTTGCAGTAGGTCTGCCTGACGGACAGATGGGTAACTCAGAGGTTGGACATATGAATATAGGTTCCGGTCGAATCATCTACCAGGATCTTACACTTATTACAAAGTATATCGAGGATGGCGTATTTTTCGAGAACCCTGAGCTGAATGAAGCAATCGACAATTGTATTGCCAAGAACAGTGATCTTCACATCTGGGGACTTCTTTCGGATGGTGGTGTTCACAGCCACAATACACATCTTTATGCAATTCTTGAGCTTTGCAAGAAGAGAAATTTTGACAAGGTTTATATCCATCCTTTCTTCGACGGAAGAGATACACCGCCGGCATCAGGTAAAGATTACCTTCAGCAGCTTATAGACAAGATCGCTGAGATCGGTGTTGGCAAGGTTGCGTCACTTTCAGGACGTTACTATGCGATGGACAGAGACAATAACTGGGATCGTGTTCAGAAGGCATATGACAGCCTTGTAACAGGAGAGGGCGTTAAGGCAACTGATCCTATCCGGGCTATGCAGGATTCTTATGATAACGGAGTTACGGATGAGTTTGTTATCCCTACAGTTATCACAGATGAGGCTGGTAATCCGCTTTCACTTGTTAAGCCAAATGATTCTGTAATCTTCTTCAACTTCAGACCTGACAGAGCAAGAGAGATCACCAAGGCTTTCTGCTTCTCTGACGAAGATATTGCAGCTCAGCCTGGCGATGCAGCTGATACAAAGTCTATCAAATACCTCAAGAGAGCTAACGGCTTCATGCCACTCACATATGTATGCTTCAAGGATTATGATGAGACTATTCCTAACAAGAAGGTTGCATTTAAGAAGGAAGAGATCAAAAATACATTTGGTGAATACCTTGCAGCTAACGGACTTAAGCAGCTTCGTATCGCTGAGACAGAGAAGTATGCTCATGTAACATTCTTCTTCAATGGTGGTATCGAGGAGCCTAACAAGAACGAAATCAGAACACTCGTTAATTCGCCTGCAGTTGCTACATATGACCTTCAGCCTGAGATGAGTGCACCTGAGGTTTGTGAGAAGCTTGTTGCAGCTATCAACCGTGATGAATTTGACGTGATAGTCATCAACTTCGCTAATCCTGACATGGTTGGTCATACAGGAGTTCTTGAAGCGGCCATCGCAGCAGTTGAAAGAATAGATCAGTGTGTTGGCGCCGTATGTGATGCCGTTAAGGAAAAGGGCGGAGTTATGTTCCTCTGCGCTGATCACGGTAATGCAGAGCAGATGGTTGATTATACAACCGGTAATCCTCATACAGCTCATACAACAAATCCTGTTCCGTTCATTCTCTTCAACTATGATGAGAATTATACTCTTCGCGAGGGCGGAAGACTTTGCGATATCGTTCCTACACTTCTTGAGGTTATGGGACTTCCACAGCCAGAGGAGATGACAGGTAAGTCACTTCTCGTTAGAAAGTAATAGCTTTTTTGATATAAACGTCTAATATTAAGTAAATAAAAACTGCGGATTTTTCCCTGGGGAAAGTCCGCAGTTTTGTTTTGTAAAAAAGGAGGATAAAAGTATGATGAAACTGGTTTTGGTAAGGCATGGAGAGAGTGAGTGGAACAAACTTAATCTTTTTACAGGCTGGCATGATGTTGATCTTAGCGAAAAAGGTCACGAGGAGGCAAAGCAGGGCGGTAGGATTCTGAAAGAGGAAGGCTATGATTTTGATGTTGCCTACACCTCATATCTTAAGAGAGCAATTCACACGCTTAATCACATACTCGATGAGATGGATCGTAACTGGATTCCGGTAAACAAATGCTGGCAGCTGAATGAGCGTCATTACGGAGCTCTTCAGGGACTTAATAAGTCCGAAACTGCTGAAAAATACGGTGAGGAGCAGGTAAAGATATGGAGGAGATCCTTTGATATCAAACCGCCTGCCCTTGATCCGTCCGATGCGGAGGCTCCTCAGAATCAGGAGATGTTCAGAGATATTGATCCGGCACTTCTCCCTCTTCATGAGAGCCTTGAGACAACAATCGAGCGTGCGGTTCCTTTCTTCAATGAGGTTATCAAAAAGGATATGGAGGCAGGTAAGAGAGTCATCATAGCGGCTCACGGCAACTCACTTCGCGCGCTTGTAAAGTATTTTGATAATATTTCCAACGAAGATATAATCGGCGTAAATATTCCTACGGGAGTTCCGCTTGTATATGAATTTGATGATAACTTCAAGGCTGTCAACCATTATTATCTCGGTGACCAGGAGGCTCTTAGAGCCAAGATGGAAGCTGTGGCTAATCAGGGAAAGAAACAGTCCTGATCAGTTTTACGGATTGACAAAATCCGTAGGGGGGATAATATAAATATATCAGCAGGGTATTGTTTAGATATTCAGTGCCTGCTGATATATTTTTTTACGTGGAGGATGTATATGTTTGTAAGTGGTCTTATTGATTGGTATCGTTTATTATACTTGTCGCAATGTCTTGATCACTTGAAAAAAAAATACATATATCGTATAATGATTTAGATAATAAACTTCATTTAGTGCTGAACCTCTGACTCCAAGTTATCAAAACCTATAACCTAAGTAAAGAGCAGATTTTAGGAGTATACATGAATAATAACAATAATAAAAAGCTTAATTATCAGGTAAGTATTCTTCAGACAATTGCTATCATCCTTGTTGTTTTAGGTCATACCGAGAAGAACGGTCATACTGCACTGTCAATCTTAAATTGGGTTCCTATATACTCATGTCATCTTCCTATATTTCTGTTTTTATCAGGATACCTCTATCACCCTAATCATGACAGATCTCCGATTCCATTTATAATCAAAAAAGCCAAAACTCTCCTTATTCCGTTTTATCTTATAAATGGTTTGTTTTTACTTATCCAGACCATAATGAATAATAATGGATTTAATATCGGAAGATCATTCTCTTTCTCATACTGGATCCTTCAGCCATGGAAATACAATCAACCTCTGACCTTTGCTATTCCAACATGGTTTATGTTTGCGTTATTCTTATCATATATCTTTTTCTGTTTGATAAGATACCTGTTATCCTTTGCCCTCAAAAATGAATTGGTGCGTGACATAACACTACTTTTCATCCTGATCTGTGCCGGCATTCTGTCAGTACACTATATCAATTCCACCAATGCTCCGGTGTATCAGGTTGTTTACTTAAGATCTATCATAATGATGCCGTTCATCCAGATGGGGTATGTCTATAAAAAATATCTTGAAAAAATGGATAATGCAGCCAATATTATATATTTTCCGATCCTTCTACTTATCCAGCTTATTATTATCTTCACAGCCACAAAACCAAATCTGACATTCGGATTGTATGGTATAAAAGGCTTTGTAAACGCAGGCATTCCTTTTTATATTACAGGAATGACAGGTATTGCTTTCTGGATGCGCATCTCGCGAATCCTGTCATCAAACTCTAAAGAATCAACTTTTGTAACATATATCGGACAGCATACAAAAAGCATTATGATGTTCCATCTGTCCGGTTTCTTTATACTAAACTGCTTAATTCATGTTATCAGTAAAGTTCTCGATATCAGTAGAATCTTCTATAACCTCAATTATGATAAGTTTCATTCAAACTTTTATTATACCGCCGCCGATAACCCTCGCGCAGTTCTGTTTTATCTTATTTTTGGTATAGGTTTTTCTCTTATAATATCTATGATTGTTGATAAGATAAAGGATTAAAATCCCCCCCACCGACTTTTTCAGCAATGGTATCCTTTTTATCACAGTAAGAATCAAAACAGATATTGCTATTATCACAAACGGTCCGATCAGTCTAAAGACTATGGATCTTTCGTCAATCTCAAAATCACTGACCATGATATCCTTTATATACCAATGAACAAGGTATATTCCGAAAGTATATTCCTTAAAAAAAACTCACAGTTTTACTTATTATTCTATTATTAAGCGATTTTGCACCATTGTATTTTATCCACACGAATATACCTACCGTATATAACATACTTTTTGGAGTCTCATATTCATTAAGCAGATATCCGATAATCGCATACAGGACATATCCCGAAGCAATATTAAGGGTAAAAGGCCACTTCCACTCCTTGAATATTGTTTTAATAAAGAATGGAACAAGCAAATTGCAAATGAAAGCCGCAATCGCAATATAGCTAAAAATCTCTTTTCTCTTATCTTTTTCGATATATGCCAAAACCGGGATTGACAG
>OCTW013431957.1_pt1 | contig 10851 bp, 9 predicted proteins | sample 1539671 | NCBI WGS metagenome assembly OCTW01 (sample SAMN02144230, study PRJEB22623) | gut metagenome | biome: sheep rumen | host: Ovis aries | place: New Zealand | reverse complement strand
AGATGAAATATATTGACAATATACCCGCCCGCTGATATATTAAAGTCAAGAAAAGGAAATACCAATCGTAAATCCAAAGGTTCCTCCTCTTCTGACGAGAAAGGAAGAAGGAGAGATACAGAAGAAAGGATGGTAAACTCCAATCGGCTAGGTAAGTTCCACAGATCTACAAAGACGAAGAAGGAGAATCTGCAGGAAGGGGGTACACTCCAACAAAGACTTGAGGTCCAAAGATCCATAATCCGGTAGATGAAGAAGCAGCTGAATTCGACAGGAAACGAAGGTAAGATCGAACAGAGTCATATCGGAAGGCAAATCCTTTAAGGATAAACGGACGGTAATGACGAGGCTGGCAGCAGGTACAGAAAGGACCTGCAGGTACAACTGAATAGATTTTAGGAAAGAGAGGTTCAGTCCATTGGAAATTTCGCATAGATAAGGACTTCAGATCCGTCGGATGATTGGTCTGAAGTCCTTATTTTTATGCTTTGAAATATCTGGCTGGTACCGAAAGAGCAGGAGGCAGTTTCAGCAGCCGGCTTCCTTCTGCTCTAAAAGCTCCATCCCGACATCCTGCAGTTTCCCGCAGGCGGCGTCGGAAAGCCATTCGGCCATGGAGATGTTTTCCTTTGTTTTCAGGTAGAAGAACGGCTGCCGCACCGCCGTATGAACCGTACCGCCCTGCGAAGGAACCAGATGTTTCCAGTTGCTGATGAAAAATGCCATGCCGGGGCAGATGCTCCGCAGCTGCCTGACCATCTCCTGCAGCTGCCGGTAGAATAGGCCTTGCACGGCACCGTCCGTCGAATAGGATTTATTCATGACATCATTCAGAAACGTGCTCAGGAGATAGTCATGTGTTGTCGAAGCATAGAGACAGCGGAAGCGGTCTGGACGGGTCGAGAGGAGTTCCCCGTACCAGTCCAGAAAGATATTATCGGTATGGAGCGGCTCAAAGAAACGTTTGTCCGCTTTCCAGATATCCCGTGCTGTCTGCCGCCAGTCCTTGTACAGAAGCTGCGCGCTGTCGGAAAACAGCGTGATATCCCTGCAATCCGGATAAAATTCATCTGCGATAATGCCGGAAAGCGCGGGAACCGCAAAAGCGCCTGCGGAGTCCCCGGCGATCAGAAGCTTTGACGGATTCGGAAACAAAGAAACAGCGGCTTTCATGCTCTCCCGGAAATTTTCGTATCCGTGGAAATGGAGAATCTCCTGCCGGCCGTCTTCCGAAGTATACAGGAAATCGCCGCGGCCGACATGAAAATCACCGGTCGCGTACGTGATCACGACAAAGTTCCAGTCATCGAACGGGTTGCGTGCCGTGTCCGTTTCGGTGATGCCGATATTGATGTTCATAAACTGTGTGAACGGCCGCAGGTTGTTCCAGTAATAATTCGGCGCGCCGGCGGCAACGGCGCTGCCTGTGACCGGCCGTGCCGCGGTAAACGCGTTCCAGGCAACGCCGCCGCCAGAGAAAAACAAACACAGCCGGGACGTAAACCCTTTCTTGATATAGATGTGATACTCAGAACCGTCGCCGGACATCGCGCCGGAAAGCGGCAGCCGGTACCAGACTTTTGCGACCGGCGCGCCGTCAAAAAGCGGTGCTTCGGCCGCGGTTTCGATATGTCTGCCGATGATGTTTTCCACGGCGCCGCCGGCCTTTGACAGAAGCTCCTGTGCGCGGGTGCCGAGCACTTCTTTCGGAGAAGAACTGCCGGAAGATGATAAAGGTGGAGTGCTGCGCGAAGACATAAGTTCCGGAACCTCATACGTGAAACCATTTGCCGGACGCGCTCTTTAAATCGCGCGTGCGGAAAATCACAATAGCTACAGCATATACAAGAATGACGCCGAGTGTAATAACAGCAAAAATCGGAAAAGGATTATCGTGGAGCGAAAGCGGAATCAGCTGCAGGCACGCAAGGATGACATCGAGCGCAATGTAAATAACGTAGTCAACAAGATGCAGATGCACTGCCCGGGCGATAACGGTTGTCGCAATGATGAGTGCCAGAAACAGAAACGGCAGAACAAAAGCCAGAGACCAGCCATGGAAGCCGGTCAGCCGGTCGACCGCAAAGATCAGCAGCATGATGAAGTAGCACTCGAAAGTTACAATTTTGATGATGTTATAGCGGTAGTAGAGCGCAACGGCGAGATCGGCCAGCAGCAGGAACACGGCAAAGCCCGCGACCGGAGTCCATGCTCTCGTGCTTCTTACAAGGTACCAGAGCGCGGCGAGCGCGATTTCACATATGGCAAAGATGAAGACAGCTACCTTCATGACGGAGAGGCTGGAATACGTATGCTTCGGCAAAACAGGAAACGCAGGATCCTCCGGCTCTCCGGTCAGCGGTCCCTGACAGAGCGGACAGCATTTTTTGTTTCCGCGGATATGGATGCCGCATTTGGAACAGTATTGCATGATCTACCTTTCTTTCTGCGCGCTGCCGCGCAGATCATAATCATTCGTCGCAAGCTCGGTGGAAATGCCAAGTGCGGTAAGGCGCCGGAAAAAGTTCAGCATGACACTATGTCCGGAGAAAGCGGAAGATGCGCCGAATACCATTTTGTCACCGTAGGAGCAGATACAGATCTGCATGTTCGGTGTTGCCATAAAAGCCGAGAACTTATCAATGTACGGGTCCAGAGCTTCCGGCATGCGGATGCGGCCGAGGTTGGAGACGGTCGCCGTTGTGCCGCGCCTTGCCGCCGCGGAAAATCCCTGCACGGCGAGATCCTTGATAAAGAGCGGGACAAAACGGATCGCGGGATTGTTTTCAAGACCGGAATAGGAATTCATGGTCGCAAGTATCCTGTCCCTGGAAAGCTGCTCGTCAAAACAGCGCCTGACCGCAGGCAGAATGCTCTCCAGGGTTCCGTCGTATCCGGAAGCGTCATAAGAGACATTAATCACGCCAAAGAAATTCCTTGTCGTATCCGAAGGAAAATACTGCCGCAGGTTCACGGGAACGCTGATCACGACAGGATATTTCTTTTCGCGGGCAGACATGCAGGGAAGGATGGACTCAATGATCAGAGCAGTCGAGAGAACGCCCGCAGTTGTATTATACCTGCGCGCCAGATCCAGAAAAGCTCCTGCCGAAACGGTTCCCTCAAGGCAGTGTGTGCGAAGGTTCGCATCCCTGATTTCGTGAATCTGATAGGCTCTGGTTCCTGTCATCTGTCCGAGCTGAGAGGATTTTGCCGTCTTAGAGTAAAAATGCCGGAAGGCATCCGAAGTCTTCTCCTGAGAGGAAGACCGTTCGGTCGGGGCAAGCTCTTCTTTAAGGCTGTGTTTTTCCGCAAGATACCCGGTTACGAGCGTCTGCAGAAACGTGAAGGCGCCGGTGCCGTCCGCCAGAGCATGAAACATTTCGAGAATGATTCTGCGCTCGAAATAACATACGCGGTAGAGCAGATTCCGTCTGCCGGGATAGTACAGCATACTGCAGGCGCTCTCATGATCTTTCTCCACTTTGGGGCGAAGGCCGGTTTCGTCCAGATAGTACCAGAAGAAGCCCTTGCGAAGAACGACATTGAAATGGTTGTATTCGCGCACCGTCTTGTCGAGCGCGTGCTGCAAAGTGACGGGGTCTACCGGCTCCGTGAGCTCGCAGACGATGCGGAAGACGCGGGTGTCGCTGCCGTGCGCGGTCGCAGGAACGATTTTGGCGGCATTATCCAGTTTGTACCATGCGGGAAGTTTGGGCATAATTTACTCCGGCTTCAATACTGCGCCGGGACAGCAAAAGTTTTCGCCCGGCAATGCCACCAGTATAGCAGATTGCGCGAAGTACGGCATAAAAATCGCGAAGGCCGCCCGCATGATGCGGAAAATGTTACGGCGGGCCGCACAGGCGGCAGAAACGCCGCGGTACGTCGCATGGAGTCTGCGCTGACCGGCCGTGGCGCGTATATAATAAGAGCAGCAGAACATTTGCCGCAGGATTAGATAAGGAGGCAGGGAATGCATTACTCGGAAGATGAAAGCAAACAGTACCATACACAGGTTGGCAGGGGAGATATCGGCAGGTATGTGATTCTGCCCGGGGATCCGAAGCGGTGCGTGAAGATCGCGAAGTATCTGGACAGCGCGAAGCTTGTCGCGGACGTACGTGAATTCACAACTTACACCGGTTATCTGGACGGCGTCAAGGTCAGCGTGACATCAACCGGCATCGGCGGGCCGTCCGCTTCGATCGCCATGGAAGAGCTGATTAAAGCCGGCGCGGATACCTTTGTACGGATCGGCACCTGCGGCGGCATGCAGGAGGATGTAAAGAGCGGCGATACGGTGATCGCAACCGCCGCGGTCCGTATGGAAGGAACCAGCAGAGAATACGCGCCGGTTGAGTTTCCGGCCGTAGCCGATCTTGCCGTAACAAACGCGCTCGTCGAATCGGCCAAAGAAGAGAGAACCGTGTGGCATGCGGGGGTAGTACAGTGCAAGGATTCCTTTTACGGACAGCATGATCCGGCCGATATGCCGGTCGGTTATGAATTGCAGAACAAATGGAACGCATGGCTGCGTCTGGGATGCCTTGCGTCCGAGATGGAATCCGCGGCACTTTTTGTGGTTGCGGCGGCGAGGAGGGTACGCTGCGGGTCATGTTTTCTCGTGATGGCCAATCAGGAAAGAGAGAAGAAAGGACTTCCGAATCCTGTCGTGCATGACACGGACACAGCTGTGCGCGTCGCGGTCGGCGCCATCCGGAAGCTGATCGCAGAGGATGCGGCAGAAAAGGGCAGCGCTCACTGAGGCTGTTCCCGGTCCGGCCACGGCGGGCAGAACGCGCCTGCCATCTGACCGATGAAGGTAATCGCTTCCGTTCTGTCAAACTGCCGGTTATTCTCAAAGGCGTAATAAGCACCGTAAATTTTGTAGCTCAGCATCAGGGCGTGTTTCATGTCGCCCCGGTGCTGGGGTTTTGCTTTATAAAACTGTTCCCTGATGATCTTTTCGAGCCGCTGCGGCAGGAGACTGCTCTGACTGCCGGAAAACAGAATCCGGATCAGCTCCGTGTCCGGCTCGCAGTTCATCAGAACGTCCATTGTGTATTTGCCGGGGTCCGAGATAATTTCATCCGGATCGTCAAAAGAGTCAATGATTTTCTGGATCACCTCTGTCTGCAGTATTTCCGAAAGCGCGTATATATCATGGTAGTAGGCGTAGAACGTGGATTTATTGATGTCTGCCCGGCGGCAGAGCTCCACGACCGTAATCTTTTCGAGCGGCAGCTGCGCGCGCATCGAAAGAAATGTTTCTATGATATAGCGCTGGCTTTTCGGCAGCTTTTTCCCGTTCTTTTCCCGCAGTTCGTTCAGATCAATGGCAGCCATTGGTTCTCCCCCGCATTCGTCTGTTTTCTCTGTTTGTCGGAACTCCGACAGGAATCGGATAATGCCCGGTGCATTCCTGTTTTGCCGAAAGTATACTATAGAAAATTTTGAAAAACAACAGCTGTCTGATTTTAAACTCATCGGCGGAAAACTGCTTCGCCGCAGAGATGGAAAAGGAGACAAAACAGAATGAGAATTGCTTTGACAACAGATTCCGGGTGCGGACTGGAGAGGGAAGAAATGACGCGCATGGGTGTGCATGTCGTACCGATGCCGTTTATGTTTGACAACGATCCGGAAACGTATTTCGAAGGGATCAATATGAGCGCGGACGATTTTTTCCGGCGGATGGAGGACGGCGGCAGATGCAGGACGTCGCAGCCTTTGCCGGAGGATGTTTTCCGGATATGGGACGCCGCGCTTACGGAGGCGGATGCCGTGATTCATCTTCCGATTTCCTCGGCGCTTTCGGGTTCCGCGCAGCAGGCGCTGCTGCTCTCCCGGGAGGAGAAATACCGCGGCAGGGTCTTTGTCGCCGACAACCGCAGAGTTTCGATAACGCAGCAGCAGGCGCTGCTTGACGCCCGTAATCTGATCCGCAAAGGATACGGCCCGGGAGAGATCGTGAAGGTACTGCAGGAGAACGCGGACGAGAACGCGATCTATATCGCGATGGGTACACTGGAATATTTAAAGCGCGGCGGTAGGATTACGCCGGCTGCCGCTGCCATCGGCACGTTCCTGAAAATCCGTCCGGTTCTTTCGATCCCCGCGGGCGGCGCACTGGATACGTACCGCACCGGCAGAACCGCGAAGCAGTGCCGGCAGATCATGCTGGAGGCATTGCGCAGGGATGCGCGGGAGCGTTTTCATGACCCGTCCTGCCGCCACTGTGATCTTGCGGTGGCTTACTCGGATGACAGGGAAAGCGCGGAAGTGTTCGCGCGGGAACTCGGAGAAGCGTTTCCCGAAAAACGGGGCCGGATTCCCGTGCGTCGGCTCTCGCTCCTGTTATCCTGCCACATAGGACCCGGGGCCGTTGGAGCCGCGATTATGCCGCGTCTTGAAGCGGCTGCAGCTGCCGCTTCGGCAGTAGCCTGAACACCGGGAATTCCACGCATTCTTTTTACGCGCCGGGGCTTCCACGGCGCGGCGGTGCCGGCAGAACAGATATATTTTCGGAAATTCCGGGGGCGATGCCTTGCAAAGGGGCACCGCCCCCTTTAAAATTGTCGTAACCGGAAGAGCTGCGGGGCAGCAGGCTCTTCCAAAGGAGATTATATGATTGAAGATTACGAAAACGCCTGCAGGATCGGTCAGAGGGAATACAGAAAAGCGATTGCGGAAGGCCGTTATCCTTATCCGCCGGTTCTGGATGAAATTCTTAAAGATATAGATACGCTTGCGGAGGTCCCGGTCGGGATCGTCGATCTGCCGATCGAGAAGGTTGTCGGAACAAAGACGAGCGGACGGACCAATACGTTTTCATCGAACTTCATGCCGATTTTAGGTCCGAAGTCGGAATTTGCGACCAAGTGGTCCCTGCTCTATGACTCCCAGCTGCAGGAAGGCCTGCACGATCCGATCAAGGCATATGAATATCTGAACCGTTTTTACGTTCAGGAAGGAAACAAGAGAGTTTCGGTCTGCCGTTACAGCGGTGTTGCGTTTATCGCCGCGGATGTCATCCGCGTACTGCCGAAGAGAACCGAGGAGAATAAGGGCTATTTTGAATTTCTGGATTACTTCAAGGTTTGTCCTTTATATGACATTCTTTTTTCCAAAGAAGGCTCGTACAGAAAATTCGCGGGGCTGATCGGTCAGGATCTCGAGCACCCGTGGCCGGACGCCGTCATGGAGGATGTCAAGGCGGGCTACGCGAATTTTCTGCGGGTTTACCGGTCGAAAAACGGCAAGCAGGAAGATACGACAGAAGGCGATGCGTTCCTTGTCTATCTCACGGTTTATCCTCTGCAAAGCCTGATGGACGAGCCGGATGCGGTACTCTCCGAACGGGTTTCGAAGCTTCGGAATGAATTTATGACCGAAACAAATGCCGACAATGTCAAGCTTGTCGAAAAGCCGGAAGATATTCAGACGGCGGGCAGCGGCATCTTTGATATTCTCCGGCGCCCGAAGACCTATACGAAGGAGAACCCGCTGCGCGCGGCTTTCCTGTATACGAAGAGTCCGGACGACTCCGGCTGGATTTACGGTCATGAGCTCGGGAGAAATCATCTGCAGGAGTGTTTTGACGGCGCGGTTGATACAATCTGTTTCGAGAACTGCGATACGGACGAGAAGATCAGGAGAGCCATTGACGCGGCGGCGGCCGACGGGGACGGCGTTGTTTTCACGACTTCGCCCGAGCAGATGCCGGAAACGCTGCGCTCGGCAATTCATTATCCGGATATCCGTTTTTTAAACTGCTCGGTGAATCTTTCCCATAACGCGGTCCGCAATTATTACGGGCGGATGTATGAAGCAAAGTTTGTCATGGGGGCGCTCGCCGCAAGCGTCGCGGACAGTCATAAGATCGGATATGTCGCCGACTATCCGCTGTATGGTACAATCGCGAATATCAACGCGTTCGCGGTCGGCGCTTCGCTGGTTGACCCGAAGGCAAGAATCGAACTGAAGTGGTCAACACAGATCGGAACAGACTGGAAGAAGGAATTCGCACAGGAAGGAATCACCGTGATTTCGGGGCAGGACATCATCAAGCCGCAGGAACCGTCCAGAGAGTACGGCATCTATCAGATGGAACCGGACGGAACTGTGACCAATCTGGCTTTCCCGGTCCTGAACTGGGGACGTTACTATGAACTTCTTGTGAAAACAATTCTGGACGGAACATATGACAAAGCCGTTAAGGGCGCGCAGCAGGCCATGTCTTACTGGTGGGGAATGTCGGCAGGCGTCATCGATGTGATCCTTTCCGAAAAGCTGCCGTATTATTCGCAGAAGCTTGCACGGCTCCTGCGGGGAGGCATCATCACGGAAGGAATCAGTCCGTTCGACGGAGAGCTTCGCAGTCAGGAAGGTGTCATCCGGAAGGAAGACAGTCCGAGACTTACCAACGAGGAAATTATCACAATGAACTGGCTGTGCGACAATATTGACGGCGCCATTCCGCAGAAACAGGAGCTTCGCGCGGAGGCGGGCGATGTTGTGAGCATCGCGGGGGTTAACGAAGACTGAGACTTTGTTGGGGTTACATAATGAAGGTGCTGATTCTTGCAGATGAAGAAGTAAAGAGTCTTGGAGAATACTATGATCCGGAGAAGACAAGAGGCGTCGACCTCATTATCTCCTGCGGGGATCTGAATCACCGGTATCTGGAATTTCTGGAAACGATGGTCAACTGTCCGCTGCTCTATGTCAAGGGCAACCACGATAAGAGCTATCTGACGATGCCGCCGGAAGGCTGCATTGACATTGACGACAGGATCTATGATTATAAAGGTCTGCGGGTTCTGGGACTCGGCGGCAGCATGCGGTACCATCCGACAAATCCGTGTATGTATACGGAGGAGGAAATGCGGCAGAGAATCCGGAAGCTGAATCGGATGATTGCGCTGCACAACGGCTTTGATATTCTTGTTACGCATTCTCCGGCGCGGGGGTACGGCGACCTGGACGATTTGCCGCATATGGGCTTTGACTGCTTCAATTCGCTGCTTGAGAAATGGAAGCCGAAATATATGTTTTACGGGCATGTGCACGCAAATTATCAGAGCGGTAAATTCCAGAGGGAATGCGCGCATCCCTGCGGAACGCGGATTATTAATGCCTATGAGTCGCACATAGTGGAAATCGGAGAAGACGAGCATCCGGCGCACGGCAAAACAGGTTCGGCCCTGTACGATCTATACGTATCGATTACCAGCAGGCGCAAGCATTCGTTCTGAATACGGGGCGCCGGGGAACGCCGGTGCATATTGTAATCCTGGAGTAAAGAATCATTATGGAAATGCAGATGGAATTTGTGCGGAAGCTTCCGATTCCGCAGGAGCTGAAGGCACAGTATCCGCTTCCCGAGAGCATTAAGCAGCTCAAGCAGAAGCGGGATCAGGAAATCGAAGATATATTCACGGGGAAAGACAAACGGTTTCTGCTGATTATCGGCCCATGTTCGGCGGACCGGGAAGATGCTGTTCTCGAATACATGACAAGGCTTGCCCGCGTGCAGGAGAAGGTGAAAGACAAGATATTCATCATTCCGAGAGTTTATACGAATAAACCGCGCACAAAAGGCGTCGGATATAAGGGGATGCTGCACCAGCCGGATCCGGAGAAGGCAGAAGACATGCTGGCAGGCATCATTGCGATCCGTCAGATGCACACCCGTGTCGCGACGCAGACGGGCTTTACCTGCGCCGAGGAGATGCTGTATCCGGAAAACCACCGGTATCTTTCTGATCTGCTCGCTTATGTGGCGATCGGCGCGAGGTCGGTTGAAGACCAGCAGCACCGGATGGTCGCAAGCGGCATCGGCATTCCGGCAGGCATGAAAAATCCGACCGGCGGCGATCTTTCTGTCATGATGAATGCCATTATCGCGGCGCAGAATCCGCAGACGTTTGTTTACAGAGGCTGGGAGGTCAGGACGACCGGCAATCCTCTGGCGCATGCGATTCTGCGCGGGTATGTCGACCGCTACGGCCGCAGCCACCCGAACTACCACTATGAGGATCTGACGGATCTCAAGGAGCAGTATGACAAGCTGGGACTATTAAATCCGGCGGTCATTATTGACTGCAATCACAATAACTCCGGTAAAAGATATATGGAGCAGATCCGCATTGCCAAGGATGTCCTCCACAGCATGCATGTATCGGAGGAAATCCGGGGACTTGTGAAAGGCCTGATGATCGAGAGTTATCTCGTGGACGGGAACCAGAAAATCGGTGACGGCGTATATGGAAAATCCATTACCGATCCCTGCCTTGGCTGGAGGAAATCAGAGAGACTGATTCTCGAACTGGCAGACCAGCTGTAAGAGGAAAATCCCTGTGAAAGCCCGGCCGGGCCGCAAAACGGTAACGGGCAGCGGTCTGCGTCATGCGGCACTGGCACGGAAAGGAGTAAAATGCGGCTGGACAAGTTTCTTGCGGATATGGGCGCCGGCACGCGCAGCGAAATCAAAAAGAATATCCGGGGCGGCGCCGTTCTCGTCGGCGGAGAGCCGGTGCGGGATCCGGGTTTTCTGCTGGATGAGACGGCGGCACCGGAAGTTACTTATTTCGGAGAGCCGGTCGAATACCATGTCTTTGAGTATTATATGATGAATAAGCCTGCCGGTGTTTTGACCGCAACGGTTGATAAACGGCAGAAAACAGTTCTGGACCTGATGGAAGATGACGGAGAGGGCGGACGGCGCAGACGGGACCTTGCGCCTGTCGGCCGTCTGGACAAGGATACGGAAGGTCTGCTTCTTATTTCCAATGACGGACAGCTCGCACACCGGCTGCTTGCTCCCGCGAGCCATGTTGACAAGAC
>OCTW013414268.1_pt1 | contig 10855 bp, 8 predicted proteins | sample 1539671 | NCBI WGS metagenome assembly OCTW01 (sample SAMN02144230, study PRJEB22623) | gut metagenome | biome: sheep rumen | host: Ovis aries | place: New Zealand | reverse complement strand
GACAGACAGACAGACAGACAGACAGACAGACAGACAGACAGACAGACAGACAGAACATCATTAGATTAATTCAGTATGTGTTTGGATATGCTCCTGTTCGTCTAAGTGACATAGCTACAATTACTCGTGGTGGAAGCTTTCAAAAGAAGGATTTTACTGAAACAGGACATCAGTGTATCCACTATGGTCAGATGTATACACATTTTGGTGTATATGCTAATGAGTGCATTACTCATGTATCGGATGATGTTTTTAATAAATCTAAAAAGGCAGTGTCTGGAGATATTGTAATGGCTGTTACAAGCGAAAATGTAAAAGATGTATGCTCATGCACGGCATGGCTCGGTGATGAGACAATTGCAGTAAGCGGGCATACAGCTATTATTCATCATGACCAGAATGCAAAGTATTTATCCTATTACTTTCATTCATCAGACTTCTTCAGACAGAAAAAGAAGCTTGCACATGGAACAAAAGTCATTGAGGTTACACCTAGTGCATTGAACGATGTCATTATTCCATTACCAACAATTGAGAAACAAAATGAAACAGTCAGAACGCTTGATAGATTTAACACACTTTGCACTGATATTTCATCAGGCATTCCAGCTGAAATAGAAGCAAGAAAGAAACAGTATGAATACTACAGAGATAAGCTTCTTACATTCAAGAAAAATAAGCAGTGAGCGGGAACTCTGTTCCCGGTTGACTGCTACATTCAAAGGAGATGCAAAATGTCGAAAGGAATAATCTATGTTATGTCAACAATTGTTCCTGGCCTCATCAAAATAGGGAAAACAGGAACTGATAATTTTGAAAACAGAATGTATAGTCTTGAACATAACGGCTATTCAAATGTTGTTGGTCTTCAGCGACAGTTTGCCATTAAAGTAGAAGACTACGATGAAAAAGAGAAACTTCTTGATGATATTTTCAGCAAGTCACGTGTTCCTGGGACAGAACTGTTTGCACTTGATATTGATCTTGTCATTCAGCTTCTCTCGTCTTTTGAAGGGAACCAGGTTTATCCTGAAACCGAGACAAAGGAACAGTCTTTTGATGAAGCAACTGCAAAAAGACATATTAAGGAAGACTGGACGCTTGTTCCTGATGGAACCTATTATCTAAAAAGGAAAATTAAAAGGAATGGAAACAAAGCAGTGGAAGCCAGCATGATAGTAAAAGAAGGACGGTATATCATTCCAAAAGGGACAGTAATAAGTCCAACTGAAGCTGAACGTCTTGCTGATAATATACGTTCAGTCAGACATTCAGATGCCGTAAAAGATTTTGTGACACAGGAAGATGTTACATTTATGGCGCCTTCTGCTGCAAGCGACTTTGTTATTGGAGGTCCTTCCAATGGATGGGTGAACTGGAAAAATCAGGACGATGATCCAATTGATATCTATAGGAGAAAACGCACCGGATAAAAATTAATCAGAAAGGGATAGATAATATGACAGCATACAACGTTGTAGCAAGCTCTGATGATTCTACCGTTGTAAGCGAGTATACTCCTGAACAGTCTGAATCTTCAAAGTATCAGTCGGAAGCTGAACTTGAAAAGGAATTCATTGAACTGCTGGGAAGGCAGGGGTATTCTTACTTGCCAATACACTCTGAATCAGAGCTTATCGATAATCTTCGCACACAGATTGAAAAGCTGAATGACTTTCAATTTAGTGAGAATGAGTGGGATAGATTCTTCAATGATGTTTTAGCAAACACCAATGAGGGCATTATCGAAAAAACGAGAATCATTCAGCAAAATAATGTGCAGGTGCTTAAAAGAGATGATGGGAGCACTAAAAATATTACTGTCATCAATAAGAAAAATATTCATAAGAATTATCTTCAGGTTATTAATCAGTATGTCAATAATGATGGTCTGCATGATAACCGCTATGATGTAACGATTCTTGTGAATGGGCTGCCTCTTATTCACATCGAGCTGAAAAGAAGAGGCATCGCATTAAAGGAAGCTTTTAACCAGATTGATCGCTATCAGCGTGAATCATTCTGGTCCTCTCACGGTCTTTTTGAGTATGTGCAGATCTTTGTCATCAGCAACGGAACGCATACAAAGTACTATTCAAACACGACTAGAAATTCCCATATTGCGGAAATGAATAATAGAAAAGGATCGAAGAAAAAGACATCCAATTCATTTGAATTTACTTCTTACTGGGCAGATGCCAACAACCATATCATTGCTGATCTTATTGATTTCACAAAGACGTTCTTTGCCAGACATACCATTCTTAATATTCTGACAAGATACTGTGTACTGACATCTGAGGATCTTCTTCTTGTTATGCGTCCATATCAGATTACGGCTACCGAACGCATTCTCAATCGTATTAATCTGGCTACGAACTATCACAGGGAAGGCACAATTGGCGCAGGCGGCTACATATGGCATTCAACTGGAACAGGGAAGACCCTGACTTCCTTTAAGACAGCTATTCTAGCTTCACAGCTTGATTATATTGACAAGGTTCTGTTTGTCGTTGACAGAAAGGATCTTGATTATCAGACAATGCGTGAATATGACCGTTTCGAAAAAGGAGCAGCTAATGGCAATACATCAACAAAAATACTGGAACGTCAGCTTTCTGATCTTGACGAAAAGGGCAATCCGCATGAATACAGAATCATTGTAACGACCATTCAGAAGCTGTCTACTTTTGTTAAACGAAATCAGGGGCATCCGATCTCTAATAAACGTATTGTTATTATTTTTGATGAGTGCCATCGCTCTCAGTTCGGTGAAATGCATCATCAGATTACCAAATTCTTTAAGAAGTATTATCTTTTCGGTTTTACAGGAACGCCTATCTTTGCGCCTAATGCTAACAAGAACAATGATCCAGCCTATGCTACTACTCCTCAGCTGTTTGGTGATCGTCTTCATACCTACACAATTGTTAATGCCATTAATGACGGCAATGTTCTTCCATTCAGAATTGATTATATCAACACCATGAAGATGAAGGACGAAAGCGATGTGAATGTTGAGGCCATTAACAGCGAAAGTGCAATGCTTTCTATGAAGCGCATCTCACAGATTGTCTCTTATACGCTTGATCACTATGATCAGAAAACAAAGAGAAATACGTTCTATTCTTACAAAGGGAAGAAAGTCAGCGGATTTAACAGTATTTTCGCCTGTCAGTCTATTCCGGCAGCTGTACGCTACTATTCGGAATTCAGAAAACAGATTGATGAAAGAAACGCTGGCTTAAAAATTGCCACGATTTTTAGCTATGCCGCCAATGAGGAACAGGCAGACGGTATTCTTGAAGAGGAAAACTTTGATACATCCATGCTTGATGCAACAGGCAAGGAAGCGCTATTTATAGCCATGAGTGATTATGACCAGCAGTTTCATTCCAATTTTGCAGTAAGCGGTGATTTTGAAGCCTACTATAAGGATATTTCTATGAGAATGAAAAACCGTGAGATTGATATTCTTATCGTAGTCAACATGTTCCTTACTGGATTTGATGCAACTACATTATCTACTTTATGGTGTGACAAGAATTTAAAGATGCATGGCCTGATTCAGGCTTTCTCCCGTACGAACAGAATCCTAAACAGTGTTAAGACATTCGGTAATATTGTCTGCTTCAGAAACCTTTCGCAGGAGGTTGAAGATGCTATATCACTATTTGGTGATAAGGATGCAGGAAGCATCGTGCTGCTGAAGGATTACAAATCATATTATGATGGTTATGAGGAGGAAGATGGCAGACACCACAAGGGATACAGCGAGCTTATTAATGAGCTGCTTTCAAAATATCCGCTAGATACTGAGCCATTTGGTGAAAAGCAGGAAAAGGAATTTATTGCTATATTTGGCAGCATTCTGAGGGTAATGAATATTCTGAACTCATTTGATCAGTTTGAAAATGATAAGCTTCTTACTGACAGACAGATGCAGGATTTTCAGTCGCGCTATCTTGATCTTTATAAAAAATACAGACGTAAAACGGACAAAGCAGATATTGAAGATGACGTGATTTTTGAAATTGAACTAGTCAAACAAATTGAGGTTAACATTGACTACATTCTTAATCTTGTCCAAAAGTATCATAATGACAACTGCCTTGATGACGAAGCTACTGCTAATATTTTAAAGGCTGTCGATTCATCTGTTCAGCTCAGGAGCAAAAAGGAACTGATCGCTGCATTCCTGGCAAGAGTTAATCTTATGCCTTCTGATGAGGATAAGAAAGTTACAGACGAATGGCAGTCATTTGTCAAAGAAAAATATGATGATGAAGTAAGTCAGCTGATCGCTGATGAAAAACTTAAGGAAGATAAAACAAGATCACTTCTTGACAAGTCATTTAATCAGGGAGAGCTTAAGACTGGCGGTACTGCCATTGATGACTGTATGCCTCCAATGAGCCGTTTTGGCGGCGGAAGAGCAAAAAAGAAACTTAGAATTATCGATAAATTTAAAACGCTTTTTGAAAAATTCTCAGGTATCATGTAAAGGAAGGTGTTTGTTGTGGAGTATAAATTAACTGACATAGATAAGCGTTGTCTTGGACTTGAGCTGGGAAGAAGGCGTCGTCTTGCTAAAGTTAAACAGTCTGACGCTGCTGATGCCTTTGGCAAAACAAGAAACTGGCTCTCGCAGATCGAAAGCGGTACAATTACGGTGTCTCTAATCGATGCCTATCATATGTGTGAAATCTATCAGTGCGATTTGTCGGAAGTGATGAGAATTGCCGTAGAAACAACAAAGGATCTTAAAAAGATTGAATCATAATCGGGAACTGTGTTCCCGATTTTTTTATGGAATAACAAAAAGCAGCCACAAGGACTGCTCAAATCGTTATTTGTCAACTTTTACTTTGTAGATTGCTTCTTTTTCAAATGAGAGAGCTGGTTTAAAATGAAGTTCAAAGGTACCTAATTTATTTGTTCCATAACCGACAGTAACATCTTTTTCCTTTCCGGGTGCAATAGCATCAAGGGTGGAACCGCTAATAGGGTAGTTATCAAGTTTATTATTATCAGGTCCATATACGTCATCATCAATGCCGATAGCAAGATCATCATCAGAGTTGTTCTTAACATGATATACAATTTTAATAACGTAATTTGGTTTGCTGTCTTCAAATTCATTTCTTTCGCTGGTTGTAGTGACGCTCTTTAAAGTGTATGTTGCATCGCCGACTTTTACCACATCACCAACTTTGTAATACTCTGTTTTTGCTTTTGTTTCTGCCTTCTGCTCTGTTTTTTCTGTTCCGACTTTTTCTCCGCCGTTTTCTTTATCATCACTGCAGGAACCAAGAACGCCAAACATTAAGACAACAATAATAACCCAAAACCACACTCTCTTATAAATAGGCTTTGCCATAATGATCTACTCCTTTCATAACTATAATATGGTATTTTTGAAATAAAGAAAGATCAAAAAATTTCCCTTGTTAGCGTTTTCTGTTGCATATGCCGAAAAAGAGAGTATGATATGGTTAAAGGTAAGTATAAATTACATTTTACGATTTAAATAATTATTTCATGCGTAAATATTACGCATAATCACTTAAAATCTTCACTTTTTTAAAATATCAGATTAAATGAAGGTGAGGTGAAAAGTATGATACATAATATCACAAAACCGTTTCATGATGAATACTTTCTAGGATGGCTGATTAGGATGTCCTGGCTTAATGCTTACACTCATCTCGAAGATTTTCTTGCGGATCTTATGAATGCTGAATGTAAGCTGTCTATCAACAAGATCAACTCAATTACAATGATGATTGGAACGCTTGCTTCGTGTGTCCCAGACCTTAAATTAAACACCACTTCTTTAATAAAATCGGCAACATTATATGACTTTTATAAGCATTTCGTTGGTGAAGCTCAGTTGCAGTATTATTTATCTCTTGCATATTCTCATAAAAGCCATTGGGAAACAGGAATTACCGCTAATGATGCATCATTAAAATACTGTGATCATTGTGATTCAGGATATTTCAAAACAGTAAATCAGATACCTGGTATAAGCTGCTGTTTGGAATGTTCAAGACCTCTTAAATCAGTTGATCTATCAGCAAATGGAACGTTGACTGAACATCACGGCTTCACTGATGAACCTAATATCGAACTCAGCAAACTTCTTGCTGATATATATTCATCTGTGTATACATTTGATTTTCGCTCCATCAAACATCTTCTTTATAATAAATACTGTGAAGTACTTGAAGAATATCACTATAAGGGAAATGGCTATAATCAGTTTGTCGATTATCTTCGAAAAAAAGGTATGGATCGTTTTACCTCATTAAAATATCCGGATGCCTATTTTACAAACTATATGGATGTTCCTTTTGAAACAGTAGAACAGATCACTGATGTTATTAGTCTTATTAGATTACTGTTTGGAAGCTATGATCATTTTATTGCCAGTTCCGACGAATTTGTCAAAACGGACAGCAAAATCATTGCTCCGGGGTCAGATTTTGGTCTATATGGTACTGTTATCGAACAAAACAATGATTTGCTAAAAGTAATTTATCCATGCGGAGCATCAACTTTAAAGTGTTTCGGCACATTAAATTATGCTACATGCAGTTGCTCAAAGTGTCGCCTATTTAAAAATATGTATATGAAAAGGATCATAAGAAAATGAAACAGAAAAAGAGAAATTACTTCTATGGTCGAACAGTTTCAGATGAAACAAAGAAAAAGGAACATAGAGGGGAAGGAACTGGTGCTGAATATCGTCCATGGATCAGGGCACAGGAGTTTAACAGTAATCAAGGTGGTGCTACAGTTATTATCGACCCATACAATAAGCGCGATGTACATCTTCTTAGTGTTGGAGAAACTATGGCATGGTACATTTTACGATATGACCAATCAGTAACCGATATTAGAGAGCAATTTCCCCTTGATATTGAAATAACAAAGAAAATTTGCGAAAAGTATGGCATTGATCATCCAAGAAAAAATAGTCCAAAAGGACATCAAGAAACAGTTATGACTTCTGATTTGCTTGTTGACTTTAAGGACGGAAGCGAAAAAGTATACTCAGTCAAGTATGACAGCAGTTATCTTAGTAATGTATCCATCAGTAAGAATCTTTTTATTGAAAAAACATACTGGAATCAAAAAGGAATACAGTTCATCATCATCACAAGAGAAGATCTTGAACCAATGCAAACTTACGTGGCAAATTTAAGAAATGCATTCTATATAGCTGATATTGATCAGATTCACGACCTTTACTCATTTATACAGTACAAAATCACACATCACATGATTGAAGTCAATCTTATGGATAGATTGTTAGATCTCGATCAGTTTATTTACAAAACCCCTGCTTTAAAGGATGAATTTGCCGCTTTTCTGAAGGAGATGAAAAAATAATGGCTAACTCAATGATTGATAAACTGCTCTCTAAAGAGCTTACGGAAAACGAAGATAATAAAACAGTGCCTGATTTCAAGATCGGCGATGTAATTGCATTCTCCAACACTGGTGTATCATACAGGATTGTTTCTTTGATTGATGATGAAGTACAGCTGGTTCAGATGAACATTAATTCCATTAATATTAAAGCAATCAGCAAAGACTATTTAAATAAGCTTTTGGACCGTTCAGAAATTCAAATTCAGCAGCATGAAGATCTGATCGTTGATGAAGATAAAATCGATTTTAAAATCCGTGAGGCACATGATTTAGATATGAAAATTGCAATTGAGATGCAGAAATACTTTAAAAATGATTATATTAAGCTAAAAACTCAGGCAGGCACTCATTTTGCAAAAGCTCAGATGACTAAATATGGTATCGGCAAGACCAAAGTATGGAAGATCTATAGACGCTTTCTGCAGTCTGGTTTTGACACAAACGCACTTTATGATCAGCGTATACTGTCTCGAGATCTTTCTTCCAGAATCTATCATAATAAAACAGGCAGAAAGCCTAAATACTCAACTTTTGGTAAAAATCTGACAGACAATGATATAAAAAACATAGATAGCTATATAAAGAAATATAAGTCTAACATTTTCTCATCAGTATCATCATGCTATAAGGATATGCTGGGAAAATATTATACTGAATATATTCGCGAAGAAGATGGCTCAACGATGCCGGTGCTTTTGCCAGCATCAGAAATTCCTTCCATAAATCAGTTTCGATATCGACTTAACAAAGTTATTACGGAAGAAGAAAAATCATTAATAAGAGCAAAGCGAAAAGACGTATCAGAAGGAAATAATTCCTTAAATGATTCTGATTTTCTGTTTGATATTCATGGGCCAACTACAGTTGTTGAAATGGATGAGCAGGAAATGGATTTGTCAGCAGTTTCCTATTTTGATCCATCGTTAGCTATTGGCAGATTTATTCTGCATGTCATTATCGACGTTCAGAGCAAACTTGTAATGGCGATTTCTGTTTCCCTTGATAACAACTCAGTTGTTGGCGCTACTCATTGCCTGATGAATTTAGCCGAAGACCACGTGGAATTCTGTAAAAAATACGGCGTTGAAATTAAGCCTGAAGCCTGGCCTTCCGGAAACCGTGTTAATGCAATTAGAGTCGATCGTGGCTCTGAATATATGTCAAAAGAGTTTGCTCGCATTTGTCAGGAGAACAGCATAAATCTTATTCCAACTCCTGCAAGAACCGCCAGCCGCAAAGGAACGGTTGAAAAGCAGTTCAGTATCTTTGGTGCCATTTGGAAAGATATCCTTGCAGAATATGGACTCATTAGCAAACTTCATGATTCCAATCATCATGAAAAAGCAGTTCTTGATTACTATGATATTATGAAAATCTGCATCTCAAATGTGCTTGCCTATAATATGTCGGAAATCGAAAATTTCAAGCGTTCAAAAGAAATGCTCAGTCAAAAGATTTTATGTTCACCAATCAATCTTTGGAACTACTATAACAGCAAATATCATACCGTCCATCCTATCGGTAATAAAAACGCGTTCATGTATTCGCTTATGACGCCTACAACCTGTTACATCAGCAAAAATGGTGTCAGATGGGAAGGATTATGGTATCAGTATAATGATACTGACATTGATGATCTTCGCTGGAAGGGAAATCATCATAAGATGGAAGTTCGGATGGATCGCCGTGATGTTTCTCATCTCTACTACATTAAAGATAATAAGCTCATGCTCATGACTCTCAATCCTAAAAAGACTTATAATATGGACTTTAAAGATATGCCATACGAAATTTATATGAAGTACAGAAAAATTCAAAAAGAATTAGAAGCCCATGCAAGAGAGCAGAATATTGCTATTGATGTGGCAAACAGAATTCTCGTCAAAAGCGTTCTGACTGAAAATAAACGCGATACCTATGCCAATATTCAAAATATGAGTGAAAACAGAATTGCAGAAAAAAACCTAATTAAATCAGAAAACACAATGCATAAAGCATTAAGCAGCGAGATGAAGACAGAAGAAAAAACAATGATTGAAAGAAATCAGAAAGACAGATCATGGCCATCGTGGGACGAAATTTCCGACCATATGAGTGATGAAGAAAAAGATTTTATTCTTGATTGATGAGGAGGATGCAGCCAATGGAAAAAGGATTAAACGGAGTGAATTTCTTTACTCGATCTATCTGTGAGAATTCTATGTTTGATATTCACTACAAAACCCTCACAGAAGGCCATAATCTTTATGAACAGTACTCAAAAGACGAGCAGGTGGTTTATGCCGAATACGTCGCATCAAATAGTGACTGCCACAATCCTTATATCGAATCTATTCCGCTTCCGCGATCATTAAAAGATCTTGAAGCAGACTTTACCCAGCCTGTCTATTCATATAATGAGGAAGAATTAGGGGATATGTCACTTTCTGAGAAGCTTTAGAATATTGTTATGCTTAGAGAGCAGTTTCGTATTATGCTGCCGTTTCATGAAAATCTTGACAGAGCTATTTACCAGGCCCTCATTAAAGGATATCGGAACAGAAGAGTTTCTTTCGACGGATCAAGTATGAACAAAACAACCAATGCTGATTTCAATAATAATTCACCTGTGAAGATGTATAAAGATCCTCTTCATCTTGAAAGTTATGGTTCCTTTAATGTTGAAGGATATGGCGGGACTGGAAAAAGCTTAGCACTGTCAATTATCATGTCGCATTATAAACAGGTGGTTATCCATAGATTGAAAGGGGGAGGCGAAATTTATCAGATTCTTTATCTGATTGTCCAGTGTCCTCCTAACGGCAATATGTCAGCCTTTTATTCGAATATTGGAAAAGCTGTTGATACTGCTATTGGTTACACTTATCCGGCTTTTCAGAAGCGAATCGATCAAGTGCGCAGCTTAGGCGAAAAACTTAATATTGTCATTAATATTATTGAACGTTTTAACATTGGATTAATAATATTTGATGAAATTCAAATGTTTTTAACTTCAAAGAATAACAATCATGAAAGGGTTAATGTTAAAACAGAATCTTTTCAGGCCATTACTACAATCATGAACAGTACCGGCGTCAGTATTGGTGTCATCGGAACTGAAATTGCCTATCGTCTGATTTTTGAAGATCAGATCCACCAAAATCGCCGACTTGGAAAAACTATTTATGCTGACTCATACTGTTCCAATCAGTCAACATTTATGCGCATACTCAATGCACTCATCGATTATCAATGGACTGACGTAAAAATCACTAAAGAAGATTTAACGCCAGATTTGCTCAAAGCATTCATGGACTGCACGCATGGAATCATCGATCTGATTGTCGGATTATATTCAGCACTTCAGCATGAAGCTCTGATCACTGATCGCAAGACAAAGATTAATGAATCCTTCGTTAGAAAAGTTGCAAAAAAG
>OCTW011612890.1_pt1 | contig 10856 bp, 5 predicted proteins | sample 1539671 | NCBI WGS metagenome assembly OCTW01 (sample SAMN02144230, study PRJEB22623) | gut metagenome | biome: sheep rumen | host: Ovis aries | place: New Zealand | reverse complement strand
AGTTTTCATCTTCCTTTTGTTTCGCTCGAGCGGCTATTTCATTTGGAGCGATCATTTCATGTTTTTCCTCCCAGTATTATTGGCGTTATACCCCGTTTCAGCTGTTGATGAGATACGAAGAAGCCCCCTGTGCCTGTTGGCTGGTATGTGATACCAGCTTTTCAGATGCAGAGGAGAGTTTACAGTGAATGGTCTGCTGAAGCTTTGTATCGGCTTAATTCTGCAAACTATATTGTCGCGACTCCCCACAGGGGAGCTCGCTCCTTAATGTTCGGGAATGATTTTTTCGAAATACCCGCCACAGGTGGACGAAAAAATCATTCCCACTCAATGGAAGCCGGGGGCTTGGTTGTTACGTCCAGAACGATTCGGCTGACATGGGGGACTTCGTTGACGATTCGGGCTGAAACGCGGGCGATGAGATCATAGGGGAGACGCGCCCAGTCAGCGGTCATAAAGTCGTCCGTAGTGACGGCACGGAGGGCGACAGTATAGTCATAGGTACGCTCATCGCCCATGACGCCGACGCTCCGCAGATTTGTCAGCACGGTGAAGTACTGATTGACATGGCGGTCGAGTCCGGCAGCGGCGATTTCCTCCCGGAGGATGGCGTCGCTTTCCCGAACGATCTCCGCTTTTTCCGGGGTGACTTCTCCGATAATCCGGATGGCCAGACCGGGACCGGGGAAAGGCTGGCGCCAGACGAGCTCCCGGGGAAGCCCCAGGGTTTCGCCCAGAGCGCGCACTTCATCCTTGAACAGCATGCGAAGCGGCTCGATCAGCTCGGTGAAGCCCAGCTCCTTCGGCAGTCCGCCGACGTTGTGGTGGCTTTTGATGACGGCGGCATTGGCGCCCTGGCCGCTTTCAATGACGTCCGGATAGATGGTGCCCTGAGCGAAATAATCCAGTTTTCCCAGTGCGGAAGCCTTTTCCTTGAACACCTCAATAAAATCCCGGCCGATGATATGCCGCTTTTCTTCCGGGTCTGTTACGCCCCTGAGATCTCCGAAAAAGCGCTCCGCCGCATCCGCGCGGATAAAGCGGACGGGAAACAGATGGCTGAATACATGGCAGACCTGGTCGCTTTCTCCTTTTCGAAGCAGACCGTGATCCACAAAAACACAGGTCAGCCGGCTGCCGATGGCCCGGTAGATCAGCGCGGCTGCAACGGAAGAATCCACGCCGCCGGACAGGGCAAGCAGCACAGTTCCGTTTTCGCCGACGGTATCCCGGATCTGCCGGATGGCGTTTTCAGCAAACGCGCTCATGGTCCAGTCTCCGGAGCAGCCGCAGTAGCGGAACAGGAAATTGCGGATGAGCATGCTCCCGTCTTCCGTGTGGGTGACCTCCGGATGGAACTGGACGCAGCAGATCTTCTTTTCCTCGTTGACCATGGCGGCGATGGGGCAGTTGTCCGTCTCCGCAATGACGCGGAAGCCGGCGGGACAGGCGCTGACCTGCCAGGTATGGCTCATCCAGCAGCTGGACGCGGACTTCATGCCTCCCAGCAGCGTTTGCTGATTCTTCATCCGGACGGTGATGCGGCCGTATTCCCGCTGCACGGCTTTCTCAACGCTCCCGCCGAGCAGCAGCGCTGTCAGCTGCATGCCGTAGCAGATGCCCAGCACGGGAATGCCCGCTTCATACAGGGCGGGGTCGATGCGGGGCGCTCCTTCGTCATGAACGCTGGAGGGGCCGCCGGAAAGGATGATGCCCTTTGGCCTGCGGGAGAGAATCTCCGGCAGGGGGGTGTTCCATGGAATGACTTCGGAATAGACATGGCATTCCCGGACGCGGCGGGCGATCAGCTGGGTATACTGGCCGCCGAAGTCCAGGATGAGGATCAGTTCTTTCATTTATTACCTCCCGCTATCGCCATAATTAGAAAGTACCCTTGCGGAAGGATCATCCACATTGCATCCGGGCCAGTCCTTGTTGGGCATCCAGAAACCGGGAATCATGTGCGCCTGGCCGGGATAATACTGCTCAAACAGCTCCCGGTACAGCAGGCTCTCCTTCGTAAAGGGACGGCAGTAATCATATTTCGCCGCTTTTTCCTCAAATTCCTTGTCTGAATAAACCTTTTCCGCATAGGCTTTCAGATCATTGACCATGCTGTGGCCGACTGCGTCGGAGAATGCGGCCTTCTGGCGCCATAGAATCTCGTCCGGCAGGATGTGATCCGCTTCGAAGGCTTTGCGGATCAGATATTTGCCCATGTTGTGCCGGTTCATCTTCAGCTCCGGATCGATGCTCATGGCGTAGCGGACGAATTTCAGATCCCCGAAGGGAACCCGGGCCTCGAGGGAGTTGACGGAGATGCAGCGGTCCGCCCGGAGCACGTCATAGACATGCAGTTCCCGGATGCGCTTCTCCGCCTCCTCCTGGAAGGCGGCGGCGGAGGGGGCAAAGTCCGTATACTTATATCCGAAGAGCTCATCGGAGATTTCGCCAGTCAGCAGCACGCGGATATCCGTGTGCTCATGAATCCATTTGCATACCAGATACATGCCGATGGAGGCGCGGACGGTGGTGATATCCCAGGTGCCCAGCAGCTCCACCACCTTGGGAAGCGCATCGATCACATCCTTTTCGCTGATGATGACCTCCGTATGCTCGCTGCCGATATAGTCCGCAACCATCCGGGCGTATTTCAGGTCAATGGCATCGAGGTCCATGCCGATGGCAAAGGTTCGGATCGGGTGATCCAGCATCTTCTGGGCGATGGCGCAGACCAGGGAGGAGTCGAGACCGCCGGAGAGCAGAAAGCCCAGCGGCGCATCCGCATCCAGCCGCTTCTCCACGCCGTCCATCAGCAGGCGCCGGAGCTTCGGACAGACATCCTCCTCCGATTTCATCGTGAAATAGCCGACGTAGGCCGGATCCGCATACTGCACGAACTCGCCGTCCATCCAGTAATGGCCGGGCGGGAAGGGCAGGATCGTGTCGCACATGCCGATCAGGTTCTTCGGCTCGCTGGCAAAGGCGATGCCGCCGCCTCTGACTTCCCCGTAATACAGCGGCCGGATCCCGATCGGATCCCGGGCGGCGATCAGCTTCTGCTGCCGGCCGTCCCAGAGGATCAGGGCAAATTCCGCGTCCAGGGTTTTGAACATTTCCACGCCATATTCCCGATACAGCGGGAGCAGGATTTCACAGTCGCATTCGCTGCGGATGTCATAGCTTTCCATGAGGCGCGCCCGCAGGGGGCGAAAGCCGTACAGCTCGCCGTTGCAGACCACACAGTCGTCGTCCAGGCGGAAGGGCTGCATGCCCTCCTCGTGGAGCCCCATGATGGCCAGCCGGTGAAAGCCCAGCACGCCGCTGGGTATATCGGCCATCCGGGTCATATCCGGACCGCGGGATACGGTCCGGTCAAAGCAGGTCCTGACCAGATCCCGGGGAAAACGGGAACCGAGCAGTCCAAAGATGGAACACATGTGCACGCCCTCCTCTGTTTCTGAAAGCATTTCCGATGATTCGGTATTCCTCTGAACCCCGGCGAGCCATTCCGGGGAAGCGGGGGCTTCAGGATGCGGATGATCCGCCGGCTTCACGCTGTAGAAGCCGTATCAGCCGGTCCGCCGCCTCCCGGGTGTCGGCAGGATCCCCGAAGGTGGAGAAGCGGAAGAAACCTTCTCCGCATGCGCCGAAGCCTGCGCCCGGGGTGCCGATCACCTGGATTTCATTCAGCAGCAGGTCGAAGAATTCCCAGCTGCAGATTCCCCGCGGGCATTCCATCCAGATGTACGGAGCGTTATGTCCGCCCCAGTAGCGGATGCCGACGGCATCCAGCGCCTTCATCAGCACCCGGGCATTCTCCTTGTAGACCCGGATGTTTTCATGAATCTGCCGCTGCCCTTCATCGGTGAAAACGGCGGTGCCGCCCTGCTGCAGGATATAGGAAACGCCGTTGGTCTTTGTGGTGCGGTTGCGCACCCACATGGCGTTCAGATTCATGCCGCAGCGCTCCAGCTCCTTCGGAATGACGGTGTAGCCTAGACGGGTGCCGGTGAAGCCTGCCGTCTTGGACAGGGAGCAGATTTCAATGGCGCAGCTCCTGGCGCCTGGGATCTCGAAGATGCTGTGGGGCAGGTCTTCTTCAATGAAGGCTTCATAGGCGGCGTCGAAGAGAATGACCGCGCCGCGCCGGTTGGCCCAGTCGATCCACTGCCCCAGCTGCTGCCGGTTATACGCGCTGCCGGTTGGGTTGTTCGGGGAACAGAGATAGATCAGATCCGCATCCAGGCCTTCCTCCGGCAGGGGCAGAAACTGGTTCTCCGGGCCGGACGGAAGATGCACGATCTCCCTTCCGGCCATGGTGTTGGCGTCCACATAGGCGGGATAGGCGGGTTCCATGATGACAGCCCGGCTGGAACGGTCGAAAAGATCCAGAATGTCGCCCAGCTCATCGCTGGCTCCGCTGGAGACGAAAACCTCATCGGGAGAGAGGAAAACGCCCCGGCGGCCGTAATGCGCCGCGATGGTTTCCCGCAGGGAGGGCATGCCGCACTCGGGCATGTATCCGTGGAAGCGGCCTTTTTCGCCCTGGTCATCGACCGCCGCGTGCAGCGCCCGGATCACCGCGGGAGCCAGGGGCAGGGAAACATCGCCGATTCCCATGCGGTAGAGATGGGCATCCGGATGGGCTTCCAGATAGGCGCGGGTCTTCTGGGCAATATGGAAAAAAAGGTATGAATCCTTCAGGCTGGCATAGCAGAGATTCGGCTTCAGCATGGAACCACCTCCGGAAAAAATAAAGGCAGGGGTACCCTTTCCAGGACACCCTTGCCTTGTTGGGACGTATGGTAACATCCGGCAGGGAAGGATGTCAAGCCGGAAAAAGCGAAAAGAAAAGAGCAGAACAAAGGGAAAACAATCCGCCCTATTGACAGGGGAAAAACGGGGTGTTAGGATTACGCCCATCAGGGCAAGGGTGTCGTGAAAAACGACTCACCTTGCCCTGCTTCTTTTAAAGCGATGAAAAGGGAGGCTGAAATGATGAGCAGGTACACGAAGGAAGACATTATCCGCATGGTGCGGGAGGATGATGTGGAGTTTATCCGCATGCAGTTTACCGATATTTTCGGCCAGCTGAAGAATGTGGCGATCACCGCCAGCCAGATAGAGAAGGCGGTCAATAACGAAATCATGATTGACGGAAGCAGCATTGAGGGATTCGTCCGCATCAATGAGAGCGACCAGTACCTGCGGCCGGATCTGGATACTTTTGCGATTCTGCCCTGGCGGCCGCAGCACGGCAAGGTGGCCCGGCTGATCTGCGACGTTTTCAATCCGGACGGAACCCCGTTTGCGGGAGATCCCCGGGGCGTGCTGAAGAAGGTGCTGGAGCGGGCGGCCGCGCAGGGCTACTCCTTCAATGTGGGACCGGAATGCGAATTCTTCCTCTTCCAGACGGATGCGGACGGAAAGCCGACGACGACCACCTCCGATGAAGCCGGCTATTTCGATTTGGGACCGCTGGATCACGGCGAAAGCACCCGCCGGGAAATCTGCATGGCGCTGGAGCAGATGGGCTTCGAAATCGAGGCAAGCCATCATGAGGTGGCTGCCGGGCAGCATGAGATCGATTTCCGCTATGCGGACGCGCTGACAGCTGCGGACAATATCATGACATTCAAGCTGGCTGTGAAGACCCTGGCGCAGAAAAACGGGCTGCATGCGACCTTTATGCCCAAGCCCGTGTTCGGCATCAACGGCAGCGGCATGCATACGAACATGAGCCTCTTCCGGGACGGAAAGAACGTGTTCGCGGATCCTTCCGACAAGCGGGGACTCAGCCGGGAAGCCTATGCCTTTATCGCCGGAATCCTTGCCCATATCCGGGGCATGGCGGCGATTACCAATCCGCTGGTCAACAGCTACAAGCGGCTGGTTCCCGGCTATGAAGCGCCCTGCTACCTCGCGTGGAGCGCCAGCAACCGCAGCGCGCTGATCCGGATTCCCGCAGCCAGAGGCATGGGAACCCGCGTGGAGCTGCGCTGCCCGGATCCCAGCGCGAACCCCTACCTGAACATGGCGGTATGCCTGGCTGCCGGCCTGGACGGCATTGAAAAGGGACTGACGCCGCCGGAGGAGATCACGGAGAACATTTTTGCCATGAGCAGCGCCGAGCGCGAGGAGAAGGGAATCCGCTCCCTGCCGGGCACCCTGAAGGAAGCCGTCGACTGCCTGAAGGAGGACGAGGTGATCTGCGCCGCGCTGGGCGAGCATGTGCTGACCCAGTATGTGGAAGGCAAGGAGAAGGAGTGGGACGCCTACAGAACCCATGTCAGCAAGTGGGAAACGGATCGCTATCTGGTGATGTACTGATTCCGGAACGAAAAAATGAAAAAGAGGAAGGAAGGTGAAGTCTGTGGCCAGAATTGTGATCGTCTCGCCTTCAGAGGAAAGCCGGTCCAAGGTATCAGCACTTCTGACTTCCTCCGGTTTTCAGGTGTTCCGCGTCTGCGCATCCGGGAGCGAGCTGCGGCGGGCACTGAGTGAAAGCGAAGACTGCGTCGTGGTGATGATGGGGTTCATGCCGGACTGCAAGCCGGATGAGCTCATGTGGGACTACAGGGAAAGCATTCAGATTCTGCTGATCGCCAAACAGCCTGTGCTGGACAATATTGAATCACCGGACATCTTCCGGCTGGCCATGCCGGCTTCGGGGCAGGCGGTGCTCGGCGCGGTGGAGATGCTGTCGCAACTGCATCGGATGCGTCTGCCGCGCCGTACGGGGGAAAGCCGGGAGATTGTGAACCGGGCGAAGGCGGTGCTGATGAAGCAGAAGGGCCTTTCGGAACCGGAAGCCCATCGGGCGATGCAGCAGTATGCCATGAACCACGGGATGAAGATGGCGGAATTCGCGAAGCGTATTCTGGAACAATCGGAGGAACAAGCATGAAGGACCGGCAGTATCCTCTTTATCACGAAGAACTGGAGCATGAAAGCTGCGGCGTCGGCGCCGTGGCGGACCTGGGCGGGAAGGCAACCCATCGGACGGTGGATCAGGCGCTGTGCATCGTGGAACGGCTGGCGCACCGGGCGGGCAGCGACGCGCAGGGAACCACCGGGGACGGCGTCGGTATCATGACGCAGCTTCCGCATGCGCTGTTTGCGGCGTGGGCCAGGGAGGAAGGCATCCCCCTGGGCGGAGCCGGCGAATACGGTGTGGGCATGTTCTTTCTGCCGGAGGATGAGGTCGGAGCGGAAAACGCGAAAAAAATATTTGAGCAGCTGGCGGAATCCGAAGGGATTCCGGTGCTCGGATGGCGGGAGGTTCCCTGCCATCCGGCGCAGCTGGGACCCGGAGCGCGGCGGACGATGCCGTGCATCCGGCAATGTTTCCTGAAAAAGCCAAAGGGAACGGAGTCCGGCCAGGACTTTGACCGGCGGCTGTATATCCTGCGGCGTACCTTTGAACGCCAGGACACGGATACCTATATCTGCTCGCTGTCCTGCCGCACGATCGTCTACAAGGGTATGATGCTGGTCGGCCAGCTGCGTTCCTTCTATGACGATCTGCAGGATGTTCGGTATACCAGCAGCATGGCGATGGTGCATTCCCGTTTTTCGACCAATACATTTCCCTCCTGGAGCAAGGCGCACCCGCAGCGGATGCTGCTGCACAACGGGGAAATCAATACGATTCGCGGGAATCATGACCGCATGAAGGCCCGGGAGGAGACCATGCGGTCCGGCCTCCTGGGAGAAGAAATGAGCCGCGTGCTGCCGGTGATTGATCCGGAAGGCAGTGACAGCCAGATGCTGGACAACACGCTGGAATTTCTGGCGATGAACGGTTTTCCGCTGGCGCTGGCCGGCATGATCCTGCTGCCGGAGCCATGGCAGAAGGCCCGGGATAATCCGCCGTGGAGGGATCTGTACCGGTACTATGCGACGATGATGGAACCCTGGGACGGACCTGCTGCCATTCTGTATTCCGACGGGGAGCGGGTCTGCGCTTCCCTGGACCGGAACGGCCTGCGTCCGCTGCGCTGTGCGCTGACGGATGACAGGCGGCTGATCCTGTCATCTGAGGCGGGTGTCCTGTTTGAGGAAAACGGCCATATCCTGCGCCGGTGGAAGCTGAAGGCCGGAGATGTGCTGGAAGCGGATCTGAGGACCGGAAAGCTGACGGAGAGCGCGGAGCTGAAAACCCGCTTTGCCATGGAACATCCGTACGGGGAATGGATCAGGAGCCAGGTGATGCTGGAGGACCTGCCCCGGGCGGAAAGGACGGCGGAAGAGCCTGGCGATGATGACAGGGAGAAGCTCTGCCGGGCATTCCATTATACCTGGGAGGATCTGCAGGATATCATCCGGCCGATGGCCGAAACGGGCGGAGAGCCCATTGTTTCCATGGGCGCGGATGAGCCGGTTGCGGCGCTTTCAAGGACGCATCCGTCCCTGTACGACTATTTCCGTCAGCGCTTTGCGCAGGTGACGAATCCACCCATTGACGCGCTGCGGGAAGCGGTGAAGACGGATACCTCCATCTATATCGGGGATGACGGCAATCTGCTCTCCCTGGAAGCAAAAAACTGCGCGGTGCTGGAGCTTCAGTCCCCTGTTCTGGGGGAAGAGGAATTGCAGCGGATCCGGGAAATCCGTCATGGGGAGTTTACCGTGGCGACGGTTTCCCTGCTTTATGACCGGCAGCGCAGACTGCGGGACGCGCTGGAGGAATTCTTTGCGGCCTGCGACCGGGCATGCCGGGAAAAGGTGAACATTCTGATCCTTTCGGACCGGGGCGTGGATCAGGAACATATGGCGATTCCGTCACTGCTGGCGGTATCCGCGCTGGAGCAGCATCTGATCCGGATCCGGAAGCGCACGGCGGTTTCGGTGATTCTGGAGAGCGCGGAACCCCGGGACGTGCATCATCTGGCGATGCTGGTGGCCTATGGCGCCCGGGCGGTGAATCCGTACCTGGCCCATGCCTGCGTGGCAGCGATGTGCCGCAGCGGCGCGATTGGTATTCCGGCGGAGGAAGCCATCCGGAATTTTGACCGGGCGCTGACTTCCGGGGTGCTGAAGATCGCGTCCAAGATGGGTGTATCCGTCCTGCAGGCTTATCAGAGCGCCCAGCTTTTTGAAGCGGTCGGGTTGGATGAAAAACTGGTGGATCAGTATTTCACCAATACGCCATGTTCTCTGGCGGGGACCGATCTGGACCGGATCGAGGCGGACAGCCGCTATCATCACGAGGCGGCTTTTGCGTCTGCGCTGCCCGGCGGGCTTCCGAGCGAAGGCAGACACCGCTACAGAAGAGGCAAGGGGGCGGAGGAACACCTCTATGCCCCGGAAACGATCCATCTGCTGCAGCAGGCGGTCCGGGAGGGAGATCGCGCCGCCTTTGAACGGTATGCCAGACGGGTGGAGGAGGAAGGCCCCCGGACGATCCGCTCCATGCTGACCTTCCGCTTCGATGCCTGCCGTCCGGTTCCGCTGGAGGAGGTGGAACCGGCTGAGGAGCTCGTGAAACGGTTCCGGACCGGGGCCATGAGCTACGGCTCGATCTCCCGGGAAGCGCATGAATGCCTGGCGGCAGCCATGAATCATCTGGGCGGACGGTCCAACAGCGGTGAGGGCGGCGAACTGCCGGAGCGCTTCGGAACAGAGCTGAATTCCGCCATCAAGCAGGTGGCTTCCGGCCGGTTCGGGGTTACGAGGGAATACCTTCTTTCCGCGAAGGAAATCCAGATCAAGATGGCACAGGGGGCCAAGCCCGGCGAGGGCGGTCATCTGCCCGGAAGAAAGGTCACGGAGGACGTGGCCAGAACCCGGTGCTCGACCCCGGGAATCTCCCTGATTTCTCCGCCGCCGCATCACGATATCTATTCCATCGAGGACCTGGCAGAGCTGATTTATGACCTGCAGTGCGCCAACGAGGAAGCGAAGATCACTGTCAAGCTGGTTTCCTCCGCAGGGGTGGGAACCATTGCCAGCGGCGTGGCGAAGGCCGGCGCCGGCGGGATCCTGATTTCCGGCGGAGAAGGCGGTACGGGCGCGGCTCCGATGAGCAGCGTGCATCATGCGGGCCTTCCATGGGAGATCGGCCTGGCGGAGGCACATCAGGTGCTCTGCCGCAATCGGCTGCGCCAGACGGTGACGCTGGAAACCGACGGCAAGCTGATGACCGGTCACGATGTGATGGTGGCCCTGCTGCTGGGTGCGGAGCAGTTTGGCTTTGCGACGGCGCCGCTCGTGGCGATGGGATGCCGGATGATGCGCGTATGCCATCTGGGCACCTGCCCATTCGGCATTGCCACCCAGAATCCGGAACTGCGCAGCCGCTTCCGGGGAAAGCCGGAATATGTGGAGCGGCTGATGCTCTTTATCGCGGAACAGATGCGGGAAATCATGGCAAAGCTGGGGGCGCGGACCGCAGATGAGTTGGTGGGTCGGAGCGACCTGCTGACCATGAAGAAAGACGCTGCAATGGATCTCTCAGCGCTGATCGGGTTTGCGCGGAACACGCACTTCCAGCCGCGGGCGAGGCATGACTTCCGCCTGGCGGATCGGGCGGATGTTCGGCTGTATCAGGATCATGTGCACCTGATGACGACGGACCGCGCCTTCGGCACGATGCTGAAGGGCAAAAGGCATATTCAGGCGCAGGGGTGCGGCGGGCAGTCCTTCGGCGCGTTCCTGCCCCGGGGACAGGAAATCACGCTCTATGGCGTGGCCAATGACTATCTGGGCAAAGGACTTTCCGGCGGCACGCTGGCGGTGTGCCCGCCCGAAAGCGGCGTATGGGGAAAGGATGACGCGCTGATCGGAAACGTGGCGCTCTATGGGGCGACCGGCGGGTTCGCCTTCGTGGCCGGCATGGCGGGAGAACGCTT
>OCTW011557336.1_pt1 | contig 10857 bp, 11 predicted proteins | sample 1539671 | NCBI WGS metagenome assembly OCTW01 (sample SAMN02144230, study PRJEB22623) | gut metagenome | biome: sheep rumen | host: Ovis aries | place: New Zealand | reverse complement strand
AAACACAAATTTAAAGCCTCTGTTGCCTGATATTCAGGTTTCAGAGGCTTTTTATCGTTGGGGGATAGCTTTTCATTCATTGCCAAGTGTCATGCGCATTATCCGATAAAAGGTTTGTATCTTGAAACAATCTGTTCAGCACAGCGAATACCATCGATTGCTGAACTGACGATTCCTCCGGCATAACCTGCACCTTCACCAGACGGGAAGATACCCTGGATATTACTTTCAAATGTGTGTATATCACGAACGATGCGTATTGGTGAACTGGTACGGGTTTCAACACCTGTAAACAGGGCGCCATTTTTTGTGAATCCCGGGAAGATGGTTTCAGTATGTTTCAACATCTCTTCCAAAGAGCGATTAAGCGGTTCATGGAAGAGGGAATGCAGATCCGTCATGGTTACTCCTAACGGGTAAGTTGGTAAAACAGCAGTTGGTTCATTTAATGCGGTTGGATCGAGATAATGTGCAATTGTCTCTGCCGGAGCTTTTCCCTGTCCGATTCGATACGCGTGGTGTTCCAGCTGTTCCTGATAATGCATGCCGTCAAACAGATCACTTCCAAAATCAGAGCTGTCTACCTGCACAACAAGAGCGGAGTTGGCATTTATGCCGTCACGCCTGCTGTAGGACATGCCGTTTGTTACAACGGTGTCTGGAGAGCTTGCGGCTGCGATGACATAACCGCCGGGACACATGCAGAAACTGTAGACACCCTTCTTCAGGCTTGATGTGTGGGAGAGATGATACTCCGCTGGAGGAAGGAATGAATAATCCCTGATATTGCGATATTGTCTGGCGTCGATAAAGGACTGCAGGTGCTCACAGCGTAAACCTACCGCAAATGGTTTGGACATTAATTCCACCTGTTTTTCATTCAGCATCACAAATGTATCTCTGGCACTGTTTCCAAGTCCCAGCAATACTGCTTCACAGGGAATTTCTTCTCCCGGTTCTGTTTTGACTGCGACTACTTTTCCGTTTTGAATCACAAGATCGGTTAATTTCGTCAGAAAACGGATCTCGCCGCCAAGTGATTCAATTTCCTTGCGGATTCGTATATTGATTTCACAGAACGCATCGGTTCCGATATGAGGATGATTCAGCCAGGCAATAGAAGGATCTGCGCCTGCTCTGATCAGCTCTTCCAATACCAGTGCGACACGCGGATCTTTGATTCGTGTTGTCAGTTTCCCGTCTGAAAATGCACCGGCGCCGCCTTCTCCAAACTGAACATTTTTTCGTTTATCCAGAACACCGGTCTTCCAGTATTCCTGAACCGCTTCTTTTCGTTCTTCGATCGAAGGCCCCTGTTCCAGAATGAGCGGACGGTAGCCTGCTCTGGCCAACAAAAGACCGGCAGCCATACCGCACGGGCCAAATCCAACAACAATTGGACGCGCTGATAATACAGCGCTTCCCTTAGCAGGCAGGGTGTAATGAAACGGCTGAACCAGTCGTGCTTTTTGTTTCAGGCGATGAAGCAGGTCAGCTTCCTGGTCTGTTTCAAAACGAATCTGATACAGATACATCGCTTCCCGTCCGGCTCGTGCATCCAGTGACCGATGTGTAATCCGGGCAGTATGAATCATCGATGGATTCAACTTATATTTTTTAATTGCGGCTTCAACCGGATCGCTTTGGTCCGGTATTGGCAGGCGTAATTCAAGTTCAATCATGGTCGTTCCTCAGTATTCGAACATTATTGTAGCAGTGGGACAGAAATAGTGAGGGGATTTTTTAATTGGTGACTAATAGATAGATGGAGGTGCATATGAGAACGATGAGCGGGACACTTGGAATAAACCATGTGAATAATGTGCAGCAAATGTCAACACAAATACATTAAAATGGAGGTGAGGAGCTATGTATATGGCAATCAGAACGGCAAATATTAATGTTCGGGTGGATCCCGAACTCAAACGGCAGGTTAATACGATTCTTACAGAGCTTGGGATCACCGAAAGCAGTGCAATCACAATGTTTTATCGGCAGATTATTCTAAATAAAGGTATTCCATTCAGTCTGATACTTCCATCCGCTATTGTGGATGAAAACAAAATTAGTACGGAAGATCTGAATCGGGAACTGGATAAAGGCTATCAGGAATATCTTGATGGCAAAGGACAGTCGATGGAACAAGCATTTTCAGAACTTCGAGATGAACTGAAGCTATGATCTACAGTGTGGTTGTAGAACCCAGCGCAAAAGCGGATATCCGCTCCATCGTCACCTATATCCGGAGTGAATTTGGATATGAACAGTATGCCGCATCTCTTTTTGAAGCATTGTATCGGGCGATTGCGTCACTAAAACAGAATCCTCGTCGGTATCAGAAGTATGAGGAAGGCATTTACGTGAAACGGGACGTTCATAAAATGCTGGTACGCAAATACAATGTGTATTACACCGTTGATGATACAAAGAAGAACGTAACTGTCCTTCGCGTGTTTTATTCTGGTCGGAATCAGGAATTGGTAAACGATTAATGTCTGCCTCATATGCAGAATACAAAATATGCATCCCTTTGGAAGAATTCCAAGGGGATTTTTTAAATGGTGACTAATAGGTAGATGGAGGTGCATATGAAAGAAACAGAACAGCAGATCCATCGCTATATTCTGGATGAGATCTACAAAATCGGAGAAGTAAATCCCAGCACATTTGTGACTGTAATGAAGCAGGAGCCAGGGTTGCTGGAGCGTTATCTGCGCAGCTGCGGAATTGACGTACAGCGGGCAGAGATTACTGGCAGTGATACAAATCGCATCCGCATGGATCTGAAAATGGAAGATCCAGAGCTGGATAATCAATTTGAAATCCGTTTTCTGACGCAGGAGGCGTGAATTCTTAGGGTATACCGTAACCTGTGTTACACTGTTAGCGATGGAGAAAAACATGACTATAAAAGTAAATGACAGGCTTCACGGATTTACGGTGAACCGCATTCGTGAAATTGCGGATATCAGCGGAATCATGTATGAAATGACGCATGACAGAACAGGGGCAGAACTGATCTGGTTAAAGCGCGAGGATGAAAACAAAACCTTCTGCATCGGCTTTAAAACCATACCGGAAGATGACAGCGGCGTGTTCCATATCTGTGAACATTCTGTTTTGAACGGGTCCAGAAAATATCCGGTTCGGGAACCATTTGTAGATCTTCTGAAGAGCTCCATGCAGACATTTTTAAATGCGATGACCTACCCGGATAAGACAATCTATCCGGTATCGAGCAGAAACCCACAGGATTTTCTGAACCTGATGGATGTCTATCTGGATGCGGTTCTGCATCCGGCGATCTACACCAACCCGAATATCTTCTATCAGGAAGGATGGCATTATGAAATTCGCTCGAAAGAAGATATGCCGGTATATAAGGGTGTTGTTCTGAATGAAATGAAGGGTGCATTCTCTTCGGTAGATGAAGTGCTGCTGAATGAAACGCAGCGGGTTCTGTTTCCGGATAACTGTTACCGGTTTGTGTCGGGCGGCGATCCGGAGAAGATCACAGACCTGACTTATGAACAGTTCCTTGCGGCGCATTCAAAGTATTATCACCCATCCAATTCCCGAATCGTTCTGGATGGTGATCTCGATATTGATGCGGCACTGACAAAGATTGATTCGTTCTTTGCGGATTATGAGAATGAAAATATGGAATTCCCGATCAATCTGCAGGAAGCTATTCCAGCTGTGGAAAGCGAAGTTCCGTATGAGATCGGCAGTGACGAAGATCCAAAAGAAAAAACGGAAATCGCATTTGGAAAAATCCTGTGCAAGTTTGATGATGTGGAAAAACAGCTTGCGTGGCGTGTGCTGTCAACGGCCTTGACCGGATCCAATGAAGCACCGCTGAAGAAAGCGATTCTTGATCATAAACTGGGGCAGGATGTAGAACTGGAAGTCCTGGATGAACTGCTGCAGCCATTCCTGCTGCTGGTGATTCGCAATACCGATAAGGAAAAGAAAGAGGCAATCCGGACCTGTGTAAGAGAAACGATCACAAAACTTGTGACAGACGGTCTGCGCAAACAGGAACTGAAGGCAATACTGAACCAGATGGAGTTCTTTTATCGGGAACGGAAAGAACCTGCCGGTGTCATGCTGGCTGCGACAACATATCAGTCCTGGAACTATGGAGGCGATCCCGCTACATTCTTATCCATTGGACATCTGTATGAAGAACTGCGGCAGAAAGCAGATACTGATTACTTTGAAACGCTGCTGAAAGAAGGACTGCTGGAAGAAGACTCTTTATCCGTTATTACAGCAGTACCGGATGGCGGACTGACTGAGAGACGTCAGACTGCAGAAAACAAGCGTCTGGAAGCCGCAAAAGCATCCTGGGGCGAATCGATTACAGAGCTGATTGAACGCAATCGAATTCTGGATGAATGGCAGGTTACCGAAGATACACCGGAACAGAAGGCAACCCTGCCGCAGCTGAAACTGACAGATGTAGAACGGGAGCCAAAACGGAGTGAACCGGAAGAGCGGGAACTGCATTCCGTGCCGGTTCTGCTTCATCCAAAGAGTGCTACTGGTGTTGTATACATGAACCTGTATTTCAATCTGGCTGGCGTAACACGGGAACATCTTCCGGAGATCGCACTGCTGTCGGATCTTCTGATGCGCTTGCGGACAGAAGATCATACGCTGCCGGAACTGCAGGAAGAGATACGTGCCAATATTGGTGCTCTGCGCTTCTTCCCGGATGCGTATACCGTATCCCGAGACCGCGAGTCCTGTTACCCGATTCTTGGTGTTGTGTGCTCCGTGCTTCCTCAGAATACAGGAAAGGCAAAAGAGCTGATTCTGGAAATCATGAAGAAAACGGTATTTGAAAAGGATACGATTCTGCCGCTTCTTCAGCAGTCCAAGGAACGCTTCCGTCAGATGTTCATCAACAGCGGACACGGCGCATCCGTTATGCGCATCGGTGCGCATACCAGTGCCGAAAGCATGGTGAAGGAAAGCTTTAACGGTTATACTTCCGCAAGCTATATCAATGATCTTTGCGAGCACTATGAAGAGCGGTGGGAAGAGATTGTTCACAACTGTGAGATGTACTGTGAAGAAATCTTTACATCTTCCCGAATGACTGTCAGCGTCAGCGGGGAAGAGAACCTGAAGACAGCGGAAGAGCTGATCCAGGCGCTTCCATCTTCCCAAGCACAGCGCTGCAAAGTGCATTATCCACTGCTTGAGAGCGGGAATGAAGGTATTCAGGTTCCAGCGCAGATTTCCTATGCGGCAGTTGGAAATAATCTTCAGAACTATAACTGCGGCTACAGCGGTGCATTGCGAGTAGCGTCTCAGATTCTTACCTATGGGTATCTCTGGAATGAAGTACGCGTTAAAGGAGGCTCCTATGGTACCGGCTTTGCGACAAGCCCAAGTGGAAATATCGCATGCTGGAGCTATCGGGATCCATCTCCTGAAAAGTCTCTGCAGGTTTATCAGGGTGCTGCAGATTATCTGACGGAACTGGCGGAGAACGGTACAGATCTTACGTCTTACATTATCGGTACGATCGCAGCCGGAGAGCCTCTGGTATCTCCTGCCGCAAAGATTCTCAGTGCAGATGGAAGATGGTTCAGCGGCATCACCTATGAGGTGCGTCAGAAGCTGCGTCATGAGATCCTTGACGCATCACCGGAAGATATCAAGGCAATCGCAGCAGCGATGAAGCAGTGTCTTGCGGAAGGAACGGTATGTGTTGTCGGATCCAAAGAGGCGATGGAAGCCTGCAGTATTGAAGACATTCACACAATCTAAGAAAGAAGGGCCGGGTATTTCCGGCTTTTCTGTTGCCACAGGAAAACAGATTCGTTATTGTAAAACCAGCGAAGCACGGAATAATCATTAAACAGGAGGCCTTACATGGCGTTGCCAGCAGAGACGAAACAGAAAGTTCTTCTTACAGCAGGAGTTCTTTTCCTGATTGCGGCAGTATTGGTGATTTCATTGATCGGAGGAAATATGTTTGGCAGGAAAGAAGTAATTGTAGGTACCACAATCAAACCGGAAGACATCACGGAGTTTTACTATACCTATGACACGTCCACGAATCCGCCGCAGTATCAGAGATATCGGTTTTATGTTGAAAATGGAAAAGGTTTCTTTTATCACGAAAAACGGGAAGGAAATCACTGGCCATTGACGGAAGCAGATGCGACAGTCAAAGGAACAATCCCATTGACGGAGGCGGAATGGCAGGAATTCTATTCCTGTCTGGAAGAAGGGGTCGTGACAAAGCGGGTTGAAAATCTGGACTCCGGTGATTCCGGACCGTGGCTTTTCCTGTACTGGAAAAACGATAAAGGCACCATGCAGGTATTCCGTTTTGCGGGTTATGGCAAACAGAAGGCATTTGAAGCGTTATGCGAAAGTCTGAAGAACCGGACAGAATGAATGCCATGCAGGAATACAGATTCCAGGCGGTGATCCAGAAGAATGCGGATCTGGATGCGGCTTACATCATTGTGCCAATTAATATCCGGGATGTATTTGGGAAGGGCAGATTGAGTGTAAAGGCTCTCTTTGACGGTGTGGAGTATAACGGCAGTATCGTTAACATGGGAGTGAAGGATAAGCAGGGAACTGTCTGCTATATCATAGGAGTTCCAAAGGCAATTCGAAAACAGATAGGCAAATCATTTGGTGAAGAAATATCTGTTGTGATCAGAAGGCGAGACCGCTGACAGAATTGGCAAGTGCTTTACGGAATTGACCACGATAGCTGCCATAAAGACAACCTATAATTACGGTTAATAAGGAGTCTACGGAAATGAAGAAATATCTTTTGATTCTTACTTCTTTTCTGGTTTTAAGCGGTTGTTCCCAAGGGAATGTTGTGCAGCCTGAACCATCTGCTCCATCTGAAACAGCTGAGGTCGAATCCCCACAGGCAACTGCGGAGACCGTCGAATTAACAGACAATCCAATCGCTAAACCGGACGAAGCGATGAAGTACCTGAATGGGAACTGGGTTCTCAGAACCAATGATCCTGAAACAAATATGGCAGTCACATTGGAATTTGATGAGGCTTCGGGTACTGTGAAAGTGACGAATCTGGATGACGATTATATTACCGCGTCGGTGCAGTTATTCAGCTCTTATCCGGATAATACTGCCACAACGGATGATGCGCTTCGGTTTGAGGCAACCGAAGCATCTGAAGCGTATAAGGAAAAATTTGGTACGAATCTTTCCGTTTATTCTTCCGATATGCAGTGGTTTACAGGGTCTTTTTCCGGACAGGATTATCTGTTTCTCAGAGAACTGGGCAATGGACAGTCCGTGCTGGATTATGAACTGCTTGGAGATGCGAAAATGACCGGCGATATGGGATGGGTATTTACCCGTGATAATTTCACTGCATTTCCGACCTCGGCTGAGAATGAGCTTCTGAAACGTAAGAATGATACGTATTATGCCTACTGCTGGATGCGGAATGGAAATAGTGTGTTGCTGCAGGAAATGGACACATTTGAAACGGATGAAAACTGGTATGGAGAACCGCTGAAGACCATGCGTATAACCTATACCGATGGGGCTTATTCCAATATCATATGTCTGTATTCAGATGGAGATGATCTGAATACATTCAAACCGGGATTAGTAAGAGTGACGGTGGATGCGGAAGGCAAAATTACTGCGATGGAGGATATTTCCTACATGGGATATGGCGCTTACGCAGGCGAATGAATGAGAACAACATAAAAAGGACTGATGTCCTTTTTATAGTGCAGATTAGTTTGCAAAGTAATTTGCCAGGTCTGTTTTGACAGAAGACATGTCATCACTGATCACAAGTACGGAGACGTTGTCTTTTGTATAAATATAGCCGTTATTAATCAGTTCCAGCGCTTCCGGATTATACTGGGCAGCTGAGTTTTTTAATGTTGTGAGATAGTAATTCAGCTGATCACTGGTTTCCAGTGCTGTATCACTGTCTTTCGAAAGAATGACAATGGCCATCTTGCCGGTATTTCCTTCTTCAAAGACTGCTTTCGCATCTACGACGGACTCAGGATCCAGATGCAGCAGACTGATCAGAACATTCGCGGATTCTTCCTTCGACTGATTCAGGTGCGAAGCGAGAATTGCCTTCAGATCATCGGCCGATTCAATCGTTTTTGAAACAGCTGCAGTATCCTGCCCACATCCGGCCAGCAGAAAGAATGAAATGAAAGAAATTATGATTCTGCGAAACATAGCTACCTCCAGTGTTGCCAAATATGATGTAATTATAATACGAAACAAGGGGGTTTGTTACGCCGTCCGGAAGATATCTGATATTTGAGCGAATGGTTCGTGATGCAGAAGAAAAAACAAGGCTTGCGGTTACTGGAGAGGATCGGAAGCTCTTTCTTGCGCGCACCCGGAGAAATCAGGCTGTTTCAATACCCTACGATTCCCTGACGGATCGCTATGTACTGGCAGAGAGAAGTCTGTCCAGTGGAAAACTGCTGATTCTTTCTTCTATGAAGAAGCCAAGCGGCGGGGCGGTTCTGTACCTTTACGGAAGTCTTTTTCTGGATCCGCCGAAAAAGGAAGATTTCCGTTTGGCAGGGAAACTGGTTGATAAGACCGGATGTGATGTCTGTTTCCTCCTGATGCCATTATTCCCGGATCATTCTCTGAAGGAAATGGTTGCCTCTGTGGAAGAAGCACTATTCTATCTGACTACGCATTACGCAAGAGAACGTACTGCTGTGCTGGCGTTTTCAACCAGCTGTCTGCTATGTCTCGATGCGTTAGGCTGGCATCGTGAACAGGGCAGCATCCCGATGCCTGGAAGACTGATTCTGAATTCACCGATATTGCGAATTCCCGCTTCGGAAGCGCTGCTGAAACAGATGAAGGTGCTGGACCGGTATGATGTACGCCTTCCGATTGAATTCTTTGCGAAAGATGGCATCTGCGGATCAGTGGTTGAGGCGGAAGAAACCGGAAATCAGTATCTCAGAGATCCGCTGTTTGGCTCCCTGTATGGACTCCCGGCCACCGATGTATATTACGGCACAAATGAAAATGCATATGTATACCTGCCCGAGCTGACGGAGGCATATCGAAGAGCGGACATTCCTTTGACGGTACATAAAGGAGAGCTGCTGATGCATTGCTGGAGTCTGTATGATAACTGCGAAGAAGCGAAACATACGATACAGGAATATATCGAAATCATTCGCGGGCTTGGGTGAAGTCCGATACAATAGACGCGATAAAGAAAGGGAATAGTGATGGCAAAGCGAAAACGAAGAGGGGTCAGTCCGATTCTGGTTCTGTTATTAACCGTACTTGCGGCGGGACTGGCCGCAGGATGGAACTATGTTGCGGCGATCAAAACAAAATATGAGGGAGATCATCCATTCTGGAGTAAACAGGAATACCTGAAACTGTCAGAGGATTCTCTGGAATACAAAGTAGCGCAGCGCGTCTTAAAAGCTGAAACACTGGAGCGGTTTGCGGCAGTCAGTGAAACAAATGGAAACTATGGAACGGCACTGGCAGAACAGACGGGCAACGAAGAAACTGCAGCGACAGAAGATGGCATTTACATTGAACATGTAAATGCCGGGACTTATGAGGGTTTCATGATTGTAGTACCGGATCCTGACGATGTATCAATTGTCATTAACCCGGGATATACCTCTGGGGCACCGGGACCGGAGCTGGACTGGTATATGGAAAACTACAATGCGCTTGCCGGTATTAATGGCGGCGGGTTTGAAGATGCGGGCGGCCATGGGGACGGAAGTGTTCCGCAGGGGCTGGTTATTCAGAATGGACGTATTGTTCACGGCAGTGAAGGAATGCGGGCATCTATCGTTGGTATTGATAAAAACGGAAAGCTTGTCACTTCAACACTCACAGGCGGTGAAGCGCTCAGCCGCGGCGTTCAGGAGGCTGTGACATTTGGGCCGACCTTTATTGAGAATGGAAGAGTAGTTTATACCTCTGCAGATGCAGGAACACTGAATATGCTGAATCCGCGCACTGCCATTGGACAGAAAGAAGACGGTACGATGCTGCTGCTGGTAATTGATGGCAGAGGGCCAACCAGTTTCGGTGCGCAGTATGAAGATGTCATTGATGTTTTTCAGAAGTATGGTGCAATAAATGCCGGAAATCTTGATGGAGGCAACTCCTCTGTCATGATGTATGACGGCGAATATGCCAATTATCCGGTATCCATGTATAATTCCCGGAATCTGCCTTCAGTGATTCTGGTAAAGGGGGATCGCTGATATGGCAGGAAAAGGATTGAAACCGGTTGTTGCGATTATCTGCCCGCTGCTTGCGGCAGGCGTTGTATATGCGGCAGGTGCGGTCCGTGTGAAAAAGGCGGAAGAAACATATCGTCAAAACGAGCAGACAATGCCGCAGGTACAGCTGGAATCTGTACTTAAACAGATACAGGATGGAAACTATGACGCAATGTTTGAGGCATCTCAGAAACTGTCTCCGTCACTTGATTCCAAAGAAGCTTATGTTGCGCGTGTGAGTGAGATTCTGGCAGGAAGAGACTTTTCCAATATCACAACAGAAACAATCAGTGAGAGTGAAACACAGAGGGAATACCGTCTGATTGACGGAGATACGCTGTTAGGAACACTGACGCTTCTGAAAGAAGGAGATACATGGGTGCCGGCGTTTCCGCTTCGTGGGAATAAGAGCTACCGCGTTGAAGTGCCCGCTGGATTGAATCTCAATGTATATGGGACGCCCATTGGCTCTGAATACCTTGTAGAATCCGGTAAAGAGGCCGCAAATTTCTTTCAGGTTACGGATCCATCCGTTATCCCTGCAGTAGATATCTATGAATTTGATGGGCTGTTAGG
>OCTW011550994.1_pt1 | contig 10857 bp, 8 predicted proteins | sample 1539671 | NCBI WGS metagenome assembly OCTW01 (sample SAMN02144230, study PRJEB22623) | gut metagenome | biome: sheep rumen | host: Ovis aries | place: New Zealand | reverse complement strand
CTCCGCACAGCACCCATGTCCGTGACGCTTTTCACCACGCCGTCTTCCGTCCGGGCGATAAACATGCATTTCCCGTTCTGATCCCAGTAATAGTATCCCAGCGTTCCCTTTCCGAATTTGCTCTCGCGGAATTCCTTCCGGGTCGGTTTGCCAATTTCCGTATTTCCGATGGAGTATTCACTCATTCCCACATACGGCAGCGCTGCCACAGGCCGGACCGGCGCGGCATCCCTCGGCAAATTGTGAAAAACCCGCCGCGGAAATCGGAAAAATTTGTTCTCTTTTTGTCTCGCATACGGGGGCGGTTTGACGTATAATAGAGAATAATACAATGGTATGACCATAACCAAAACTGCGAGGTATCTGTGTTATATGAATAAAAAGAATCTGATTGTCGTGTTCGGCGGCGTTTCTTCTGAACATGACATTTCCTGCATTTCGGCGGCATCCATTCTGCGCAACGCGGACGCGGCGCGCTATGCGATTTATCCGGTCGGCATCACGAAAGAGGGACGCTGGCTGCTGGTCGAATCGGCGGACTGCGACAGCATTGAGGACGGCAGCTGGGAGACCGGCGGACACACCGTTCCGGCCATGCTCTCGCCCGACCGCGGAACACACGGACTTGTGGTGCTGCGCGAGAGCGGCACGGAGGTCATTCACGCCGACTGCGTCTTCCCGGTGCTGCACGGCATCGGCGGCGAGGACGGCACGCTGCAGGGCCTGCTCGAGCTGGCGCGCATTCCGTATGTCGGACCGGGCGTCGCGGCATCGGCGTGCAGCATGGACAAGAGCCTGACGAAAATCATCGTCGAGCAGGAGGGCGTGCGCCAGGCGGCGTTCTATCTGGCGCGGCGCGAGGCGTTTGAGCGCGACCGCGCGGCGGTCTGCGAGCAGGCGGAGCGCAGGCTCGGCTCGTATCCCGTGTTTGTCAAGCCGTGCAGCGAGGGCTCGTCGGTGGGCGTTTCCAAGGCGGCCGACCGCGCATCGCTGGAGCGGGGACTGGAGGAGGCGTTCCGCTACGACGCCAAGGTTCTGGTAGAGGAATTTATCGACGGACATGAAATTGAGGTCGCCGTGCTCGGCAACAGCGAGCCGACGGCATCGGTTGCGGGCGAAATCGCGCCCAGCGAGGAATTTTACACGTTTGAGGCGAAGTACGTGAGCGGCACATCCGGCCTGTACATTCCGGCGCACATCAGCGACAGCGCGATGGAGGAAGTGCGCGCGGCGGCGGTGCGTGTCTACCGCGCACTCGGCTGCAAGGGGCTTTCCCGCGTCGATTTCTTCTGCACCTATGCGGGGGACGAGATCGTGTTCAATGAGATCAACACGCTGCCGGGCTTTACCGGCATCAGCATGTATCCCAAGCTGCAGGAATACATGGGACTGAGTTATCCGGCGCTGATTGACCGCCTGATTGCGCTGGCGATGGAGCGGTTTGATGGATAACAGGGCGATCGGCGTTTTTGATTCCGGCCTGGGCGGACTGACCGCCGTGCGGCAGCTGCACCGCGTCATGCCCGGAGAAGATATCATTTATTTCGGCGACACGGGGCGCGTTCCCTACGGCTCGCGCAGCCGCCGGACGATTCTGGAATACACGCGGCAGGATGTCGCGTTTCTCAACAGCCACGACATCAAGGCGATTGTCGTGGCGTGCGGCACGGTCAGCTCGGTGGCGCTGGGCGTTGTCAGCACGGAAAACTCCATTCCGATGGTCGGCGTCGTCAAGCCGTCGTGCTACGCGGCGATGCGCGCGACGAAGAACGGCCGCATCGGCATCATCGGCACAAAGAGCACGATTCGCAGCGGCTCGTACGAGGCCATGCTGCACACGCTCGACCCGTCGATACATACCATCGCGCGGCCCTGCCCGCTGTTTGTCTCACTCGTGGAAAACGGCAGGTTTTCTGCCGACGACCGCGTCGTTCAGCTTATGGTGGAGGAATATCTGGCGGAAATCCGCGATTACGGCGTGGACACGCTCATCATGGGCTGCACGCATTTCCCGCTGCTGCGCGATGCGATTGCCGACTTTCTCGGCGGCGGCGTGACGCTGATCGATGTGGGCGCGGAGGCGGCGGATTATGTGCGCACCTTCCTCGACCCCGCCGAGCGGCAGCAGGGCACAACCGAGTACTATGTATCCGATGATATTGAGAGCTTTGACGAGCACGCCGAAATGTTCCTCGGCGAACCGGCCGGCGTGCACGCGCAGATGGTCGACATCGTGTCGTACGGAAAGGAAAGAGGATGATCGATATGGCGGATGGAACCTCTCTGAAAAAGGACGTTATCATTACCATCGCGAGCCGGCAGGATTTTGAGGGCTGCGAGCCCGACCGCATTGATCTGATTACGGCGGGACGGCTGTACCGCCGCGGCGGAAAATATTTTGTCTCCTATGAGGAGAGCGAGCTGACCGGCATGGAGGGCACGCGCACCACACTCAAGCTGGAGGACCAGCAGGTGACGATGACGCGGACGGGCACCCATCCGGCGCAGATGCTGTTTGCGCGGGACAAGCGCCATGTCGGCCTGTATCAGACCGAGCTGGGTTCGCTGGCGATTTCCACGCACACCTCCCATCTGGTCAACACGATTGATGAAAACGGCGGCAGTCTCGCCATCGACTACACCGTGGAAATTGACTCCAATCTCGCCGGCACGCACCGCTTTGAAATGGCGGTCACGCCGTCGGGCGCACAGAATATGTAACACACATCCGCGGGCGGGGGGCATCTTCCGCCCGCTTCCGGCGCAGGGCTGCGCCGCACAACGGACAGAAAGGCAGATTGTATGAATGTAATCGAACAGGCGAAGAAGCAGGCGGCACAGGCGGTTTGGAATGCCTACCGCGCAGCGGCGGCTGCGGGAGACCTGCCGGAGGGCGATGTGCCGGCGGTCGCCGTAGAAATTCCGAAGGACACGAAAAACGGCGATTACGCCTCTTCGTTTGCCATGCAGTGCGCGCGTGCGCTGCACATGGCGCCGCGCAAAATCGCGGAGGCGCTGACCGCGCACATTGCGCTCGACGGCACCTATTTTGACAGCATTGATATCGCCGGCCCCGGTTTTCTGAATTTTCATCTCGGCAGAAAATGGTATGCCGATGCGATTGCGCTCGTCGCCGAAATGGGCACGGATTACGGCCGCAGCAAGGCGGAGCATCCGGAAAAGATCATGGTGGAATTTGTCTCCGCCAATCCGACCGGCCCGATGCACATGGGCAACGCCCGCGGCGGCGTGCTCGGCGACTGCCTGTCGGAGGTGCTCAGCTGGGCAGGTCACGACGTGACCCGCGAATTTTATATCAACGACGCCGGCAATCAGGTGGACAAATTCGCGCACTCGGTCGAGGGCCGCTACATCCAGCAGCTCAGGGGCGAGGACGCCATTGTGTTTGACGAGAGCTGGTATCAGGGCAGCGACATCCGCGAGCTGGCGGCCGATCTGGTCAGACTGCACGGAGACAGCCTGCTCGAGCTGGACGGGGAGGAGCGCCGCCGCCGCATCGTGGAATACGGCCTGCCGACCAACATCGCACGCATGCAGCGCGATCTGGAGCGGTATAAAATTCATTATGACGTGTGGTTCCGCGAGAGCGGCCTGCACGATTCCGGCTTTGTCAAGGAGACGGTCGACCTGCTCACCGCAAAGGGCGCGACCTATGAAAAGGAGGGCGCGCTGTGGCTGCGCTCGACCGATTTCGGCTGCGACAAGGACGATGTTCTGCGCCGTGCGAACGGTTTTTACACCTATTTTGCGGCGGACATCGCCTATCACCGCAACAAATTCGAGGTGCGCGGCTTTGACCGCGTCATCAACATCTGGGGCGCGGACCATCACGGCCATGTGCTGCGCCTGAAGAGCGCGCTCGATGCCATCGGACTGGACGGCTCGAACCGCCTGGAAATCGTTCTGATGCAGCTTGTGCGCATGATGCAGGACGGCGAGGTCGTCCGCATGTCCAAGCGCACGGGCAAGTCGCTCACGCTGTCCGATCTTCTGGACGAGATTCCGGTGGATGCCGCGCGGTTCTTCTTCAACTCGCGTGCGGCGGAGACCCAGATGGAATTTGACCTCGACCTCGCGGTGCGGCAGGACAGCGAAAATCCGCTGTACTACTGCCAGTATGCGCACGCGCGCATCTGCAGCCTGCTGCGCAAGATGCAGGAGGAGGGCATTGCCGTGCCGGAGCGCGCGGACCTGACCGTTCTGAACGAGGCGGAGGAGCTTGCGCTGGTCAAGCAGATCAGCCTGCTGCCGGAGGAAATCCGTCTGGCGGCAGAGGAGCGCGATCCGTCACGCCTGAACAAATACGCCGCCGCGCTGTGCGCGCAGTTCCACCGCTTTTACAATGCCTGCCGCATCAAGGAAGCGGACGAAACCGTGCGCGATGCACGCCTTGTGCTGTGCCGTGCCGCGCGTCAGACCATCTACAATGTGTTGAACATCATCGGTGTGGAAGCACCGGAGCATATGTAATGCGCCTTCGGAGGGCGAAAGGAGAGCTATGGAACCCGTTCCTTTATGCAAAGGGGAAATCATCTGGACCATCGAGCGGCCGCAGCAGATGATGTCGGTCGACTGGAAGCGCTGCCCCGCCGCGGCGGTCGTCGTGCCGGACATCACGAGCATTGACACGGCAAAGCGCTTTGCCGGCAGCCGTCCGGTCGGCGTGTGCATCAACGCGGACGGCTGGAATCCGGAGGAGGACATCGGTGCGAAGTGGCCGTCGGAGCGGCTGATCGGCCGGTTCCGCAACGTTGCGCGCCGCGCGGCGCACGAAAAGGCGGATTTTGTCTATCTCCGCATGCGGCAGAACCTGCATGTCCTGCGCGCCGCCGTGCTCGCCGTGACCGATCAGTCGGGACTGGGCATTCTGGCCGAGCTGCCGGTGGACGCGGACGGACGCACGCCGGACGGGTCATCCGCCATGGCGGTCATGGGCATTTTGCAGCGCATCGGCGTGGCCGGCGTGATTCTTTCCGGCGAGCCGGAGGAGGTCGACGATGTCGTGGCGGAGCTTGCCCCGCATGCCGCCATTGCGCTCGGCGTGTCGGCCGAACCGGAGGAAATGCACCGCATGCGGCAGCTGCCGAGCGTGGAATATTACCAAACGGCGGAGCCGGAGCAGATTGACCGCCTGCTGCGCGCCATTCCGCCGCTCAGCCTCAGCCATGAGCCGGATGCGGATGACGACTATATTCTGGCGCCCGTCGGCCAGCACGCGCACTTTGTCGACGCGACCATTGATATTTCCGACCCGATTGATCTGGAGGATCATTTCGGAGAGACGCTGCTCGAGCTGGAGGACCGGTGGTCGGGCGCGCTCAAGCTGGAAATCAGCACGGCGGAGGATGTGCATCTGCTCGCCGAGGGCGAATATATGATTAACCGGCCGGTCTGTCTCGCCGCGGAAAATCCGGAGCTGCTGGAGCAGGCGCTGATTGTGTTCGACGGCATTGCGCTGTATGACGGGACGTGGGAGCTGGATGCCGAAACGATGGAATATTTCCGCCGGCATTACGGCATGGTTGCACTGTGAACTGGATATCGAAGCGCACGGCGGAGGGGTTCTGCCGGCGCTTCTTTGCTGTTGGATAAAGGAGGACTTTGGGTGGAAAACTGGACAGAGGTGACAATCTGGACATCCGCCGCGGGCATTGACGCGGTGACCGGCATGCTGATGGATCTCGGCATCGACGGATTTGTCATCGAGGACGCGCAGGATTTTGCGGATTTTCTGCAGGATACCGAGCTGTACTGGGACTATGTGGACGAGGATCTCGCAAAGCAGAAGAGCAGCGCGGAAACCAATGTGAAAATCTATATCGAGGACAGTCCGGCGGGAGCGGAGCTTCTCGCACAGGTGCACGCGGGCCTGCGCGCGCTGCGCGACCGCGATGCGGAGCACGCGTTCGGACGGTGTGCCGCGGAGCTGGCATCCATCCGGCAGGAGGACTGGGAAAACAACTGGAAGCAGTATTTTAAGCCGTTCTGCGTCGGCAAAACCTTCCTCATCAAGCCGTCGTGGGAGACGGTGGACGAGCCGCAGGACGGACGGCGCATTCTGGAAATCGACCCGTCCTCGAGCTTCGGAACGGGCACGCACAACACCACACAGCTGTGCATCTGCGAGCTGGAGTCGCTCGTGCGCGGCGGAGAGCGCCTGCTCGACATGGGCTGCGGCAGCGGCATTCTGTCGGTGGCGGCGCATATGCTCGGCGCGGCGGACATCACGGCGGTGGATATCGACGCAAATGCCGCGCGCATCGCGGCGGAAAACGCGGAGAAAAACGGGTTCGCCCTGCGCACCTTTGTCGGCGACGTCATCGGCGACCGCGCACTGTCCGAACAGATCGGCGGAGCATATGATATCATTGCGGCGAATATTGTGGCGGATGTCATCATGGGAATGCGCGAAATTCTGCGCGATAAGCTCAAGCGGGACGGCACGCTCATCGTATCCGGCATTCTGGAGACGCGGGCGGATGAGGTGCAGCAGTCGCTGCTGGAGGCGGGCTTTGTGCTCGGGCGGCGCACGCAGTCGGGCGACTGGGTCGCCATGACCCTGCGCCGGGGGTAAACGGAAACGGAGGGCAGTCATGCAGGCCATTGAAAAAAAGATCATACTGGTTGTGCTGATTGCCGCCGTGTTCGCGGGACTGTGGCGGCTCAAGGCGCCGGAGCAGGAGGAGGTTTCGCTCGCGCAGACCAGCCTGGAGGCGGCGGATGAGCTGATGTCGGCACATGCGGACGGCCGCGACTCGCTGCTGTTTTACAGTCCGGATATCGACGAAAAACAGGTGTATCACCTGCTTCAGGCGCAGAATCCGTATCTTTCCACGCTGGAAACGGCCTCCTACCGCAACGGAAACCTCAAGCTGACCTATCAGGTGCAGGGGGAGCGCGGGCAGAAGAAGGGACTGGAGGAGGCACGCCGGGCGGGTGCGCGGGCAGCGGCGAAGGAGACGAGCATCACCGGCCGGCTGCGCGCCGTGCACGACACGCTCATCCGCAGCACGGTGTATGCGGAGGACAGCGGCGACCGCGTGCAGACCGCCGCGGGAGCGCTCGAGGACGGGCGCGCGGTGTGCGCCGGCTATGCGCGCGCCTTTCAGGCGATGTGTGACGGCGCGGGCATTGATGTGTACTACGTCGAGGACGACGACATGACGCACGCGTGGAATGTTGTGCGCCTGTACGGCGAGACGTGCTTCATCGACTGCACCTATGACGACCCGGTGCCCGATCAGGGCGCGCGCGTCAGCCGCGACTATTTTCTGTGCCCGGCGGAGAAACTGCGCGCCTCGCACAGCTGGAACGAGCGCCTGTACGAGCAGTTTCTCGACAGCCGCTATCCCGCGGATTTTGCCTATATTCAGCGCATGCAGGATCTGGAGCTGGCGGACGACGGGCTGCGCGCGGCGGATACGGAGCAGCCCGCCGCACAGAAGGAGCTGGACGCGCTCAACCGCCGGCTGGGCACGACCGTGGCGAGGTCGGTCGCACGGGACGGGCAGCGGCCGATGACGCGCGGGGAGCTGTACCGGCTGGGCTATGAGGCGCTGTGGGAGGACGTCGGCGGACAGCGCCGCATCGAAAAGCTGATTGACGATTATATCGTGCCGCCGTTTCCGGCGCGCCGCATGGGGTTCTGACCGGCAGCTGTCGTTCCGGCGGCGAACATTTGCGAAAAACAGAAACTTTTTTGAAAAAACTGTTGACAATTTGCGCGCCGCGCGATATAATAACTTTCGTCATCTGGCGAGGGACGAATTCCTTCGGAGAGGGCGGCGATATGGCGGTATAGCTTAGTTGGCTAGAGCGTCCGGTTCATACCCGGAAGGTCATTGGTTCAAGTCCAATTACCGCTACCATTTCGGCCCGTTGGTCAAAGGGTTAAGACACCGCCCTTTCACGGCGGTAATACGAGTTCGAATCTCGTACGGGTCACCACCTTGGAAGTTTAGCTCAGCTGGGAGAGCATCTGCCTTACAAGCAGAGGGTCACAGGTTCGAGCCCTGTAACTTCCACCATGAAAAAGCTGCGATTAAATCGCAGCTTTTCTTTTTATCTCAATGTTACAGAATGGAGGCGGAGCCGCATGGAGCAGCTCGGACTTTTCGGCGGGGAACAGCAGCAGCCGCTGGCGGCACGGCTGCGCCCGCGCACGCTGGACGAATTTGTCGGTCAGGAGCATCTGCTCGGAGAGGGCAGGGTGCTGCGCCGTCTGATTGAGGGCGACCGCATTTCCTCCATGATTTTCTGGGGCCCGCCGGGCGTGGGGAAAACCACGCTCGCGCGCATCATCGCGCACCGCACGCGCGCCGCGTTTCTCGATTTTTCCGCCGTCACGAGCGGCATTCGGGAAATCCGGCAGGTCATGCAGCAGGCGGAGGACAACCGCCGCTTCGGCGACCGCACCATCGTCTTTGTCGACGAGATTCACCGCTTCAACAAGGCGCAGCAGGACGCGTTCCTGCCGTTTGTCGAAAAGGGCAGCATTCTGCTCATCGGCGCGACGACGGAAAATCCGTCGTTTGAGGTCAACGGCGCACTGCTGTCGCGCTGCAAGGTGTTCGTGCTGCAGGCGCTGCGAAAGGAGGAGCTGACGCAGCTGCTCACGCGCGCCCTGCGCGACCCGCGCGGCTTCGGCGGCCGGAAGGTGGAGATCGCCCCCGATATGCTGGAGATGATCGCGGCGTTTGCCAACGGCGACGCGCGCACCGCGCTTTCCACACTGGAAATGGTCGTGCTCAACGCCGATGAAACCGGCGGCGCGCTGACGGTCACGCCCGAGCTGCTGGAGCAGTGCCTGTCCAGAAAATCCCTGCTGTACGACAAGACGGGCGAGGAACATTACAACCTGATTTCCGCGCTGCACAAATCCATGCGCAATTCCGATCCCGATGCCGCGGTGTACTGGCTGGCGCGCATGCTGGAGGCGGGCGAGGACCCGCTGTATGTGGCGCGGCGCGTGACGCGGTTTGCGAGCGAGGATGTCGGTCTGGCCGACCCGCGCGCACTGGAAATCGCCGTCGCCGCCTATCAGGCCTGTCATTTCATCGGCATGCCGGAGTGCACCGTCCATCTGACCCAGGCGGTCGTCTATCTGTCGATGGCGCCGAAATCGAATGCGCTGTACACCGCGTATGAGAGCGCGAAGCGCGATGCGCTGACGCAGCTGGCCGAGCCCGTGCCGCTGGTCATCCGCAATGCCCCGACGCGGCTGATGAAGGAGCTGGACTACGGAAAGGGATACCAGTACGCACACGATGCGCAGGACAAGCTGACCAATATGCAGTGCCTGCCCGACTCGCTGCTCGGGCGAACCTATTACCGCCCGACCGAACAGGGCGTGGAGGCAAAATACAAGGCGCGTCTGGAGCAGATCAAGGCGTGGAAGCGCAGACACGGCGCGCCGGAATAAAGCAGGAGCCCGAACGGTGCCGGTGTGCCGTGACGGGCTCTTTTTTTGTTTCCCCTGACAATTCGGCAAATTCCGCGCCTGCAGTTCCCTATACTATTAGATATGGAACAGGAGGCGCAGAGAAATTATGCTGGACAAGCGTGGTACTCAGCGGCAGAAGACGGCGCGGCGGACACGCGCGCGCCGGGTGGGACTGCCCTTTTTCTATTTTGCGGCGGCGGCGGTGCTGTCATGTGCGGAGATGAGCGGTGTGGGCGCGCCGTTCGGCGTGGCGTTTGCGGCGGCGGCCTGCCGCACCGGACAGGGCTTTGCCGCGGTGATCGGAACATTTGCGGGCTATCTGCTGTCGCACCCGGGCGCACAGGGCGTGCAGTACGCGGGGGCGGCTTTGATTGTACTTACGGCGGCGACTGTGTTTTCCGGCACGGGCGTGCTGTCGAGCCAATGGTTTTTCCCGGTGTGTGCGGCGGGCACGACGGCGGTGACCGGAACGCTGCTGCTCATCGGCGGACCGTGGGATGCGGGCAGCGCGGCGCTGTTCGGCTGCCGCATCGTGCTGGCGGGCGGCGCGGCGTATTTTTATGAGGCGGCGCTGGATACGGCGCGCGGGAGACCGCAGGTCGTGCGCTTCGGCGGCACGCTGGCGCTGGCGGCGACCGTGCTCATGGCGGCGTATCCGTTTGAAGTGGCAGGTCTGATCTGCCCGGCGCGCATTGCGGCGCTGCTGGTCGTCATGGGCATCGGCTATCTGGGGGGATTTTCCTACGGCTCGGCGACCGGCGTGGGCATCGGCGCGGCGATGGATGCCGCGGGCGGCGCGGGACTGTATTATACGGCGGTCTATGCCATTTCCGGCATGCTTGCGGGCTTTTTCACGCGGTTCGGGCGCGTGGTGTTTGCGACCGCGTTTGTGCTGACCCATGCGGCGGTCAATCTGCTCGGCGGGCAGCAGGCGTATCTTTCCGGCCTGTATGAATGCTTTGTCGCATCCGTCTGCTTTGTGCTTGTGCCCGACCGCACGTGGCGGCAGCTGCAGCAGCGGTTTCTGCCGCCCGATCCGGAGCCGACGGATTATGCCGCGCGCGTGTGCCGCATTGCAAACCGCTATGCGTCCGCCGTGTCCGACGCGTTTTCCGAGATGTACCGCGCGCTCGCAGGCGGGGGGAGCAAGCACAAGGAGGAAACCGATCTGGGTGCGGTGTTCGACCGCGCCGCCGACCGCGTGTGCCGCCGGTGCAGTGCGCGCGAGTCGTGCTGGGAACGGGACAAGCTCGCGACCCTGCGCACGCTCGATTCGATTTCCGGTCCGCTGCTGCGCAGCGGGCATGTGGTGGCGAAGGATTTTCCCGGACATTTTGCGGCGCAGTGCCTGCGCTTTTCGGATTTTGTCATCGCGGTCAACGAGGGGATGGACG
>OCTW011534970.1_pt1 | contig 10857 bp, 7 predicted proteins | sample 1539671 | NCBI WGS metagenome assembly OCTW01 (sample SAMN02144230, study PRJEB22623) | gut metagenome | biome: sheep rumen | host: Ovis aries | place: New Zealand | reverse complement strand
GCCATCGGCGGCACCGGCAAGGGCCACCTGGTGCGGGAGCTGGACGCCCTGGGGGGCGAAATGGCCCGGGCGGCGGACAAGGCCTGCATCCAGTATCGGATGCTGAACCTGGGGAAGGGGCCGGCGGTCCACTCCCTCCGGGCCCAGGCGGACCGGCGGCGCTACCAGGCGGTGATGAAGCAGACCCTGGAGCGGCAGGAGCACCTGCATCTGAAGCAGGCGGAGGTGGTCTCCATCGGCGTGGAGGACGGGGAAGTGCGCTCCGTCACCACCCACACCGGCGCCGTCTGGAGCTGCAGGGCGGTGATCATCGCCTCCGGCACCTATCTGGACGGGCGCACCATCGTGGGCGAGGCGCTGAGGAGCGAGGGGCCGGACGGCCTGGCCGCGGCAAAGCCCCTGGCGGAGGAGCTCCGGGACCTGGGCCTTTCCATGCGCCGCTTCAAGACCGGGACTCCGCCGAGAGTGAACGCCCGGACCGTGGATTTTACCAAAATGGAAGTGCAGAAGGGGGACGAGGAACCCGAGGCCTTCTCTTTCGAGACGGAGAAGGCGCCGGAAAACCGGGCGGTGTGCTACCTGACCTATACCAACGAGGAGACCCACCGCATCATCCGGGAGCATCTGGACCGCAGCCCCCTCTATACCGGCACCATCCAGGGCATCGGGCCCCGCTACTGCCCCAGCATCGAGACCAAGGTGATGACCTTTGCGGACAAGCCCCGGCACCAGCTTTTCATCGAGCCCATGGGCCTGGAGACGGAGGAGCTTTATATCCAGGGCTTTTCCTCCTCCATGCCGGAGGAGGTGCAGGTGGAGATGCTGCACACCATCCCGGGCCTGGAGCAGGCGGAGATGACCCGCTGCGCCTACGCCATCGAATATGACTGCATCGACCCCACCGAGCTCTTGCCCACCCTGGAGTGTAAGAAGATCCGGGGCCTTTACGGCGCGGGACAGTTCAACGGCTCCTCCGGCTATGAGGAGGCGGCGGTGCAGGGCTTTGTGGCGGGGGTGAACGCGGCCCGGAAGCTCCGGGGCCAAAGCCCCATGATCCTTCGGCGCAGCGACTGCTACATCGGCACCCTCATCGACGATCTGGTGACCAAGGGCACCAACGAGCCATACCGCATGATGACCAGCCGCAGCGAATACCGGCTTCTCCACCGGCAGGACAACGCCGACGAGCGGCTCTGCGCCATCGGCAGAGAGATCGGCCTTGTGAGCGAGGAGCGCTATCGGGCGGTGCAGGAGAAGTACGCCGCCGTGGAGCGGGAGATCCAAAGACTGGAGAACTGCCACCTGGCCCCCTCGGAGGCGCTGAACCGGATGCTGCAGGAAAAGGACAGCGCCCCGGTGAGCACCGGTGTCTCTCTGGGAGAACTGCTCCGGCGGCCCCAGCTGAGCTATGAGGATCTTGCGCCCTTTGATCCGGAGCGGCCCCGGCTGGACCGGGCGGTCTGCCGCCAGGTGGAGATCCGCCTCAAGTACGAGGGCTACATCAAGCGGCAGCTCAAGCAGGTGGAAGAGGCCAGACGCATGGAGGAGCGAAAGCTCCCCGAGGATCTGGACTACTCCGCCATCCCCGGCCTTCGCCTGGAGGCCCGGGAGAAGCTGCAGAAGATCCGTCCGGCCAGCTTCGGCCAGGCGGGCAGGATCTCCGGCGTGTCCCCGGCGGATCTGAGCGTGCTGATGATCTATATGTCCCTGGGGGACAGAGAATAGAAAAGATGGAAGAAGGAAGAAGAAAGGTGTCGGCTTTGCCGACGGATCCGGAGTCAGGCAGGTGAGGATATGAAGATCGTAGTGGGCTTTTCCGGCGGGGTTGACTCCGCTGTGACCACAAGGCTGCTGCAAAAGGCCGGGCATGAGGTCCATGGCCTCTATATGGACAACACCAACGAGGCCGCCCGCTGGGAGGCGGAGGTCTCCGCGGAGCGAATGGGCATCGAGCTTACGGTCATCGACGTGAAAAAGGAGCTGGAGGAAAAAGTCTGCCGCCCCTTCACGGAGAGCTATCTCCGGGGGGAGACGCCGAATCCCTGCATCCTCTGCAACCCCAGCGTGAAGTTCCGTCACCTCATCACCCTGGCAGATGCGATCGGCGCGGAAAAAGTCGCCACGGGACACTATGCCCGGGCGGAGGGCGGCGCCCTGTACAAGGGCATGCAGTCAAACGACCAGAGCTATATGCTCTGCCGCCTGACCCGGGAACAGGTCTCCCGTTTGATCCTGCCCCTGGGCGTTTACGAGAAGACCCAGGTACGGGCCATGGCGGCGGAATGGGGCCTGGATGCGGCCCACAAGCCGGACAGCATGGAGATCTGCTTCATCCCGGACAAAAACTACATCCGCTGGATGTCAGAGCGGGCGGAACTGCCCGGACCGGGAGATTTTGTGTTCCACGGGAAGGTCATCGGACAGCACGAGGGCATTTTCCGCTGGACGGTAGGGCAGCGTCGCCCGGGCCTTTACGAGGGGAGAAAGCTCTACATCTCTGCCATCGACGCGAGGACCAATACGGTGGAGCTGGCCCTCTGGGAGGAGCTTTTCCAAAAAGAACTGCTGGCGGTGGACTTTAACTGGCTCATCGACGCTCCGGTGGGGAAGATCCTCCCCGCCACGGTGCGGGTGAGGCACACCAAGTGGGAGGAGCCCCGCTGCACCGTCATGCCGGAGGGAGAAAGCGTCGTCTCGATCCGCTGTGAGGAGCCGGTGCGGGCCCCCGCGCCGGGCCAGAGCGCGGTACTCTATGCCGGAGATCGGGTGCTGGGCGGCGGGTTCCTGACCAGGTGGAGTGAAGGAGAACCAAAAGAATAAGACGCTCATTTTTGCATGACGAAGATAATATTTTGAACAGAAAAACTTGACACTGCTCATCTTCCGATTTATAATACGGGAGAATGAGCGACCAACCCCGCCCGTTTGCCTTCTTTGGAAGGCTTGGGCGGGTATTTTATGCGATTTGGAGGGAAACCAAGGTGAGTATCTTCTCCACTGTGGTCGTCGGGATCATGACGGCCTTTGCGGTGCTGGGCATTGTGGACAATCTGTTTTGCAAAGACAGGCTGGGCCTGGGCCCGGAATTTATGAAGGGCATGGAGATGATCGGGCCGCTGTGCGTGGCGATCGTCGGCATCATCTCCCTGGTACCGGCCATCGCCTGGGTCATCGAGCACAGTCTGACGCCGGTGTATCGTTCCCTGGGGCTGGACCCCTCCATGGCGGTGACGATGATCCTGGCCATTGACATGGGCGGCTTTCAGCTGGCCAGGAGCGTGGCCCTAGACCCGGTCATCGGCGATTGGGCCGGGATCGTCTATGGTTCCATGATGGGCGCCACCATCGTCTTTTCCATTCCGGTAGGCCTGGCGGCCATTCAGAAAAAGGATGTTGGGGCGTTTTCCAAGGGTGTGCTTTACGGCATCGCGGCCATCCCGGTGGGTACCTTCGCCGGCGGCCTGATGATGGGGATCCCGGCAGGGACGGCGCTGAAGAATCTGATCGTGCCGGTGATCTTCTCGGTGATCATCATTTTCTGCCTGGCGCGCTTTCCCGGGGGGACGACCCGGGTGTTCAAGGGCTTCAGCGTATTTGTGAACGCGGTGGCCATGATCGGGCTGGCTTTGGCCATGGTGAAGGACCTGGTGCTGACTCCCCTGGCAGATTCCGGCTCCCTGAGGATGGAGACGATCCCCTTGATACGGCTGCTTGGCCCGACGGCGGAGGGCATCGGCGTAGCCGGTGCGGTTGGCCTGGTGCTTTCCGGCGCGCTGCCTTTTGTGGCCTGCCTGCAGAAGTGGCTGAAAAAGCCCCTGGAGAGCCTGGGAAAGAAAACCGGCATGACGGAGGTGGGCATCACGGGCTTTTTGCTCAGCGCGGCCAACAACATGGCCATGTTTGCCACCTTTGACAAAATGAAAGAGAAGGAGCAGATCCTGAATGTGGCCTTTGCGGTGTGCGCCGCCTTTGTGATCGGCGACCACCTGGCCTTTACCGCCGCCAACGCGCCGGCGGTGATCGCCCCGATGATGGCGGCAAAGCTTATCTCCGGCGCGGCGGCTGTGGCCATCGCCCTGCTGTTCTATCGGCCCGGAAAAACGGAAAAGTGAGGAGAGGGAAACATGACCAGAAAGGAATTTGAGCTGCTTTATGCGCTGAAAAAACATGGGATGCAGAGCCACCGCAGGCTCCGGGAACTGGCGGGAGTGTCCACGGGCTTTATTTCCCAGACTCTTCGCAGTTTTGAGGAGCGGGGCTATCTCCGGGACGGGGCCATTACGGAGCTTGGCCTGGAGGCACTGGCTCCCTATAAGGTGGATAACGCCATCATCATGGCGGCGGGCATGTCCAGCCGCTTTGTACCCATCAGCCTGGAAAAGCCCAAAGGTCTGCTCACCGTGAAAGGCGAGGTGCTGATCGAGCGGCAGATCGAGCAGCTGCAGGCCGCCGGGATCCGGCAGATCACCTTGGTGCTGGGCTACAAGAAGGAGGCCTTCTTCTACCTGGAGAGCAAGTATGAGGGGGTCCGCATCCTCATCAACCCCTGCTACAACACCAAAAACAACAGCTATACCCTGTTCCTGGCCCAGAAGTATATCGGCAACAGCTATATCTGCTCCTCCGATGACTATTTTGCCATCAATCCCTTTGAGGAGTACGTCTATCAGGCCTACTATGCCGCCATTCATGTGACGGAGAAGACCAATGAGTGGTACATGATCCCGGACAGCAAGGGCAACATCGCCAGGGTCAGCCGCAGCGGCGCCGAGGGCGATATCATGCTGGGCCATGTGTACTGGGACCGGGCCTTCTCCCAGGCGATGATCGGCCTGCTGAACAGAGACCAGGAGGAGGGCCGGTATGACCAGGAGCTGTGGGAGACGGTGCTGGCCGAGCACGTGAGGGATCTGCCGCCCATGGAGATCAAGGTCTATCCCAACGACACGATCTTCGAGTTTGACTCCCTGGACGAGCTGCGGGCCTTTGACGAGACCTATGTGAACCACACCCACAGCGCCATCATGAAAAACATCACCCGGGTGATGAACTGTGAAGAAAAGGAAATCGTCGGCTTCAAGTCCATCAACGCTGGCCTGACCAATACCAGCTTCGTCTTCACACTCCGGGGAGAGAAGTACGTGTATCGGCACCCGGGAGAGGGGACGGAAGCCATCATTTCCCGCGCCCATGAGAAAAAGGCTCTGGAGCTGGCCAGATCCATCGGCGTGGATCCCACCTTTATGTACATGGATGAGGATGAGGGATGGAAGATCAGCCACTATGTGGAGGGGATCCGGACTCCGTCCTATGACAGCTTTGAAGATTCCAAACGGATCCTCACGGTGCTGCGGAAGCTCCACCAGCAGAAGCTCAGCGTGGATTGGGCTTTCCTGCCCTGGGAGGAGGCCTGCAAGATCGAAGAGATCCTGCGCAGGGAAAAGGGCGGCATCGCCGATCGGGACTTTGAGAAGCTGAAGGAAGCCGTGGGCAAGTGCTACCGGGCCTGTGAAGGGGACGGCGTGGAGATCCGCTTCTGCCACTGCGACACCTACGGCCCCAACTGGATGCTGACCGAAAAAGGAGACACGATCCTGATCGACTGGGAATACGCCGGGAACGCGGACCCGGGCTGCGACGTGGGCGGCTACATCATGGACGCCATGTGGCAGGTACCCGAGGCGGAACGCTTTATTGCGGAATACTGCGGGGAGGACTGCAGCGAGAAGCTGCTTTTCCACTACCTGGCCTACACGGCCCTCATCTCCTATTACTGGTACGTCTGGGCCCTGTACCGGGAAGCCTGCGGCGCCGTGATGGGGGAGAGCCTCTACAACTGGCATGTGATGGCCAGGCGCTACAGCAAGTATCTGAACGAAAAATATGCCCTTTAATGGGCCGGAACAAAGGAGTTAAGCAACATGGCAGAACTGGTAAGAGAGATCGAGCAGGAGGACCTGCCCCAGCTGCGGAAGCTGGTAAAGCTGACCCGGGGCGATGCAGCCATCCGGGACATCAAAAGACTGGGCGGCATGACCAACCATTCCTACAAGGTGACTCTGGAGAGCGGGGAGGAGCTTCTGGTGCGCATCCCCGGTGAGGGCACCGAGGAAATGATCGTCCGCCGGGACGAGCGCAAGAGCACGGAGCTTGCCTGCAGCCTGGGGATCGACGCGCCTCTTTACTACTTCGACGACGCGGGCCACAAGGTGATGCACTTCATCCGCGATCCCCAGCCCATGAACGAGGAGGTCATGCGCCGGCCGGAGAATCTGCGCCAGGCGGCGGAGATCTTCCGTCGGCTCCACAGCTGCGGCGTGGACACCGGCGTGCGCTTTGAGGTCTTCGAGATGGCGGAGCTCTACGAGAAGATCATACGGGACGGGGGCGTGGCCTTCTATGAGGACTATGAAGCCGTCAAGCAGACCGTGATGGACATCAAGGCCCAGGTGGACCGGAACGGTCCCGCACCCAGGGTGCCCTGCCACAACGACAGCCTGATGGGCAACTGGGTCCTGGACGGGGACGGCAAGCTCTACCTGATCGACTGGGAGTACAGCGGCATGAACGAGGCCATGTGGGATTTGTCCTGCCTCTCCATCGAGGCGGAATACAGCGAGGAAAATGACGAGGAGCTGCTGGACGCCTACTACGGCAGAAGGGCCACGGTGGAGGAGAAAAAGCGCTTTGCGGCCGCCAAGCTCTATGTGGACTACCTCTGGACCCTCTGGGGCCTGACCAGGGTCCCCTTCGACGGGCAGTTCATGCAGGACTATGCGGACTTCCGCTATGAGAGACTGAAAAAGAACATCGAGGCTTACAGAAGCATCGGCTGAGGAGGAAAAACACATGACAGCTGGAATCCTTGCCGGCGTCACCTGGGCGCTGGAGACCATCATCCTGGGCATTGCCCTGGCCATGAATCCCTTTATCGGAACCGAGCGGGCCGTGTTCCTGGCCCCCTTCGTGTCCACCTTCCTGCACGATGCCTTCTCCGCCATCTTCTCCTGCCTCTATAACGGACTGCGGGGCAATCTGCCCCAGCTCTGGAAGGCGCTGAAGACCAAGGGCGGCCGGGCCGTGGCCCTGGCGGCCGTCATCGGCGGCCCCGTGGGCATGACGGGCTATGTGCTGTCGGTGGCAAACATGGGCGCCTCCATCGGCGCCGTGGCCAGCGCCATTTTCCCCGCCATCGGCGCGGTGCTGGCCTACTTCTTCCTGAAGGAGAAGATGCAGTGGTACCGCTGGATCTTTCTGATCCTGACGCTGCTGGGTGTGTACGGCCTGTCCTATAGCCCGGAGATCAACATCACCAACTTCTGGCTGGGCTTTGTGGGCACGCTGATGTGCGCCTTCGGCTGGGGCATCGAGGCGGTGATCGTGGCCAAGAGCGTGCAGGATCCCCTGGTGACCGATGAGATCGCCCTGCAGATCCGGCAGACCACCTCCGCCCTCACCTACGGCATCGTGCTGCTGCCCATCCTGAAGGGCTGGGGCTTCACCGCCAGCCTCTTCTCCGGCACCGGCTGGCTGCTGCCCACCATCGCCCTGGCGGCCCTTTTTGCCACGGTGTCCTATCTCTTCTATTACCGGGCCATCAGCCAGATCGGCGCCTCCAAGTCCATGGCGCTGAACGTGAGCTATTCCGCCTGGGCCATCCTCTTCACGGTGCTGATCTTCCGGGACACCAGCGTGCTGAACCCGGTGACCATCCTCTGCGCCGTGGTGGTGCTGGTCTGCAGCATCCTGGCCGCCGCGGACTACAAGGATCTCTTCGGCAAAAGCAAGGCCTGAGAAAAACGAAAAACCGAAAGCACCCATTCTCTGCCAACGGACAGGGGATGGGTGCTTTTTGAGGGTGATACGGATGAGAATCCGGAAGGGGACGGCGGACGACCGATGGTCGTCCCTACGAAATTGTCCCCGTTTCCACGATGGCAGTGGGACCGGTGAGCAGCAGATCGCGGACCCGGTCGCCCTCCCTGCGGAGGGAAACCTGAAGAATGCCGCCAGGCATGTGGATCTCCAGCGGCGCTTCCGGGACCCGGCCCAGAAGCGTGAGGCTTACCGTGATGGCGCCGCAGCCGGTGCCGCAGGCCAGGGTGAAATCCTCCACGCCCCGCTCAAAGGTGATGGCGCGGACCTGACTTTCCCCGGTGAGGCAGACGAAGCTGACGTTTGCGCCCTTGGGAAAGGCGGGGCTGTGGCGCAGCCGGCGTCCCCGCTCCCGCAGGGCGTTCAGATCGTCAAAGGCCTCCATGGGTACCTCCAGCACCGCGTGGGGAAGGCCCGGGTCCCCCAGCTCCACATAGGCGCAGCACTGCCCCTCGGCAAGTCGGTCCAAATCGATGACGGAGGGGTCCGGCAGCCGGACCTCATAGCGCTCCCGGTCGATGCGCCGGGCGCTGATGCGTCCAGCGGTGGCCTGAAAGCGGATCTGCCCGGGGTTCGGCGAGAGGCCGTGCTCCACGGCGTAGCGGGCCACGCAGCGGGCGCCGTTGCCGCACATCTCCCCCAGGGAGCCGTCGGCATTGTAAAAGAGCATGGAAAAGTCCACCCCCGGCTCTCCGGGCAGCACAACGATAAGCCCGTCGGCCCCGGGACCGGTTTTTTCAGAGCAAAGACGAAGGGCGAGATCGGAAAGATCCTCGCCCTTCTCCTCACCGCGCAGGCACTCTAAAATGAGGAAGGAGTTGCCCGCGCCGTGCATTTTGGTGTAAATCATGCCTGGTTCTTCTTCTGCAGGGCCTTCTGCAGCCAATCCTTGCCGTCATTGAAGCGGGAGACGATGAAGGAGGCCACATAGTCGCCGGCGGCGTTGACCATGGTGGCAGGGGGATCCACCAGGTCGCCGATGGCCTGGGCGATGGGGAAGGCGATGGCCAGCTGCTCGGGGAAGAACAGGGAGCAGAGCACCAGCTCGCCGGTACCGCCGCCGCCGGGAATGCCGGACATGGCAACAGAGGAGACGGTGGCGATCAGAATGGCAATCAAGGCATTGCCGGTGGCAAAGTCCTTGCCGAACATGGCGAAGAGGAAGGCCACCTTGATGATGGCGCTCATGCCGGAGCCGTCCATGTTCATGGTGGCGCCCATGGGCAGCACGATGTCGGTGACGTCCTTGGAAATGCCGGTGTCCTCGGAGACTTCCATGTTGGTGGGGATGGTGGCCACAGAGGAGCAGGTGCCGAAGGCCACCGCCGCGGGACGAAACAGGTGCTGGAACATGACCTTGACGGCGCCCTTGCCGCCGCCGAAGCGGGCGTAGAGCGGGAAGATCAGGAACATGTAGGCAAAGGAGACCACGTAATAGAGGATGATGGCCCGGGCGTAGTTGGTGACGAAGTCAGCGCCGTGGGCGGCAACCAGAGCGGCGAAGAAGCCGAAGAAGCCGATGGGGGCATAGTAGCTGATGAGCTTGATGACCTTCATGAGGACATTGGTGATCTCCTCCAGCAGCTTTGCCACCTTGGTCTCAGGCCCGCCGCACATCTGCACGCCGAAGCCGAAGAAGATGCCGGCGATGATGAGCTGCAGGATGGAGCGGCGACTCCAGAGCTCAGGGAAGTCGGCCTTGGTGAAGAAGCCCACGATCATGTCGCCCACGCTCATAGGCTCGGAGGCGCCGGGCTCAAAGGCGGGCTCGCCGATGTACACGGGGATGAAGCGGACCAGCACATACATGATCACGGAGGCAATGACGGTGGTGCACATGAAGGTCAGTACCGTGGTGCCCATGAGCTTGCCGGCGCGCTTGGCGCTCTTCATATTGGCGATGGCGGAGGAGATGGAGAAGAACACCATCGGGACCACCACGCAGAACATCATGTTGATGAACAGGGTGCCAAGGGGTTCCAGAACGGCGGCGCCCTTCCAGAAGTAGCCAACCAGGCAGCCGGCCACGATGCCGATGATCATGGAGAAAAAGAAAAAGTTGCTTTTCAGAAACTTAGCCATGAGGATTGCCTCCCTGATTTGATTTCCATGCCATATTATACACGAACGGATTGCGCAGTAAATGGCAGTTGATGCTTGAAAGTTTGCAAAAAGTGCGGTAGTATAGTTTTTAGTTTCTGGTTTTTCGTTTTTAGTGGACGAGGAAAGCGGAGCTAAGCGGGTTTGGTTCGCATTTTGGGAAAAGAGGCAAGAGCTCATGGACAAAAAGCAGTACAGCCAGGAGGGCTATCTCCACGAAAACTACCGCTATTTCCATCTGCGGGACACCGCCGGGCAGGAGCGGGACTTTCATTTCCACGATTTTGACAAGATCGTGCTTCTGCTGGAGGGGCGGGTGGACTACCTGGTGGAGGAGCAGAGCTACGCCCTGCGGCCCTGGGACCTGCTGCTGGTGAAGCACCACGCCATCCACAAGGCCCTGATCGACCGATCCGTGCCCTATGAGCGGGTGATCGTCTATCTGGACGGGCAGTTTTTCGACCGGGCCCTCCCCGGGGAGCGGCTGATGGACTGCTTCGAGACGGCGGACCGCAGCGGGCGGCATCTGCTGGTGCCGGACGGGGAGCAGCGCGCGGAGCTGGAGGAGACCCTGCGGGCCTTTGAAAAGGCCAGGGATGACAGCCGTTTCGGCGCCCAGGCCATGCGGGACACCCTGATGATGCAGATCCTGATCCAGATCGGTCGGATGGCGCCCGCCGCGCCGGAGCGCAGCGAGCAGGCGGACCCCAAGATCCGCAAGGCCCTCTCCTACATCAACGAGCACCTGACGGAGGAGCTGGACGTGGAGACTCTGGCCGAGCAGGTGTATCTGAGCCGCTATCATTTTATGCGGCTTTTCAAGGCGCAGACCGGCAGCACCGTCCATGCCTATGTGCGGCAGAAGCGGCTTCTCTGTGCGGC
>OCTW011372609.1_pt1 | contig 10857 bp, 14 predicted proteins | sample 1539671 | NCBI WGS metagenome assembly OCTW01 (sample SAMN02144230, study PRJEB22623) | gut metagenome | biome: sheep rumen | host: Ovis aries | place: New Zealand | reverse complement strand
AGTATTTCAACACTCATATTTGCTTTTGCAGCAGGTCTTGAAGGATTAAGTGTAAATCTGTTTGCAGGAATCTTTGCTCAGCTTCCGTATTCAAATTTCCTGTTATTTTTAAAATTTTCTCCATTGTATTCGTTCGTCAAAGACGATAGATAACGAAATAATTTAGACTCAAAGGAAATTTATATTTAGTTGTACTCGCCATATAATTATTTATCCAGTATGGGAGGTTTAAAAAAATGAAAAGTATTTTTAAAATATTAATCGGTGTTTCAATTCTTCTTTTAATGTTAGGGTCTGTTTATGCAGCGGACTTAAGTGATGTGCAATTGCCTGCTGATTTTAAATCTAAATCTGATGTTTATGCAGAAAAAGGGAATTTGTGATAACCACTATTGAATATGATAAATATCGTAATCATGACACATTATTTATTCCAACTCAAAATTATCAAATAAAATCTGAAAACAATATCTATAACATCACTGATGGAGATTGGGACTGTGCAGGTGTTTTTGAAATAGTGAAAATTAATGGAACACCAGTTGTAATAGAAATTCTTTATGCCAAAAAAGTAATACAAAACAACAAAAAAAATCAATTTTGGCGGACACTCTAAAGCTAAAAAAAAGAATTTGGAAGATAGATTCCAAATTAATAATTTATATATAATGTATTCCTGATTTATAATATATCATGTAATATTTCAGTAACTTCTTCTTCTGAAAATACGATAGGATTATTATCCATTCTTCCTGCAGTAAATGTTAAATCAACTACTTCATCAATATCCTCTTCTTTTACACCAAACGCGGATAGTTTTAATTTCTGTACTCCAGAACATACATTATTCATCCAATTTTCAACATCTTCAATACTTTTGGCATTCCATGCTTCTAAAAATTCATCAAAATCTGGAATAAATTCATAATTTCTTTTAAATACTTCAATTAATGTTAGATTAACAGCAAAGCCGTGTTCAATACCGAATTTCATTGTTAAAGGATATGAAATTGAGTGACATGCTGTTGTTCTGGTATTTGAAAATGCTAAACCTGCAAAGAATGAAGCAAACATTAATTTTTCTCTGTATTCGATATTTTCCAAATCATTTAGTGTTAAAGGTAAATATTTGACAACTAATTTAATGGCATCTCTGGCTAATATTTGAATAATTTTATTTGTTGATTTTGACCAGTATGCTTCAACTGCATGTGATAATGCATCTAATGATGTTGCTAATGTTAGTCGAGGTGGTAGTGTAGCTGTTAATTCAGGTACTAACCATGCCTCAATTGGATATAGGTAGTCTGCATCAATGGAATATTTTTTGGAATTATCAAAATCCCATATAGTAGCCCATTTGGTACATTCAGAGCCTGTACCTGAAGTAGTAGGTGCAGCAATTATTGGTATATAATCAGTATTGGCTGTATATTCTTTGGTTTTAAGTAAATCAAGAATTTCATCAATAGAAATTTTACCATTATTTGAATAACTGTATAATCCGGAAATGGCTTTAGCAAAATCTATGGTACTTCCACCACCAATACTAATAATTAAATCTGGTTTTTCTGTGATTTGATTAAATATTTCATGAATTAAATGTGTATCCGGATTTGCAATACTTACATCAATCAATTTAAAAGATTCATTTTTAGTAAATTCTGATATCAAGTTTTCTAATTCAAAAGTTTTTATTAAACGTTTACTTGCTATTAGAACTATTTTAGTATTTTTATATTCATCCTTGGTATATTTGCCTAATCTTTCTTTAAATTCTTCTAATTCATATTCATATGTTTTAACAGGTACATTAAAATCCCAATCCATTTTTATCAATCCTTTTAGTTATTCTTGAAGTTTTTTCATTAAGCTATTCTTATTTTCTATTGGTGTAGTAGTAGGTCTTCCTAAATCAGATCTTGAATATATGCTTACATCTATGATAAGTAAGTTTGGTCCTTTTTGATCGAAGAATTTAGGTAGAGTTTCAAGTAAATCATCCTCATTATTTACATAGAATGTTTTATTATAGTTACATGAAAGAGCCACTTTGGATATGTCCACGTTTTTTATAATAGTTGGCAGTCCACCTACACTTTCATGAGCTTCATTATTAAATATTACATGATAATAATTTTCAGGACTTTTAGAACCAATCATAGCTATAGAACCCATATGCATTAATACAGCTCCGTCCCCATCAAAGCAGATTATTCTTTTATCCTTTTTATTAAGTGCAATGGATAAGGCAAGTGTTGATGAATGTCCCATGGAACCTACGGTTAAAAAATCATTATTATGTCCCTGATTTTTGTATTCTCTGTATTCAAACAGTTCACGTGAAGTTTTTCCTGTTGTTGAAATTATTATATCATCTAATGTTAAATAATCAACTATGGATTTAATTGCATCTTCTCTAGTTAATGTATTGGAATTGGAATATTTGACTTTATATTCATCAAATACATTCTTGGATATAACAAAACCAACACTTCTTCCATTTTTCAGGGAATCATTGAATTTATTTTCAAATACTGATCTTATATCATCCATCGTAGTTTCTTGGGTAAGAACTTCATAATCAATATCCAGTGTTTCAAGTAGCTCTGTTGTTATAGCTCCCTGTTTAACATGCTGTGGTTCATCTTTTATTCCAGGTTCACCTCTCCAACCAATTATATAAATTACTGGAATATTGTATACGTGAGGATCTGTTAGTGATGTAATAGGATTAACAGCATTTCCTAATCCTGAATTTTGCATGTATACTAATCCTATTTTTCCTGTTGATAAATGATATCCACTAGCAAATGCTACTGCATTACCTTCATTTGGTGCTATTATGTGTTTATCACTTATTCCATATTTATCATAGATATAATTACAAAATGATTTTAATTGTGAATCAGGAACTCCACAATAGAAACCAACACCTACATCTTTTAGATATTCTTCAAATTCTTTAACATCTATCATTTCATCAACTCTAATAAAATCTTATTATTGGTCTGGAATTAAGGTGAGTATTTCCTTAATTGATAAGCATTTTTCATCAGCTTCATAGCATCTATCATTTTCCAGTATTAGTTTGGCTGTATCCATCATGGAAGGATATGCACTTCTGATTAGATGATTTGCATATATAACAATATTCACACCTTTTTTAGCAAATTCTTCCTCATAAACTTGATTAAATGAAGTTGGAACAACAACCAATGGTACTTTTGGTGCAAATTCCTTGAATTTATCACAGAATTCAAATATTTCATCAGGTTCTTTTTCACGACTGTGAATCATGATACCATCTGCACCAGCATCAATATAAGCTTTAGCTCTTTTTATTGCATCATCCATACCTTTTTTCAAAATTAAACTTTCAATTCTTGCAATTATCATGAAGTCTTTCGTATTTAAAGCTCTTTTACCTGCCCTTATTTTTTCCTGGAAGTGTTCAATGGAATCCTGTGTCTGTTCTACATCAGTTCCAAACAGGGAATTCTTTTTAAGACCTATTTTATCTTCAATAATAATAGCTGAAACACCAAGTCTTTCCAGTGTCTTCACATTAAATGCGAAATGTTCTATTTCTCCACCAGTATCTCCATCAAGGATAATTGGTTTGGTTGTAACTTCCATTATTTCATTAATAGTTGAAAGTCTTGAAGTCATGTCAACAAGTTCAATATCAGGTTTTCCTTTAGCTGTACTGTCTGTTAAACTGGATAACCACATAGCATCAAAACTTTTAACAATATCACCCTTATTTACTTTAGCATTTTCAACTATCAGGCCACTTAAACCATTATGTGCTTCCATTACCTTAACAATAGGCTTTAAATCTATTAATTTTTTTAATTTAGCTCTTCTTATCTCAGGCATGGAACTAACTTCTTTTGTGAAATTATTAAGTTTATCAATACTAACTCCTTCAGTATATGGAATATCAATAAGCTCTCCATCCCATTGTTTTAGAGTTTCAATTACTTTTTGACGAGTTCCACTTAATATTCCTTTTACCCAATCATCACCATGAACAACATAATCAGGCTTTATCTTTTCAAGATTTTCAGTATAATCCAGTGTTTCCTGAGCAATAACCTCTTTAACCCCTTGTATATTTTGTATTATGAAACATCTCTCATCAAAGTCCAGTACAGGAAATCTTTTATAGCTTGCTATTACTTCATCAGTTAAAACACCAACAGTCAAATCCCCATATTCACTTGCTCTTTTAATTAAATTAATATGTCCATGATGAAGAATATCTGCACCAATAGCAATGTATACTTTTTTAGTCATTTTATCATCCTCTAAAAATTAATCTATTATTTCTTTTACTCTTTCTAAGTCTTCAACAGTATCTACTTCAGAACAGAAATATCCTTTCATATCAAGGGCTTCAATAAAAAGGGTGTCTGTTAATTCATTCAAAGCTTCTTCTGCATAAACATTATCATTTCCATTATCACAATACTTTCTAATATTTTCTTTCCATAATTTCCAGTCATCATTTTTGATTTTATAAAAAGGTTGACATGCTACAACATCATCAGTAAATATCTTCACACTAATCATTTTAACACTATTATTCTCTACACGAGCCTTAAAATCCTTTTCAGGAATCTCAAGTGAACTATCTACAACAACACAGGAATTCTCGTTGTTTAATATTTTATCAGCAACTTCATAATCAAAAATAAGATCTCCATGAAGTAAAATTATATCATCATCAAAATCATCAGGAATGTAATTAATTGATTTAATATAATTAGTGCTGTCATATTCAGGATTATGTATGAATTTAAACTTTAAATCAGGAAAATTAGATAAAATATAGTCTTTTAACACATTATTTAAATAGCCCGTAGTTATTATAAATTCATTTATTGGAAATTGACTTAATATTTTAATAGCTTTAGAAAATATGGTTTCATTTTCAGATATTGAAACCATTGATTTTGGTTTATCTTTTGTTAAATCTTTTAAACGTGATCCTTTTCCCGAATTTAAAATAATTGCCTTCATATAAATCATCTTGAATAAATTATAATCGTATCGTAAAATTATTATATATTATTATATAAGTATTTTATCATATTTAATTTTAAATGGGAATCTATTTTTAAAAAACAAATACTTTTTTAGTAATTTGGGCTAAAAGTATTAACTATGAGTAAAACGATTTTAAGGAGGCATTTTCATTAAAAAATTTTTCAAAGATATATTCAATAAAGGTAATTTCAAGGATTTTTTTAATAGAAATAAAATATTTTTATCTGTATCTGTCATATTAGTGTTATTATCTGTATTTACAGGGTTTAATAATAATGTAAACTCACCATTAAAAGATTTGATATTCTACCAATTATCCTCTATTCAAATTAGCCATGGATTATTATTTGATAATCTTTCATTTTTCATGAATAACCTATTAACTGTTGTTTCAATTATTTTAATGGGATTGAGCTTTTCAATACTATCTGTTCTGAGCATATTATTTAATTCATCAAATGTTGGTCTTTTATTATCAAACAATTCATTTAATATCCTATTATTAATTATAGAATTAATCTATTTAGTTTTTAGTCTTACTGGTGCATTATTAGTGACTAAAATGGAAGTAAGATTCATATCCTCATTACTATCTGGAAATAGGAGTGATATGACTAAAAAATTAAAAGTTCCATTAAAAGATTTGATTCTTTCATTGTTCTTTATAATTATACTGTTAATATTAGAAAGTCTTATATATTTAATTTAAGACTAAAATCACCTATTTTTTTCTTTAATTATTTTTCATTACTTATTAGAGTTGCAGCACCACAAACAATAAGCATTCATAAATACCCTCTTATTTTAAATAGAATATCTAATAAAATAAATATAATAAAAGATTCTGCCAAATAATAATTAATTTTTATCCAAATCTAAGGATGTAAATAAGTATTTACACTTGAAAAGATTCATATACTAATTAATATAGAATTATAAGTATATACCTTGTGGTGATTAACTTGAAAGAATATAAAAATAATATACTGCTGTTTATTTACACTATCGTAATTGGTGTAATAGCAGGATTTATTATTTGGAGCTTTATCAAAGTAATGAATTTGGGAATTCAATTTTTTTGGGAATACCTGCCAGGTATTATAAATTTTAAATATTATACAATCATTGCATGTCTAATAGGAGGATTATTACTCGGATTATGGAAACATAAATATGGAGACAGTCCAGAAGAACTAAATAAAGTAATCCAGAAAGTAAAACAAGATCACAGATACTCATATAACAACTTATTTCCATCAATCATATCCTCAATAGTACCATTGATAATAGGTGCAAGTATTGGACCAGAAGCAGGATTAACAGGTATTATAGCAGGATTATGCTCATGGGTAACAGATAACTTAAAAATATTTAATAATGAATTAAAAGAACTAACACATATAGGTATTACAGCAACACTGGGAACAATATTTGTTTCACCAATATTTGGTTTTGTAGAACCCTTAGAAAACGAAGAAGATATCAGCTTACCAAAAACTTCAAAAAATATCTTATACTTTGTAGCAATACTAAGCTCCTTCGGAATATTTATATTCTTAAACCATCTAACACATAGCCATATAGGATTACATTCAATCGGAACAGCCACACTAAGAAACCTTAACTATCCTCATGTTATACTATTAATAATTTTAGGAATTATACTAGCTTACTTCTACTTCATAAGCAATAAAATAGTTAAAAAAGTATTCATAAAAATTGAAAACAAATATATCATAAAAGGAATTATTGGAGGATTAATATTAGGTATAACTGGTACTTTATTACCATTAACAATGTTTTCAGGAGAAGAACAAATATATATTTTAACACAAAACGGTGCACAGATAGGACTGCTAATTCTGATATTAACCAGTATTATTAAAATAGCATTAACCAATATCTGTATAGAAACAGGACTCAAAGGAGGACACTTTTTCCCATTAATCTTTTCAGGAACAGCAATGGGATATGCTATGGGATTATTATTAAATATGGATCCCATAATATCCATGTCAATAGTAACTACGTCGTTCATGGCCAACATTTTAAAAAAACCAATTGCAGTAGTTTTATTGTTGATGATTATTTTCCCTACAAATCTTATTCCATTAATGTTGGTTGCAGCAATAATATCCTGCTTATTTAAAACTCCTGATGTTTTAGAAATAAAATAATAATCAAATTATAACAAATATCAAACTTAATAATAAGAAATATAATATAAAAAAATGTAGGTAACTAAATGGGGGTTAACATTATGGCTAATAAAAATGTGTGGATAGCATTAATCTTATCCTTTTTTGTAACAGGACTTGGAAATGCATATAATGGACTTTATAAAAGGGCAATAGTAGAATTTGTTATATCATTGGTTCTTGGTTTATTATCTGGATATATATCTGCATGGATTAGTATATTTGCATTAGCATGGACACTTTATGTACTGTTTGATACTTATGACTGTTCAAATGCTATTAATGAAGGAAAAAGAATACCTTTATTTATAGGGAACGTAGAATTAGAATAAATCTATTTTAATCTTCACTTTTTTTTAAATCTTTTTTTTAGTTTATCTGATAGTATATTAGTTTAATTAACGAAATACTTTGCTCTAAAGTATCTCAAAGAAAAATAGTGTCCACAAAGAACGAAAAAAAAAAATAAATTATGAAAAGAAAGAATAATTATTTTAGTTTATTACCATCTTTATAAGCTTCACCAACTCTATCTTTAACTCGGTAATAACCATGAGTATAAGGATCAAATGCTATAGCATCAACTAAGGAAATATCTACATTATCATCTTTCATAACTTTTTCATCAGCTGAAACGGCAACAACTTTAGCTATTACACCACAACCATACTCTCCATCCTGATACTCAATAAATTCACATTCAAAACATATAGGGAATTCATTAATAATAGGAGCATCAACATTTTCTGATTTAGTAACAGTTAAATTACTTTTCTCAAATTTATCGGGTGTATCATTACCTGATACAATTCCAAAATAATCTGCTTCAACAACATGTTCAGCATCAGCTATACTAACAGTAAAAGCCTTTCTTTCTTCAATATTTTTAACAGTCTTATGTGTTCTAGTTAAATTTAATATAACATGGTCTCTTGAAAGCATAGTTCCCCATGCTGCATTCATAACATCTACTGTGTTATCCTCATTATAAGTTGCAACCATTAATACAGGCATTGGAAAAATTGCTGCACTAGTCTTAATATTTTTTCTCATAGGCAATCACTTTATTCTTTAATGGTATTTGAATTCTGATTATATGCTTTAGCTACTGCTTTCCATTCACCATCAATTTTCAGCATTAATAAAACATCAGTAAAATCTATTCTTCCACCCCATTTTTCTTCAAGTACACGTACTACAGCAAGGGTTTCTTCCAATAATAATACGTCAATTCTTGTTTTAAATGTGTCTCCAGCAGCTACACTGTCCACATTATCATAAAACTGTTCTATAGAACCATGTTCTAGTTCACCATCTAAATAGCCAAAGAGGGTTGCTTCTTCTACAAACAATTCTCTTGCATATTTACTGTTTCCTTCTGCTACACTTTTTACAAATTTTTCTGCTGCTTTTTTAACAGATTCATATTCACTAATTTCTGATCTCATAATGTATACTTTTATTAAATAATATATTAATAAAATTCGTAATTTTAAAATTACTAATATTTTAATTATTATAAATTTAAAAAGTATAATTATGAATGATGATAATTATTGTCCGGTAAGTAATGCTTTGAATTTCTTTAATCGTAAATGGATTTTATGCATATTGATGGATATGTTCAGGGGTATAAAACATTTTTCAGAGTTTCAAGAGGCAAATCCTGATTTAAGTAATAATACATTATCCCAAACATTAAAATACATGGAAGAGGTTTCTCTGATAAAAAAAGTAATAATAGATGAGAAAACTCGAAACAAAACAGAGTATGTATTAACAGATAAAGGATTAAAAACTAATAGGATATTGTATGAATTAAGTTCTTATGCGATAAATGAATTAGATTCTGATATATTAGATACCAATTTTAGTAAAAAGTTGGATGAATATTATAAAGAAGTATTAAAGATATAATTTTTAATACTTTTGGATTAGTTGTTTTTATCCATTTTAATTCTTTATTTATAGTGTTATCACATATAGGGAATTATTATATTCGTAAGCCATAGATTCCTGTTTTAGAATGTGATTATGTTCTTTGAACCATTCGATGAATACTGCTGATGGTTTTGGGTGTGTGTTTTCTTTGGGTGTGAATACTGTTATGAGTATTTCATCAAAGCTCCGTTTTTTGTAGTAACCTTTCACATCTGTTGTGTAGAAACTATGATAACCGGCATTATTTAATTTAGTGATTAAATTATTTATGTATTTTTCAGAAACTATGGGTTTTAATTGACCATCTTCATATTTATATGATGGTATGTGTAGAACATATTTATCTTCCAGTACTAACATGTATATCTACTCCATAAAAATTCTATTTTATTCATAAATACAAAAATTGCTTGTCTTATTACATATTTACTCTTTTTGTGAACTAAACTATAATACATTTGTGATTTTATTAATAGTTTTTATAAACTTTTTATAATAGATGATTTATAAATAGTATTATAATTAAATGGTAAGTTTCAACGTGATATGCTTCAAGAAAGAATAAAACTTTAAAACTGAATAAAAAAGGGAGTGTACGACATGGAAATTAAATTAAGAAAAGCAATAATAACTGACACAGAATTATACCATGAAAAACAATCAATATCTCTAACAGAAATTAAAAATGTAAAATACAACCCGCCCGGAAAAATAACTGGAGGATCATTAGTGGTAACTCCTTACTATCAGTCTCCTATAGTAATTCCTATTATTAAAAAAGAACATGAGCTTGCAGAAAAAATCTATATATACTTATACAATATAGCCGAACAAAACCAACCCCCAATAAGTAAACTTGAACAGGACCCAACACTTAATACATTTCAATGTCAAATTAGAGAAGAAAAACCAACAACATTCGGTGGAACACAAACATATCCAGAAAATGCAACAGTAAAACTATATGATGACAAAATAATAATCAATAAAACCGGATTAGTCACTAAATTAGATAAGGGAACAAAAACAGTTTTATTCCAAGATGTTACTAGTGTAGATATGGATATTACTACATTAACCACATATGTTATATTAACTATGCCGGGTAGTCCTGGTGTTGTTTTAGAACATTTTAATAGACCTCAGATTGAAAAATTCTATGATTTATTGGCTTATAAGTTTCATCAGTTTAAACGTGCTGGTAATACTGCTGTTGCTGGTAGTGCGGGCAGTGCTGTTAGTGATGCTGATGAATTAGAACGTTGGTATGGATTAATGGAAAAAGGTATTATTACTGAAGAAGAATTTAATCTTAAGAAAAAAGAGTTATTGGGCTTATGAAAAAGTAATAATGCTTATTTAGTTTAATTATTTTATATCTATTAGGAATATAAAGAGTTTAGAGTGTAAGTGCTTACTTGCACTCATTTTCAGATTTATAATGGAAAATTTTAATTGTAATTTCAATATGTTCCTATTTTATTTAGATATTTGCTGTTTAACGGTTGATTTATAGTTTATTTTGAAAAATAGTTTATTGTTTAATTTTACTTTTCATTTTAAATTATCCTTTTTTATCAGATTTTTAATAGTTATTTTCATGTTAAAGTTTTAAATTTAATGTATTAATCCGTGAAATTACTTAATATCTTTATTGATTGAT
>OCTW011347150.1_pt1 | contig 10857 bp, 11 predicted proteins | sample 1539671 | NCBI WGS metagenome assembly OCTW01 (sample SAMN02144230, study PRJEB22623) | gut metagenome | biome: sheep rumen | host: Ovis aries | place: New Zealand | reverse complement strand
TATTCAATGCAGGAGGATTCTTTAGACCCTTCGGTATAAAGCGGCAGAGCCGAGCGGTAAATCCACCTGCGCGAAAGATTCGCCGAACTGCATACACAATCATCCCATTCAAATCCATAAAGCTCATTATCTAAACGCTGCTTTGAGCCGCGAGGGTGCGATATTTGTCAATATATCTCTCAAGAATAGGCTCACTAATCAATGCCATTGTTGTAACGATTATCAACGCTGATTCTATTTCATGACATTCTGACAATATTAATCTGGCAATGGAAAGGCAAACAATTATGACAACACATAGAACAAATCGGAGAGTCCGTAGTTTTTTTGCCATATCGTATAGTTTACGCTGAGCACTCAGTTTGTCCAAGGTACTCTGCTCGTTTTGTCTCTCTATGATTGCCATGCTTACTAGCTTCTTTTATTTCTCATTTTCCTTTTCAAGATTTCCTTCTCTATGCCGGGCAATGAGGCTACGAATTTCTCAAAACGAACCTTACCCATACGTTCATAGAGCGCACGCCCCAACTGATAGACTTTTGTCTGTAGCAACTCGGGCATATATCCGTCTGGATTAGAGTCTGCATTGCGGGCGTTCTCAATAGCATCGAGCATCAACGGTAGGTACTTGATATAGTAATAGCCGCCCTTCTCAATCTTATCGAGCGCTTGCTTGGCATCGTTGGCGGTCTGAATGCCGAGGCCTGATAAATCTGTCCGCTTGTGGTACAGAAGCCAAATCTCAATACTGGGATTGCTGATGACCAGATGCCAGTTGTCTTTCTGGGCACAGAACGCATGAAGTTCTTCTATCAGCTTCTGCGGCCAATGGTCAACATCGATGACGCACCATAGCGAGTCACCATCCTCGGCACTCAACTGATTCTTGCTGATATACGCCTTGACCTTCTCCTGCACTTTCGAGGGCGAAGAGGCTTTGCGCTTTTCAGATGCGTCCTCTTCGTCCGATGTTTCAGGCTCGATAATATCAACCTTTATACGGTCTATGCCATCGAAAAGCCTGAAGTAGTCGGGCTCACGCTCGGTTCCCTCTGTTGCTATGGCAAACAGGGAATAGTCGCGAACCTTCTCCTGGGGAACCTCCCTCGTATAACCTCTAACCTTGAATCCCATCTCACTCCCAGCTTAATTCGTTGAAACGTGCCAGGAAAGGAACGGCGCCGAAGCGACCGTTGAGGTAGCCTTTCTCCAAATCCAAGTCTGCACGTGGCTTGAATTCGTCGAGCGTGTAGAGGTGGGTGTTCTGTGTCTCGCGGTCTTTCTCGGCAAACCAGATCTCGTCGTTGCGGAACACCTGTCCGTCGAGCAGCCCCGCATCGTGGGTGGTAAAAATCAACTGGCCCTTCATGTTCTTGTCGGTGACAATACGAGAAACCAGAGCCCGTAACAGCGTGGGATGCAGGCTTCGGTCCAGTTCGTCGATGACGTAAGTGCAGGCCTCGCTCTTAACATTCTGCACCATCGGCACGAAGTCGAAGATGCGCTGGGTGCCGTCCGACTCTTCCTTCAGTTCGAAGTCATAGAGGCTGTCGTTTACCTTATGCAGTGCCTTGATGCGACGCACGAAATACTTGTTTCCTTCTCGGCGCATGCTGACGGTGAAGGCACCCGTGTCTATCATCACCTCTTCCTGTCCCTCCGGCGAACGGGAAAGGCGCTTTACAATGCCATCCACGCCCTGCATCAGTTCGGGCCATTCCGAAATGCTCTGCTTGAACGACTCGATATCCTCGTCCTTCAAAGTCAGTTCATTGATGCCGAGGTCCAAGGCCGAAATGAGTGCTTCGGACTGCGACTTGAATCCCTCGTCGGAATACCTGTTGTCGAAAATGGAGGTGGAACGGGTCTCAGGGAAGATGACGTGCAGTTTCGTTGTCAACCACAAGAAAGCATCCGTAATCTGGCCGTTCTTCACCACGTCATGTTTCGACAGCATCAGTTCGTTACCCTTCAGCAGGTTGTCCTCCAGCAGTGAAACCAGCAGTTTTGTTTTCTGTGCATCCTTTTTCTCTGACTTCAGATTGATGCTCGTCTTACCTGTTTGTGCATCATATTTGCGTTCAAACACGCACACAGGTTTTTTTATAGTGGAATACAACCATTCCTCCAAGCAGAGGTTACCGTGATAGCTCACCCCGTATGAATACTGGTCTGACTCCGTGCCAAACTCCACCTCAATGGATACAGGCATTTTGGGGTCGTTATACTTGTTGGCATCCCTGAAGGCGGTGGGAGGCAGAATTCCCATCGTCACCATGGTCTGGAGTCGGCCAAGCGCCTTTACCAGACACGATTTGCCGGCACCGTTGGCACCGTAAATCACAGCTGTTCGCAACACATTGGCTCCTCGGCCTTGGTTATGCACATGCCAGTCCTTCCTTCGGACATTGGATGACGGCAACATTGTGAACTCTGTTTCCTGTCCGTATGACCTAAAATTCGTTGCAATAATCCTAATTAGCATATCGAAATGTATTAAATATGTCGCAAAGTTACGAAAAAATCGTAATAGAACAACGTTTTTCTAATACTTTTTGGACATTTTAACCGTTTTATGAAGAAAAAACATGAAAATATTTCTTTCAGCCGTTTCGTTCCGATGATGGACAGCATAAGAGACTGACTTTTTGTTTGGCTCCCATGCATGGGAGAAAATCAAGAGAAGGATCGAAGAGCGATAGGTTCTTTATTGTATTGATTGAAAAGCCGTTTATTTAATTGTCATCCAAAATATTTTTGTTTACTTCCAGGATATAGCCACGTTTCTTTAATGACACGATGGAGACAGTGGTGTCTGGGGCAAGCATTTTCCGGATGTAGGTGATCTGCACGTTGAGAGCTAGGGAATTGGCATAACTGTTGTTTCCCCATACGGTTTTCAGTATGGTATCACGCTCTACGGTCTGACCGATATGTCCAGCCAGGATGGCAAGAATCTCGGTCTGCCGGGCAGAGAGGTGGTGTACTGTCCCCGCATGTTCAATCGTGGAGAGGTTACTGTCGAAGATGGTCTGGCCGATAATCATGCGTGATGGTGACGTTGGCCGGCGATGCTCGAAACGCTCTCTCATCTTGGCAATCAACTCTTCAGGATAGAACGGCTTGGGGATGTAGTCATTGCCTTTCAAGTCGAATCCCTTCAGCCGGTCTGACTTTTCCGTTCGGTCGGTGAGGAAGAAGATGAGGACGTCACGGTCCTGTTCACGAATCATCCGGGCCAGCCCGAATCCGTCTATAATGGGCATGTTGACATCGAGTAGCACCAGATCGGGACGGCAGGCAACGTACATCTCCCATCCCGCACGCCCATTCTCGGCATAGACGACCTCATAGCCCTCCACCTCCAGGAACTTTTGCAGCAACTCGGAATTCTGACGGTCATCGTCAACAAGCAAAACCTTAATCCTTTCCATCTGTTTGTGGTATTAAAATCGTGAACGTGGAACCTTCACCCTCAACACTGTCAAGGCTGATTCTGCCACCGTGTGCCTCCACCAGCAACTTCACGTAACTCAGTCCAAGGCCGATGCCGGGGATGGCCTTGTCTTTTGCCGTATTGCCTCGGTAAAACTTGTCAAACACATATCGTCGGTCGGTCTTTGCGATGCCGATGCCATTGTCAGCCACGGTGATTTGCAACTGTCCATCCTCACGCATCATGTAGTCAATCCTGACCGTCACCGTCTTTTCAGAATATTTGATGGCATTCTCCAGCAGGTTGCAGACTATGTTGGACATGTGCATACGGTCAGCCCATATCTCCAAATCATCCTCGGCTATGATTTCCATCCTTACCTCTTTGTCCGAAGGAACATTCTGCTTGCTGAAACATTCCTCTATCAGTCCGCGCAACTGGAACCGCGATTTGCCCAGCGGTATCTTGGTTGAATCTCCGAATGTGATGTCACGCAGTTTCGAGAAATAAGATGTCAGGTTGTCCAACTCGTTATGGGAACTGCTCAGTATTTTCTGCTTGCTCTCCCTGTCCTGCATCATCCGTTCGTTGCCCATAAAAGACACACACATCTTCAGCGTCGATATGGGCCGCTTCAGTTCATGAATCATCGTGTGAAGGAACTCCTGCCGGATGGCCTCTATGTGCCGCTGCTTGCGGATGGTCAAGATCTGGTAGGCAAGGCAGAAGATGAGTACAAATGAGAGCAGAAGGGCAATCAACAGCGTATTTGCCATTCGTCTGATGACAGACGATGTTTCAATGGCCACTTTCACCACCACCTGTTGTCTCTCAAAGATGTTGTAGGGGAAAGAGACCGTCATCACAGGTCGCCAGACAGAAGTGTGGGGATTCATCGATGATTTCCACACCATTGTGTCAGTCTCCATGGTAGTGATGCTTTGCGCCGTAATCCCCTTTGAACGCAGCATGCTGTCGATTCGATCCGTCTGGAAAGGATGCTTATGGTCGGCAATGAAACGGTCAAGTGCATCCACAAAGTGAGTGGTTATGGAATCGTCCATGTTGTAGCACGTAAATTCGAAGATTTCTATGCCGTCATCACTTTCAGGTGATTTATTTCTCTGATGATTGGTTATGTAGTCCAAGAGGTATGTCGAGGCATCCATATCTTTTGGAATGGAGACAGAGTGTTTCAACGTGTCGAGAACGTAAACATCATACGCCCAAGTGGAGCCTTTGTTTTCTTTTTGGTTGTCTATTCTTCTGAGGTGATTGCCGTATATTCTCTTTGGCAGAGGAAACGCCTTTCTCTCAGCAATGTCTTCATCCACACAGGCAGAAACGGTTGTATAAACTTCAGTTTCGTACTCTTCTAACGATAGCAGGTAGCGGTTATACAGCCAATAGCCTTGTACGATGCAATAGGCAATGATGACGCAGATGGTCAGGCAGTGGATAAATTTGATTCTTCTTTCCATGCCGCAAATTTACTCAATATATTCAGATTCCAATCTGAATGTATCCTAAAGATATGAAACAGTAATAATTCAGTAATAATTATTTTTCGATGGCATGCCATAATCGGCCTATCTTTGCACCCGATTGAACATGAAACTTATTTGTATGAGAAAGATTTTGATGCTTTTTTTGTTGGTCTTTCCGATGCTGTGTCTTGCACAGAGCATCGAAGTGAAGTATTCCGTATATTCAAAGCAGCGGAAGAGACAGATTGAGAAGATCTTGAGCAACAGTGAAAATCAAGGGCATAAAGATTTGTTTGCCGGCATGACGGCAGAAAAAGAAGATTCCTTCTGCCTGGTCATCAAGGACAGGCAATCTTCATATGTCCGTATGGAGCCTGAAGAAGAACTGAGTGATGACAACGGCCCTAAGATAGTTCTTGTCAGTGGAGATTACAGCGAGGAAGACCGCGCCGTTTACAAGGATATGACTAGCAAGACGATGGTGGAGGCGAAGGACCTGTTGGCTGTGACTTATATTGTGGAGTCGCCAGTTCCTCGCTATGACTGGAAAGTCTCTTCTGACAGCAAGGAGATCATGGGACTGAAATGCTATCGGGCCACACTGTATGATGTTGTAACGGCTTGGTTCTGCCCGGAAATACCCGTAAGCGAGGGTCCCGATGTGTATGTGGGCTTGCCTGGGCTTATATTGGATTTGGAGGACGAGAAGTACGTTTATCGCTGCATGGCTATCGATACCAACTCCGGTTCGGAGATAGCCAAAGTGAAACGTGGAAAGAAAGTGTCGGCCAAACGCTTTGAGGAATTGAGAAAACAGATGCTCGAAAGGTAACGGCATTTATGAGATTTGTTCACCTTGTCTCCGCGTGGCTGTGTATAGCCGTCACTTCCGCAGCAGCAAGCGGCAAGCTTGTCAAGGGTGTTGTGAAAGATGCGCAGACAGACAGTTGCATCGCCTATGCCAATGTCATGGCATATGCGCTGCCCGACAGCATGCTGCTCGGCTTTGCCGTCACCGACGAAGCGGGAATGTTCTTGCTGGATGCTCTGGTCTTTGACCGCTTGCTGCTGAAGGTGTCGTGTCTGGGTTACAAGGCAGCTGAAGTCGAGGTTTTATCCACCCATGACGGTGTATGCATCACCATGCAGCCTGACGAAATGATGCTGAAGAACGTCGTTGTGAAAGGACGCATGTCTGGCATCAAGGTTCGCGGCGACACGATTGACTATCACTTCCAGAACTATATGGACGGTTCTGAAAAAGTGCTGAAGGATATTCTGAAGAAACTACCCGGAATGGATGTAGACGACAAGGGGAGAGTAACTGCGAATGGGGAAGCAGTGAAAAAGATTCTCGTCAACGGGCAGGACTTTTTCGGAGACCATGACGAGCAGATTGCCAACAATCTTCCCTCTGACTATGTCGATAAGATTCAGTTGCGGAAGAATTATAGCGAGTACTCCTTTTTGGAAGGCTTCAAAACCCGTAAGTCAACCGCCCTGAATGTGACCATCGACTCGTTGCATTCCGGTAACGTTACAGGAAATGCGGAACTGCTTGGAGGTTATCGTGACAAGTACAGGGTTGCGGTCAACCTCTTCTCCTTTGGAGACAAGGTGATGTGGGGTGCCAATGCCAAGGTGTTCAATACCGGTGAGGAAATGATGACCTTGGAAGACTACATCAAGCTGCTGGGTGGGGTGAAAGACTATGCGCAGGCTTTCGTCGGTGCCGACAAGACGATTGACAACGGTCTTTCGCCTGTGTCATACATCAGCAACAGCATCAACACCTGTCAGCGGACAAACGGGGTGGCATCTGCTAACGTGGCCTGGAATCCCAATGAGCATGTCAAGGTGAATGCTTATTATCTCTTCAACCATGAACAAAGCAAGGGCAATTATGACATCAATCGGGCTTACTTGGGAAGGGATGTCGCGGAGAGGATGAGGAGGACAACTGACACAAGACACGGCTTTCATCATCTGGGGGTTAACATAAAAAACTCGCTGAGGGGTAATGCCGCTATAGACTGGAAGTTGACGGCGTCTGCCATGCCTCAGAAAAGCAGGAACAATCTCGGTGTCTATTCGTGGGACGAGAACACGGATGTGTGGAACCTCAGCAGTCATCTTGCTTTTGCAAAGAACTGGAACAACCAAAATCTTCTATCCGTCAGTTCACAACTCGTATATAACAATTGTCATCGGTCTATTGACGTGGAGTCTGTCGATAGTCTCTTGTATATGCAGGAATGGCAGATTTATTCGGCATCCCAAGATCAGCGCACGACCTTGCTGGACCATTATCTGACCGCTTCCTGGGTACATCGGCTTATCAAAGCATGGCAGTTCAAGATGAGCACAGCCTGGAACTTGATCCGTTCTGCGATGACGATTTCTCCGTCTGCGATTGACTTTGTCCAAATCCGTAACGACTCGGCCCAACCTGAGCAAGCCCGGTTGTCTCACCCTGCATCATCCTTTCTGCCTGTCACTGAAAGGGATGAGGAGACAACCCATCTGTATGGCTACGGACTCTCGATACAGAAGAAAAAGGGCTTGTTTCGCCTAGATGCCGGATGTGACATGGTCTATGTCAGGCAAAGCCATTCCACAGATAAGATAGCCATATTACCCAATGCTTCTATTGAGTTGGCACTGAGTTCAATCAACACCCTGACATTGTCTTACAGCAGTGGCTTTGAGAGGGATGACAGTTATTTCGCCCATGGGACAGTGCTCAATGACTATCGGCAACTGACCATCCTTGACGGCAGGAGTGACCTTCTGCACAAGCAACATACTTTGTCGTTCAGCAGTCACTACTTCAATATTCTGTCAGACTTCACATGGATTACTTCACTCGGATGTTCTTTTTCGGAGAATCCGTATTTCTTCAGTTACGAGAGCCATGGAAACACCACGATTGCCTCACTGATGCAATCAAATCGCAATCAAGTTTCCCAACATGCGTACATCAACATCAAGAAGGGGTTCGCGTTCCCTTTGGTTCTGTCGCTGAAAACGACGCTGGTCAATAGTCTTTATCATACAGCCTATAGTCGGCAGATAAGCAACAACCGGCATTCCCATGCCGAGGGTGATGTGTCTCTGACCAGCAAGTACAAGACTTCGTTGCTCAATGGTGAGGTAGGCTTTCGTTTCCGTTTCCAGCAAAGCAAGCTGGGACTCACCTCCACACAGTTGAACTTGATGTCTTACGAGGCATACGTCAGACCGTTTCTTGTCAAAAAAGGGAAATGGGATGTCAGCCTGCCTATGACATATATTCATGACCAGTCTGGTGCCCGGCGATTTGGTTATTTTGATATTGGCGTTCAGGCCAGTTACAAGAAAGGTCGTTGGTCTTTCTTCGCCGATGGGAAGAACCTGTTGAACACTAAACGATTTGAGCGTATCAGCGTCAGTGCGGAAAAAGATTATTCTGAAACCATTGTGGAAAGCCGACTGCCTGGCTACATCGTCATTGGCCTGAAAAAGATGTTTTAGATATTATCTTTCATGCAAAACAGGAGGCGGAAAGAATTTTTCGGACCGGCTGAGTTCTGACCGATTCCTTACCGCCGTTTTCGTTCCTTTTGGACCTTAGACACACCCATGTTTCCATAGGTAGGCGGCATACGGACAGGTTTGAAAACCTGCAAACACTACTCCCACACTATGTAAAATACTCCTTTCACCCTTGGCTCTTGCGGATGCAGAGGCTGCCGCCTCTTACCAATTGTCTACTCGTTTCGTTTTGGAGCTTTCCTTGCGGTACTAACTTCATCCACGTATTGCAGTGGAACAACCGTATTTTCGTACGAGAGTGCACAACACTTTTGCTGGTAAGATGAAGTATGAACTTGACGTGTCCACCTTCCCATGTGTCTCTTTAGGAGATGCGGTTGTGCTTGTGTCCTTCGTACCTTTTGGGTACCTTAGAACCAACACCCCCTTGCCCTCGGCTGCCATGCCTACTGACTTCACAAGTGTCATCCTTGAACGTCAGCAGTTCGAAGAAACGGTGCTTGTCGCTGCTGTTCTCGTAATGCCATGTGCCACCAAGTTCTGCTGCTTCGTAAACATTGCTGTCATCATCGCTGCTTCAAGAGGCGAGGGAGAACATGGCAGCGGTTATCACGAGGATGTTTATCCAGAGTTTCTTTGTTTTCATTTTGATATTTGTTGTTATTGTTTCTGTCTATATAAACGCCGTGAAGCGGAAAATCCTGCATCATAGGGCGTTAAATGTTCCTAATGAGTTATCTTTCGGTTGAAGCAGGTTACAGACGGCTACCCGACTGACAAGAGAGATTTATAGTCGGTTCTTTTCTTCGTTTCCTGCACCCGTACCCTTGTACTTCGAGCGAGTGGCGTTGAAGTTATAGGAAAGTGATACGCCGATGTGCTGCGTATAGATATAGGCATCCTTCGACATGGTTGATACGGGATAGTAGCCCGTCCAGCGTTCACGGAGGTTACGGAAGATGTCGTTGGCGAAGACGGCTGCTGTGAGGCTTTCGCCAAAGAATGTCTTCTGAATGCGTCCATTGACGTTGAACTCATGGGCGTAGTGGGTGAAGCTGTAGTCGTAACTCGTGGAGTAGTGAAGGTAAAGCATAGCCTTCGTTGTCTTGTCGATAGTGAACCAGTTGCGGAGATTCACCATGAATTGTGGCTTGTCCATTTTCTCATTGATGCCATAGCTCTGCGTATCGAAATTCTGCTGCCAGTAGCTGAGTGTCAGTGTAGGACTATAGAAGCCAAACTTGGGCGAGGCTCTTTGTCTCATAGCAGATATGAGATAAGCGTATCTGTACTGCTCCTTTAGGAATGGCAATCATCCCTTTTTCATCCGTATATCCACCAGACTCATTCCCGAAATATACACTCACAAACGGTACAGCTTCATGCGTGATGCTATCCTTAACGGTTAGTCTCTTTTGGGCCAATCCAAATGAAGTTGCCGATAGCATGGCCAGCAGGAGCAGGAATCGTCTGTAGTGTATCAATTTGTTCATGGCTATTCTTCTCGAACCAACTCCTCCCTTATTCTTTCGATGACTGGAAACATTCCGGAATACTTCTTATAATCTTCCTGCAACACTTTTGACGAAGAGAATTCCTTTGTGTCTGTATATTCATATTCGACTACATAGAACTCATCCTCAACATCGATGTCCCTTACAAGATTTTCTTTTTTATGGGTCAATGTCAGATGTCGATAACTGTTGGAAGATTTCAGATTGAAAACGGTAGGAGCATTAAAGTCATCATATCGATAGATTTCCGTCTTGATATGTTTCGACAATACTTGTGTGTACCCGAACAGATTTGTCACAAGACTGTTTTTGGGATACAAGGCATCTATAGACAAAACCATCTCGTTCTTGTCAGAAAAAATCTCGCAACTACCTATTGATATGGAATCCGCATAGACAATACCCGAAAGGCTACGGGCAGGCGCGTCAGCGGGAATGGGCGACGGAACGTCGGGAATTTCGATTTTTCTCCTTTTGTCACGCATTGTCTCCTCATATAAAGTATTCTTGTCAAGAAACGGAAGGGCCATGTACCTGTCTTCAATCATCATGCTTCGTTTCTTCTGTGCGATGTCTTTTCTCTTTGACATGAAGTACTTCGTTTCGATATTGCCGCAATGCACCTTTTTGCTTTTGGTGTCGATAAAGAATTCCCGTATTCCGTCCATATAATACTTCAGGCAGGAATCCACATGCTCTATACTCCTGAAATACACTTTACAATGATAATACTTCTTTTTCTTTGCCGTGACATTGACTTCTGATAAATCATAAGATGATGGAGATAGGAAAATGAGACCAATAGCTCATTTTGCAGGGTGCGACCACGTCCAAATACCGATTCTCACAAGGGTTTCGAGAGTTTCAAACGTTTCAGAGCATAAAT
>OCTW011447763.1_pt1 | contig 10858 bp, 8 predicted proteins | sample 1539671 | NCBI WGS metagenome assembly OCTW01 (sample SAMN02144230, study PRJEB22623) | gut metagenome | biome: sheep rumen | host: Ovis aries | place: New Zealand | reverse complement strand
GATATCAGGTTGAAAAGTCCGGTAACGGGAGAGAGGCGCTGAACATGGCGCTTCAGAACCACTATGATCTGATACTTCTGGATATCATGCTGCCCGGCCTGAACGGGCTGGAGGTACTGCGGAGACTTCTGAATGAGAAAGACGTTCCGGTAATCCTCCTCACAGCCAGAGATGCGGTCATGGATAAAGTTTCAGGGCTTGACGCCGGTGCAGTGGACTACATCACAAAGCCCTTTGCGATAGAAGAACTGCTGGCAAGAATCCGCGTGGCGCTCAAGCTCCACGCAGGTCATACCGCGCGGGAAAACGCCGTCAGCGAAGACTCCGGTGAAGGGGTCCTCACATGGAAAGAGCTGGTGCTGGACGACCGGCGCCATCAGGTCCGTTATGCGGGGCATGAGATCGCACTCACCAACAGAGAGTTCACGATGCTCAAGACGCTTCTTGAGAACCAGGACATAGTCCTCTCGAGAGATGTGCTGCTCAACAAAGTATGCGGCTATGACTATGCGGGCGAGACCAATGTCGTCGACGTCTACATCCGCTACCTGCGCTCGAAGATCGACGATGTATTCGGTGTGAAAATGATCCGGACAGTCAGAGGAGTCGGCTATGTCATTCAATCAGAAGCATGATGAGCAGCGGCGCGTGACGTCGATCACAAGAAAGCTCCACTGGTACATGATCCGGGACAAAATATTGCGCTTTGTGGGGTTTGACCTTCTGCTTGCGATATTTTGCACCGGCGGCTGGTGCATGGAACAGGAGTACAGAGGGCTTGGCGCTATAATGGAAGGGAACCGGAGGAGTTTCGAGCGTCTGACGACGACAACAGAACCGGGATTTGATCTGATCTACAGGGTTGCCTCGAAGGAGGGAACCCCTCTTTTGTCTGTCTCCTGCCTGATCCCTTTCGGGATTATTGCATCCTCGATCCTCGTTCTCCTGGTTCTGCAGTTTCTGGGAGTGTTCTTTTCCTATTACAGCGAGGACAGGAAGATCCGGAAGATCCTGGCGCCGCTCAATGAGATCGCCCTTAAGGCCGACGAACTGAGCAGGCTCTCCTTCACGGAAGACAAATACCAGGTCATCGAGGATGCGATCGAGCACATCCATCCGGAGCAGGCGGAAGGGGAGAGGCCGCTCTCTTTTGGCGACGCAGACCTGGCCGGCGTGGAAGCGGCGATGAACAACCTGCTCCTGCGCATGCGGGATACCATGCGGCAGCAGTCGCGCTTTGTCAACGACGCCTCCCACGAGCTGCGGACGCCCATCGCCGTGATCCAGGGATACGCCAACATGCTGGAGCGATGGGGAAAAACGGACGAAAAGACCCTGGATGAGGGAATCAGCGCGATCAAGAACGAGGCGGACCACATGAATTATCTTGTGGAGCAGTTGCTTTTCCTCGCGAGAGGCGACAGTGGCAGAACGCCCCTCAATAAGCAGCCCGTTATGAGTGAAGACCTCATGCGAGAAATCTATGAGGAGTCACTGATGATCGACGAGAAACATCGGTACAGGCTCAGGGACGGCGGAGAATCGGCGGAGATTATTGTCGATCCCGGCCTGATGAAGCAGGCAGTGAGGATCCTGATCGACAATGCGGCAAAATATACCCCGGAGGGAGAGGAAATCATCCTGTCCTACGGGAAAAACGAGAGCGGAAGCCCCTATCTGCAGGTGCAGGATCTGGGAAGCGGCATCAGTGAATCAGAGCTTCCTCACATCTTTGAGCGGTTTTTCAGGGCGGACGAAGCGCGCAGCAGTGAGGGGACCGGCCTTGGACTGTCTATCGCGAAGTGGATCGTGGATAAGCACGGGGGACATTTCGAGGTCCTCTCGAGGAAGGACCTGGGGACCAGGATCAGGATCGTACTTGGGGACAGGTAGAAAAAAATGTAAATAACAGTTGTTTTTTCTGCCTGTTTACAGTAAGATACTATTTGTCGATGAAAATTTCACAGGCATGGGGGCGTAGCTCAGTTGGGAGAGCGCGACACTGGCAGTGTTGAGGTCATGGGTTCAAGTCCCACCGTCTCCATTTGGGTGATGACTCGGAAATGCTTTATTTTAGGGCATTTCCGGGTCTTCTTTTTTCTGTAACATGTCTTCAGGGGACATTTTAGGGGACATTTCTGTTCCCTTGTCTTCAAAAAGCAGTCTCAACTCTTCAATTTCTCCCAGTTTCTGCGCTTTTTCAGCATTAGTTTCACGATCGAATTCGTAGAATTGCTTAGTTGTCTTGATGTCTGTATGACCCATCAGAAGAGCGTCAAATTATTATTAGGAGACAATAAGGCGGACTTTCTTATTCCAGACTATCAGCGTCCGTACGCATGGGAAGAGAAGGAATTCCTTGGGGGCCGATGGTATCTCATTCAGGCTCATCAGGCCGCTTATCCCTTACTTCCAATTCCTGTCTGTATAATCTGTAGTTTTGGGGACTGACAGTGAATCTTTTCTTGAATGCTTTCGAAAAAACCAGTGCGTCGCGGTACCCTGCATTCTGGGCGACCTCTTTGACCGGCTGGTCAGTATTCGTTAACAGATAGGCGGCCTTGCGCATTCTGAAGTCTATGAGAAACTCCTGGGCCGACATGTTGTATTCCTTTTTAAACAAGTGATTCAGATAGGCGCGGGAAATACCGATCATGGAAGCAATATCGGTAATCGTGATGTCACGCTTATAGTTCGTACTGATGAAATCCACTGCCTGCGAGACATAATCATTGGACTGCCCCTTTTTGTAAGCCGAACCGGGCAGGTCCGCTATTTTACCGGCATTTGCACAGAGGAGGGACAAAATCCTGAATAATGCCGATTCCCTGAAGAGAATGTCTTCATAACTGAGTGTGATATGCTCCAGCATTTCATTCCAGATCCCGAGATAGTCGTCCGGCGAAGGAGAGGGGAGAACGAGTCTGTTCCTGGTAAAACCGCACTCGCTCAGGATCGATTCGACGCGACTTCCTTTGAAACCGATCCAGACGTAACTCCAGGGCGCTCTGCTGTCCGCACAGTAGACAACAGGCTTGCCGGGAAGGATCAGGAACATTTGTCCGGCTGACAGTGTCCAGGTATTGTTGTTAGCCGTATAGAAGCCCTGTCCGGAAATGATAAGGTGAATGATGTATTCGTCGCGCGTCCCGGCGAACACATGGTAGGGCCTGCATTTCTCTGTCCCGTAATGGATCAGCGAGAGCTCGGAGGAGGTTTCCTGCAGATCTTCAAGGCATCTGAAGTTGTTCTCATCTGTGAATTTACTTGTACGCATTGGCATTCCTGACGATAGAAACAATTGACGGAAACTGCTTAATAAACATTCTAACAAGAACGGCAGATGTTGATAACTATAGTTAATATATTGACATATTTTGATCGATTTTGACATATATAAAACGACATACGCTTGCTTGCAGAGACCATTTTCCGCAATGTGGTGATTATTTACAATAAACACAGTTAATAAATGTTCCACACCAATCATTTTAATGATAAAACGGAGGAAAATGTCATGAAAAAAAGAATTTTAGCAGGCGTGATGGCTGCTGTTATGGTAGCAACCATGGTGGCATGCGGATCGTCCGGCGGCGGAAGCGCTGAGAGCGCGGGCGGCGGAAACGACGGAAGCGGTGGAAAGACAATCACCGTGGCGATCTGGGATCCGAACCAGCTGGAAGGACTGCAGAAGATTGCAGACGAGTGGGGGGCAGCTAATGGCTGCACAGTAGAATTTACGGTTCCCGGCTGGGACGGGTACTGGACAATGCTGGAAGCAGGAGTTTCCGGCGGCGAAATGCCGGATGTCTTCTGGATGCATTCCAATAACGCTGCCAAGTATATGGGATCAGGCGTTCTCCTTAATATGGACAGCTACATCGAAAAGGATGAGACCATTGATCTGAACAATTACTTTGAGGGAATCACTGAACTGTATACCTATGATGGCGCGCATTACGCAATCCCCAAGGACCATGATACGATCGCTGTCATTTACAACAAGGCTATCTTCGACAAATACGGTGTGGAGCATCCTACAGCGGACTGGACATGGGAGAAGTTTGCGGAGATCGCACAGCAGATCTCGGACATAGGCGCAGCTGACGGCGTATATGGCACATACTGCAACACAGGAAGCAATCAGGATACATGGTATAACATCATCTATTCTTACGGCGGAGAAGTTATTTCAGAAGACAAGAAGGCTTCCGGCTATGATAATCCTGCAACGATCGAGGCTATGAAATTCGTTGCGGAGAAGATCCTTCCCGCATGCCCTTCCCCGGATTCCATGGCATCCACCGGCGGCGACACCATGTTCCTTTCCGGTCTTGTCGGAATGATCTGCCAGGGTTCCTGGACAGTCAACAACTTCTATACAGCGGACAACGCTTCTGATTTCGAGTGGGTCATGATGCCCTATGCGGATGTAAACGGAAACGGACAGGCCGACGCGGATGAGCGCTGCTCCATCTATAACGGACTTGGCTGGTCCATCTATTCCCAGACTGAGCATCCCGATGAGGCATGGTCACTTGTATCTTATCTGAGCAGCAAGGAGTCACAGATTAAGCAGTCTGAACTTGGAGTCACAATGGCAGGTTATATCGGCTGCTCCGAGCCCTTCGCAAAGGCATTTGGCGATATGGATGTATCCGCTTTCGTAGATATTGAAGAGCAGGGCAGACTTGTATTCCGTCCTTATTCCAAGAGCACATCGATCTGGGAAGATGATGCGTCTCAGGCACTGGTGCCGGTTTGGTCCAACCCTTCTTTGATGGAAGAAACCTTGAAGGAAATCGCTGCACAAATGAATAAAACACTGGCAGAAGAGTAATCCTCGCTGCTTTCTATAACGAATAATCAAAAGAGCAGATTGATATTTATTCGTCTGCTCTTTATTAAAGAAAGGAGAAAGCATCTTGAAGAAAAGAATGTCTGTCAGAGCCCGGACGGAGGCAATCTGGGGGCTCGCATTTATTGCTCCGACGATCATCGGACTGCTGATCCTGAATTATTACCCCATATTTGAAACTGTATGGCAGTCGCTGTGCAAGACGGGAGATTTCGGTATCGGCAATACATTTATCGGACTTGAGAATTTCAGGACCTTGTTTCATGATAAGGAAGTTTTCAGGACACTGTTCAATTCTTTCAGATATGCTGTTCTAAGTCTCCCGTTGACAGTAGCGATCTCTCTCGTACTTGCGGTTCTGCTGAACCGGAAAATGAAGATGAGAGGCGTTTACAGGACTATTTTCTTCCTGCCTATGGTATGCGCGCCGGCTGCGGTCGCAATGGTATGGAAATGGATGTTCAATCAGGACTACGGTCTTTTAAACCATATGCTCGGCAGAAAAGTGAACTGGGTCACTGATCCCGCCATCGCAATGATTGCGATCGTGATCGTTGGTGTCTGGAGTTCCATCGGCAACAACATGATTCTGCTGATCGGCGGTCTCCAGGATATTCCGAAGGACTATTACGAAGCGGCTTCCGTAGATGGTTCTACCGGTGTACATTCCTTCTTCCACATAACGATCCCGCTTCTGAGCCCCATGCTGTTTTTCATCATTCAGACAGGCATCATGGGAGCCCTGCAGCTCTTCGATCTTCCGTTTATGATCATGGACCAGAGCAGCCGGGCATGGCCGTCTGTCAAGACGATCACGTATCTCTTCTACGAATATGCGTTTGAAAAGTCCAACAGGGGATATGGCGCGGCAATCATTATGTTCCTGATCGCCATCATCAGTCTTTTGACGTTTTTACTGCAAAAATCTGAGAAGAAGTGGGTTCACTACGATTGAACGGAAAGGAGAATAAGATGAGCTGGCGTACCAAAAAAAACTGGACATCCATAATGATCCACACATTTCTGGTCGTTGGATCTGCTGCAATGCTGCTCCCTTTCGCATGGATGGTGCTGACGGCATTTAAGACCAGAAGCGAATCGATTTCGGTCAATCCGTTCTATATCTTTCCTGCTCACGGATGGCATTTTGAGAACTTTGTGCAAGTATGGAACTCCTATAACTTCCTTGTGCTGTATAAGAACACGCTGATTATGATCGCACTGCGCGTGCTGTGTGCCTGCCTTACGGCAACGCTGGCCGGATACTCATTTGGAAGACTGAAGTTCCCTTTTAAGAACTTTTTCTTTGCACTGATCCTTGTACAGATGATGGTTCCGGGACAGATCTTTATTATCCCGCAGTACCTGATCGTATCCCGCCTGCATATGATGAACACTCAGTTTGCTCTGGTGCTTCCGGGCGCAGTCACAGCCTTCGGAACGTATCTGTGCAAACAGGGATACCAAAGTCTTCCGTCTTCACTGGAGGAAGCGGCGGAACTCGATGGCGCGAATATCGGGCAGCGTTTCCTCTACGTTATGCTTCCGCTCACAAGATCTTCCCTGGTTTCACTGGGAATCTTTACAGCGCTGTTTGCTTATAAAGACCTGATGTGGCCTATGATCGTCGCTCCTAAGACAAACTGCACCACACTGACAGCAGCGCTTTCCAGGCTTCAGGGGCAGTTCACGAGTAATTATCCCCAGCTGATGGCCGGCGCCGTCATGGCGGTCGTCCCCATGCTGATCCTTTATCTCATATTCCAGAAACAGTTTGTCGAAGGCATTGCGACCTCCGGAGGAAAACTATAAAGAAAAATATAAAGGAGAATTTATGAAAATCGGCGGATTCCTTTCGAATGACAGTATGTTTGGAAAAGTGATGACCAAGTTTGGGACGATGATCGTCCTCAACATTCTGTTCGTCATCAGTTGTCTTCCTTTTGTAACAATCGGACCTGCTCTTTCGGCTCTTTATTATTCGATCATTGAGATGCTGCGAAAAGAGGAGGAAGATATGGTCCTCGGTACCGGAGGAGAGATTAATCCTGTTACAGTCTACTTTAAAGGATTCCGCCGGGACTTTTCCAAGTGTATGCTATATTGGATCCTGTTTGTCGGGATCATGATAATGGGAACAATCAACATACAAATATCCGGAAGCTGGAAAGGCATAATGGGGAATCTTACTTATGTGATCATAAGCGTTATGCTCATCGTTTATGTGATCTTCATCTTTGGTTTCCCGCTGCATTCCCAATACAAAGGCAGCTTTAAAAGAATTGTCAGTATGGCTCTTCAGACGGCTTTTATTTCACCCGGCAGATCGCTGGCGGTATTGCTCCTTTATTCGGTGCCGCTGGTGCTGATCAGGTACGATGAAGTAAACAAACCACTGTACGCTTTTATATTCTGCTTTTTCGGATGCAGTCTTATTGCCGAAATGGCAGTAAAACTGATCAGGCCCGCGATGACGAGTGTCTTAGCCGCCGGCAGGGCAGAAAGAACTGTGGAGAAAACGGAAGGGACGTGAGAAAACAATGATCAGTAATAAAACATGGAAGATCAGCATACGGTGCCAGAATGGAACTCAGATTGAAACTGAAGTCCCTGTGAATGCAGCAAAACAGGAAAAGAACGGAACAGCTATAAGCGTGACAGACTTTAATGAAGACGGTGTCCGTATCGGAAAGATCGATCTGGAGATCCTGCCTGTGACGCTCGCAGACATTCCTTATACTGAAAAGGATAAGCCTGTACAAGTGAGAATCCCGGTGGAAGAACTGCCCGAGAAGATCACTGCTTTCTACATGTTCAATCCCTGGTGGACCAGGCCGGCTTTTTGTAAAGACCTGAGTGGCATTCCGGAGCGCACCCAGATCGCACTGTTTAAGATGAAGGACCGCTGCGTCTGCCTGCTTCCAATGGTGGGTGATTCCTATAAAGCTGTTATGACCGCAGGATCGGCTGATGAGATCGTTCTCGAAATGACAGCCGGACTCGGGGGGATCCGCAGGATCAGCGAGCCCCTGTTCATCATGAGTGAAGGACAGACATCCTATGAAGCTGTGCATAAAATATTCGCGTATCTGAAGCTGCATACCGGACTGAGGCTCAGGGAAGAACGCACGGTTCCTGAGGTATTCCGATATCTGGGATGGTGCAGCTGGGATGCGTTTCATACAGAAGTATCGGACGAAAAGATCAGGCAGAAAGCGCAGGAGATGACAGAGCGCAATGTACCGGTAAGGTGGTTCCTCATCGATGACGGCTGGTTCGGAGCTCGTGAAAAGATGCTGGCAGATTTAAGGCCTGATCACGAAAAATTCCCGGAAGGATTTAAGCGGATGACGGATGATATCCGGGCGAACAGCAGTATTAAGTGGTTCGGCGTCTGGCATGCACTGGGAGGATACTGGGACGGCATAGCGCCCGGGAGTCCCGCAGAGCAGCAGGAGCAGAAATATCTTTATCAAAACAGAGCAGGCAGCATTGTCCCTGATCCGGGGAAAGGCGCCGGATTCTATAAGGACTGGCACAAGCTTCTTCGGAGTGAGGGAATCGACTTCGTCAAGGTTGACGGCCAAAGCGCTGTTCCTTTCTACTATCAGAACGGCTTTCCGCTTGCAAAGGCAGCCCGCGAGATCGCATTTTCTCTTGAGAGCGGCGCCTGCATTATGAACGGCGCTATGATCAACTGTATGGGAATGGGAATGGAGACGGTCCTGGCAAGGCCTGCCTCTGCTGTTTCCCGAAACAGCGACGATTTTTTGCCTGCTAAGGAGGAGAGCTTTGCCGAACACCTTATCCAGAACGCTTATAACTCGGTCTATCACAATGAGATCTACTGCTGTGACTGGGATATGTTCTGGACAAACCACAAACACGCGGGAAAGCACAGCCTTCTTCGGGCGATCAGCGGCGGTCCTGTCTATGTGAGTGACAGAGTAGGTGAAACAGATCCGGAGGTCTTACGGCCGCTGACTTATGCGGATGGAAGAATCCTCATGCTTGAGCGCTCGGCGAAGCCAACAGAAGACTGTATTTTTACAGACTCCACACAAAATGGCGTTTTAAAACTCCATAATATCGGAAAATGGGGTCAGGAAAACATAGCCGGAGGCGTCGCTGTTTATAACCTGACAGACCGCGTTCAGACCTTTGTGACTTCCCCTTCAGATGTTCCGGAACTTGATAAGGATCAGGAGTACTGGATCTACGATTTCCTTGAAAAGACAGTCGTAATGCCGGATAGCGCCAAAACTGCCGGCGGCGGTCTCGGGGCCGGAGACTACAAGTGGTTCGTATTTCTTCCTAAGGGACAGAACGGGAGCTGCCTGGGGCTTTCGGACAAATACTGCGGATTCACGGCAGTGGAAGCGATGTTTACAGAGGGAGACAATGATACGGTAGTACTGAAAGGAACCGGGAATGTGTCATGGATTTCCGGAAAAAGACCGGTAAAGGTCCTGGCTGACGGAAGAAATGTGACAGATCAGATGAGCAACAGCGGCTGTTTACATACACTGCGTCTTCCGGAAAGCGCGGAGAAAGCGGTGATCACCATAACCTGGTCATAGGATTGAACTATAGAGGAATCGGAGATATCAGACATGTGTATTAAATACCATCCGGAAAGGAAAGTATTCGAGCTGGCTACTCTTCACACCTCATATCAGATACAGATATCTGAACTGGGACACCTTATCCATCTGTATTACGGAGCTGCCGTAAATGACTTGATGGACTATCTCTTCGAGCCTTTTGACGCAGGATTTTCGCCAAATCCATATGCACAGAAGCTTTCAAGAGGCGGGTCTTTGGACCTGTACCCGATGGAGTGCAGCGGTATCAATTGCGGAGATTTCCGTGTGAGTTCCCTGGACACAGTGACAGGAGACGGAGTTTGGGGAGCAGACCTGCGATACCTGCGGCATGAGATCAAGCCCGGTAAATACGGAATAAAGGGTATGCCGTCTTCCCGCGGCAATGATGAAAATACTGACAGCCGGGATGTGCAGACACTTCGGATTACACTTGCAGATGCAGTCAGCGGCCTGGAAGTTGAACTTCTCTATGCTGTTTTCGAAGATAAGGATGTTATCACAAGAGCCGCCCGGATTACGAACACATCAAACTTCCCGATCCATCTGCACAAAGCGTATTCCTGCTGCCTTGACCTGCCGGAGGGAGACTGGGACCTGATCCATTTCCACGGGAGACATACGATGGAGAGGCAGACCCAGAGAAATCCTGTAATGACAGGTATCCACAGAGTGTCTTCGAAGCGCGGTGCGTCGAGTCATCAGCAAAATCCTTTTGTGATTCTGTGCGACAGGAACACGACGGAAGATGCCGGCGACTGTTACGGCATGATGCTGGTCTATTCGGGAAATCACTGTACAGATGTGGAGAAGGACCAGTCAGGATGCGTGCGATGCGTTATGGGGATCAGCAGCGAACAGTTTCTGTGGGAACTTATGCCGGGGCAGTCTTTTGACACGCCTGAAGTTCTGATGACGTATTCGAAGGATGGAATCGGAAGACTCTCGAGGCAGTATCACCGTTTCATCCGGGAAAACATCTGCAAGAGCAAATATATGCATCAGCGCAGGCCGGTGTTGATCAACAACTGGGAGGCGACCTATTTTGACTTCGACGCAGACAAAATATTGAAGATCGCATCTCAGGCAGCGGAACTCGGAGTGGAGATGATCGTTCTGGACGACGGGTGGTTCGGCAGCAGATTTGATGACAACAGCGGGTTGGGAGACTGGTATGTCAACGAGACGAAGCTCCCCGGCGGGCTGACTCCGCTCATTGACAGAATCAATGAAATGGGTATGAAATTCGGGATCTGGGTGGAGCCGGAAATGGTGAACGAGGATTCGGATCTCTTCCGCGCTCATCCGGACTGGGCCTTTACGATTCCGGGAAGGGAGCCGTCCATGAGCCGTAACCAACTTGTTCTGGACCTCTCCAGAAAGGACGTTGTCGACT
>OCTW011306036.1_pt1 | contig 10861 bp, 6 predicted proteins | sample 1539671 | NCBI WGS metagenome assembly OCTW01 (sample SAMN02144230, study PRJEB22623) | gut metagenome | biome: sheep rumen | host: Ovis aries | place: New Zealand | reverse complement strand
TTGACATATAGGTACAATTTTCAGATTGAAAGCGAAGTGCTGGACAATTTTGAAAACGACTTAGATTTTATAGAGGACGTTGTTGCAGAGGATTATCCGCAGTATTACCAGTATGAAAACAATAGTTTTTACATAATAACTTACAACAAACTAGGCAAGAATAATGATGGATATGAGGTAATAGAACTATATCAGGCTTATACTCTTACAAATTTTGAAGAAGAACAGGAAGAACTTGAAAACGCAGCGAATGCTTTTATTGAGGATATAGATACTTCGATCAGTGAATACAACACAGCTTTGCAAATACACGATAAGCTGATAGAATATGTCACCTACGACGGAAAAGAGAACGAACTATATAACAACATAAAATATCAGCAGACTGCATACGGAGCATTGGTCAAGCTGCCGGATTCTACTGAGAAGGCGGCTGTTTGCGAGGGAATTTCAAAGGCGATGGTGTATCTATACAAAAAGTGCGGTATTAAGAGTGTTGCTGTAATGGGCAGTACCGGACAGGCCGATGATTATGATGAAGCAGTAGCAAATGCAGGCAAGGATGGCCGTCACTGCTGGGTCACAGCATACCTTTGTAATCGTTGGACGGATATAGATCCAACCTATGACATTTTCCAAGATGATGATATTCTTGAAAGATATGGAGAAGAAATACTTAATCAGGTCATGGCAGATGAGAAACTGCTCTATGCCATGAAACACATTTACTGGGATAAATCAGCCAAATCGCTTGAAAAGCTTGTTGATGTACGCAAATTGGACTTTGAGACCGATGATGGAATCAAATCTTGGAGTCCCCAAAAAAATGTAGTGCATTTTCGAGCTAATAAAAAGGAAAGTGTTTACTATGGCACTGATTCGTTCTATGATGAATTTGCAGCGCTGATTCCTTTTGAGGAAAATGCTTTTGACAGCTGTACTGACGGTAAGTTCCTTATGGAAGTCGGTGTAAAAAAGAAAGATGACAACATTTGGAACTCGTGTGTCGAAGCTTCGGAGGGTGATACGCTGAAGTTCAGTGTGCATATTAAGAATATCAGCAATGATAGTATGAATTTTTACGCTTGTTCTACTTCGCCGAAAGAACTTGAATATGTGGATGGCAGTACGAAAGTCATTAACTCAAATCATCCAGACGGCGTCACATTGGAAAAGAATTTTATGTCCGACGACTACATCCCACTTGGTTCGTATGGCACCGGTGCTGAATTATATTTGTATTTCGAAACTGTTGTTAAAGACAGTGGTTATAATGTAATATGGGGCTTTGGGGACGATGAGCTACAGTGTTATGCACGTTATAATATTACCAATGAATCGTCAGAATAATACGCTTTGTGCTTAATACAGTTTTCAGTGAAAACACGGTAATGACATGGTGGATAATACTCATTAAACTATCCTTAAGTACAATTTGTCTTGTTTTATAATGAAAACATTTTTTAACAAAATAAAACGAGCTGAAATCACATCAGCTCGTTTCTTTTTTAAACGTTTATAACATTTATATCACTGAACTTGTTGAGTACATCTTCAAATTCAGTATGATTGACCGTTGCCACGAAGACATGGTCGTAATACTCTGCAACCGAGGGCTGCGAGAGAAAATCAAGCATTTTTTCAAAATTGGTTTCATCCAGCTTATCAAGATTATCCATTACGAGAAGCTTAAAACCGGAAAGCTGATTTATCTGCGTCATTACCAGGAACTGAACTAGCAGCTTTTCACCTGTTGACAAATCGCCGTAATCTTGAGTGCCACTGGGAGTCTTACACTGAATTATAACATTTCCGTTGGAATTTATGTTAAGGTCAAGAGTAAGCTGAGGGCAAACATCTGCTGCCATATCGTTTATAGACTTTACAAGTCTTCCAAGCAGGAGCTTAAGGATCTTTCCTTTAACGTTCCCCTTTTTACTTGTTATCTTTTCGAGAATAGTGAATTTTTCAAGGTCTTTTTGATGTAAAGCAAGATTTACCCTTTCGTTGTTTGCAGCTTCTATTCGGTTAGCTGTAGCAAGCTCATCCGATAGAATTCGTTTTTTTGCTGCAATTTCAGAGACGTTAAGTTCAGGTCGGGTAATTGCTGTTGGTATGGACGCTTTTACAGCATCTATCTGTTTAAGCAAGTTGATTTTTTCAGTATAAGCTTTTTCCTGATTCCTGTAAGATTCCAGCACTTTTTGTGCTTTCATTAACTGATCTTCGTATATTTCCTTATCCTGTTCGAGTAGTTCAATCTGCTCATTATTTCCGGCTATAGTCATTTCAATTTCTTTTATGACTTCGGATTTATCCTGTGTACAGGATATCTTCTCGGATAATGGGCAGCAATTACTTGATAGTCTTGATAACTGCTTAGCCAGCATAGAATTATTTGCATTTAATGTCGATATGAACTTTATTGATTTTTTTATTTCACCGTCCATTTGTGTTATGATCTGTTCCGCTGAAACCTTTTCCGCTGGATTAGGCTTTAAAACCGTATATTTTTTATATGCTTCCTGCATTTTTTCAATATTTGCTAGTGCTGTATTCCTTTTAGCAGTTATATCTTCATAAGTCTTTATCGAAGCTTCATCTGCAATGCAAAGTTCATATTCTGATTTTATTGTTTCAGGTTCTCTAATACTTGTTGTGTCTATTCCATCAACGGATGATATAATTGAAGTCAGTCTTTCAATTTCTTTCTTTTCTGCTTTTATTTTTCCGGAATAATAGTCGTTGATTTCCTGTATATAATCAAGAGAAAATGAATCCGGCATTGCGGGGAATTTCCCTCTTAATTCTTCCTCTATACTTTCATCAATGACTTCTGTTTCCTTTACAAGCCGCAAGAGCATTGCTATATCTATGTTTAGAGGTATAAATCCGCTGTTGAGTAAAAATTCGGTAAATTCAGATGAACTTGCTTTTTCAAATACTTCTGAGGAAGTGAGAAACTGCATTGCTTCTTTGGTTCCGCCGTATTCTGTCTGAAGAAGTTCAACAATACTTTTTCTTGTAGTTTTCTTTTTGTTGAGATATACTGAGGCTCCTTTATCGGTATTTACGCTTCTGATTACAAGAGAATCAATATCGAGAGATACTTCAGCTTTATCAGTACCGTCTTTGATAAGTTCGCTTCTTGTCTGACTTCCGACAAGACCGTATTTTATTGCTTTCAGAAATGTGGTTTTTCCGTGTCCGTTGGGTCCGATTATTACATTGACTCTTTTGGGGACTGTTTCTAAATGAGAGATTCCGCCAAAATTTTCGATACAAATATTTTTAAAGTTCATAAAATGACCTCCTAAAAAATACTTGATCTGTTTGATAAAACTCCAATTATCAATAACAGATCTTGTAATTATTATATCCGAAAATTAAGACCAATAAAAAAGCCACTGTATAAAACAATGGCTTTGTTTGTAAGATGTTATTTCAATTTAAAAATCGGAAAAATCAGCTTCACCATCATCTCCTGTATTATTCTTTTTGCTCTGTTCAATGTTGTTTTTTACGAGTTCGTCAGCTTTTTTCAGCTGCTTTGCGTAAAAGCTTATTTTGAACGCCATAGCATCATCTTCCATGGCTTTTATGAAAGCCAGACCGTCGAGTTCGCTCATGCGAACTATAGAAGCATTTTTGTCGCAGACGGAATTTCCTTGAATGTTCAATGCTCCTGTTTCAGTCTTTTTTACAAAGGCATAATAGTTGGTTATAGTTACGTTAAATGGATAATTCTGCCCTATAACATACGCTATCTTTATATTATAGACCTGAACCTTTCCGTCATCCCTTTTCTGTGAGACTCTTGGTTTTGTTCCGGACTCATATATAATCAGTTCCCCCGAAGATACAGGAGTACTGCCCTCCTTAGCACTTCGAGTTTCTTTCATAAAAGCAATACATTTATCCTGAATTTCTTTCGATTCGTTCAAAAACAAGTCAAGTCGAGCGATTATTTCTTTGTTTTTGGGGTATTTATCTGCGTTTTTTCCTAAAAAATCTCTGTATTTCTTTATATCTTCCACAGGTATTGTCCAGAAAGGCTTTCCTTTATTATTTCCCATTGTGGGAGATAATTCGAGTGCTTCGCATATTTTCCGGTTTCTTTCAAGAACAGGCCAGGGTTTTTCTGTTGTTTCTTGAGTATTATTTGCATTAATGGTATTTGTAAGTACTGATTTAGCTTTCTCTGCAATTGCAGGAACAAGTTTTGCCGGAATGTTACCTATCAAAATAGATGTTTTTCCGTTAGACTGTTTTTCCACTGCTGTCAAGACATATCTTGACAGTGATGACATCATTGCAAGAGGTTTATCTTCGTCAAACTGCAAGTTGGATGCTACGCTGAATGTCTGAGCACCGCCATTCTTCGTTTTGATGTTCGTGAATATCTCTTTGGGGTATTTCGTAATTGCCATTATAAGGGCCTCCTTATTTATAAGCCTGAAAGAATATCATTTATACATAATTTTGTCAATTCAGACTGATTTTTTATTTCTGTAATTTTTTTGAAATCACTTATTTCTATTTGTGGTTCTGGTTTACCAAAATTATTCTCGCTGATCACACCGATCATATTTACAGCTTTTGGCATATTCAACGAATTGAATTTTTCTACAGCGTCAAAGCCGATAGCCTGACACTCATTACCAAATAATTTCAGCGTATTTCCATCATTACCTATTATCTGAAAAAGTTTTCCGTTTCTGGGCAAACATTTAAAATTATTTATCTTAAATACAGGTGGTCTGTTTCCTTCTCCGAAAGGCGCATATTTTTTGAGTGATAATAAAACATCCGATATATCCGCAGCATCAATTTCAAGATCATAAAAAATCTCATTAGTTTCCTGAGTTTTATAACCTTCAAAAATACTGAAAAAGCAATCGCGGACGTTATCGAGCTCGTCAACGTTAAGAGATAATCCTGCAGCTCCTGCATGTCCACCGTAATGAAGTAAATGGTCTGATACTTTATCCAGTGCTTCCTTTATGTTTATATCGTCAGTAGACCTTGCTGATCCCTTTATTATCCCTGCTTTTTCACTGTCTGTCAGACAAATTACCGGGCTTTTATAAGTTTCAACTAATCTCCCAGCAACAACACCAACTATTCCCTCAATAGTTTGAGGGTCATAGATTATTTTGGGAACATCCGAGAAAAGGCACTCTTCCACAACTATATTCTGAGCTCTGTCAACAGCCTGAGCAACGAGTTCCTTTCTTAATTCGTTGTTATCGACCATATGCTGAAGCATTTCAGGTTCTCCGCTGATAAAATACCGGTATACATACTCGGCATCATCTTCAACTCGTCCCATAGCGTTGATTATTGGTCCTATTTTAAAGCCGATAGTAGCTTCATCTACATGAGGTTTTCCAAGCCCTGATATTTCATTTATGAGGAGCTTAATGGAATTTATTGAACTGTTATTAATCAGCTCCAATCCCCTTTTTACTATCGTTCGATTATTGAATCTTAACGGCACTACGTCAGCTACTGTTGCAAATGCTGCAAACTGCAAACATACATTTTGCCTTTTTTTATCACAAAGAATTTTAGATAATTCGTAGCCCAGACCGGCTCCGCACCAATCTTCAAAATCATCCGTATTTTCTTTGAAAACATGTGGGTCAATTATTATATCAGCATTTGGCAGTCCCTCTGTTGATTGAAGATGATGATCAATAATTATAACATCCATTCCTCGCTTCTTGGCAGCTTCTACGCCTTCAAACGCGGAAATGCCATTATCAATCGTTATTACTGTATCGTATTTTTCGTCGATCATATCTATGTAGGCTTTTTGCAGTCCATAACCCGTTCCTCTTTTAGGGAAATAAACCTTAAAATCTATATTAAGACTCTTTAGGATCACGTGCATTATAACAGCAGAGCATACACCATCGCAGTCATAGTCAGCAAATATTGCTATCTTCTTATTTGTTTCTGATGTGTGTCTGAGATAATCTGCAACATCTTCCAAGTGAAGAATATTAGCCTCCCAATCAGTTTTTGCGAGTTCTTCCTCGGTCATGCCTGAATTGCGAGACACAACTTGTTCAATGGTGTTTAATTCGTCTTTTTTTGACCAAATCATGTTTTTTCCTCCTTTTTAAATTGAAAATCAAGCTCCAAATATCAATATAATTGACTATAAAGATTATACATGAAAATTTAAATCAATAATAATTGCGTATACAAAAAATAGGTTCAAGCCCCAAAATATAGGACTTGAACCTCGAATGTATTATATAGAATCAGTACTGAAGCAACAATACTTCTGCGACATAGTAGTATCCATTGTTTTTAAAGATCGCTACACCGACCTGATTGAAATTCTCGTTCAGTCGGGCATTACGGCAATTATCGATAGACTGGAATCTTTGATGAATCTGCTGCGCATCATCAGAAGTTGTTCTCCAGACATTAAGACCATAACCCTGATTGGTTACACCGTACCTGCTCATTAACTGGTCTATAGAACCGTACAACGGCGATTTATTTGTGGTGTTATCGTATGTAGCCATATCAGCTGCAAACAAGGTGGCTATCCTCTGAGCATCACCGTCTGTTGCAAGAATAGGCAGATTATTGTTTATTCTTTCCGCATTCAAGGAATTAATAACTCCGCTTGAATCACTTTGTTCCAAAGTACTTGTAACTCTCATTATCTCGTTATCCAGGTTAGATTCTATCAGACTTGGATTTGCTGTTGACGTCTGACTGCCCACGAATTCTTTATTCATTAGAAATGGGCCTTGTTTATCAGAAGATAAAAGATTGCCGGAGTCATCAAAAGTTTTTATCAGAATATATTCATAAGTAAACTTGTAATCACCATCATACTCTGTTGTCTGATAAGACTCTTTTTGAGTGTGTGTTTTTTTATTGGTAGAGCCTGTATTGACTGATATATCCGGATCAACAACTACAGGAGCTGTTGTTACTTTAGTTCCGCCAGGCTTATCTACGACATACTCATTTGGTTTTTGTTCTGTTTGGTCTGGTAACGTCATATCGTTTTTTACTTCTCCGTTGTTCCGCTCGTTGCCTGATTTATCAGCAAATACCTTGTCTTCACTGATAGGATTCCAGATCAAAGCACCATTCTTATCTTCATTCTTTTTGACGTATTCGACTATAACGCCCTCTTTATTTTTAATTCCATATACGTTACCGTCGATCTGCATATAGTTCGTAGGTATTGAATTATTTTCCTTTGCCTGGGATGCACATGTGGTTATGTACTCGTCAATGATATTACCATATTTATCCACTTCAACAAATGTAAATGAATTATCCCGGTTTCTTACATATTTTAGGTACTTGACCATACCATTAGCATCAGTTACCTTGTAAACATCGTCAAGACCTTCTACAGCTTCGTAGTTATCGGGAATATCGGGATTGACTTTTTCCCAATTCAAAGCTGAACCATCCTCAGTACATTTCCAATAAGACAGTATAGTGCCGTTCTCATCGACCTGCATATACAGCCCTTCTTCGCCTAATACAGGAACATAATCTGAGGGGATTCGAGGGTCGAGATACCATTCTTCACTGACTTCATATGACAAAGGTGCAATATCATTCTCCGTATCCCACCAATTACTTGCATTATTAGATTCGTTTAGATGTCTGTTTATAGGTGTTTTGCTTTTAATTACCCATAAAGTACAAAAAATCATAAATAAAGAAAGAAACAAAATCACTATTTTACTCATTTTTTACTCCTACCTTAAATACGTCTGCAAATTACCACTGTACGGCAATTGTTTGTGTGATACGAACAAGTTGCAAGTGTAAGCAATTCATCATCCGCTTGCAACTCAACTCCATCTTTTCTTATTATACAGTTATCCAGTAATGTATTTCCGTAATCAAGAAAATCATTATCATCAAGAAACTCGAATTTATTAAACGACTTGTGATTGTTATTAAGGTCAATTATCATGCAGCCGATCACTTCCCATTCAGATGAATCGGCACCGTAATCAAATTCAACGATTGGATGTTCGTCAAAAAAGTTCTGATTTTCATAATTAACGAGAGGCTTAAACATTGAATCATAATATGTATTTATGTTATGACCGTATAAAGTCATGTTTTTTGCTCCTATATATTGATTTCCGTCAAGATAAATTGAACCGTAGGAATCGTACTGCTCCATATAATTATGATACAGATAAAACTCATTATCTCCTTCAAGATACAGAACAGGATAATCTATTGATGTTCCGGGGATAGATATCCATCCAATTGTCCTATCAATGTATTCGAAAGTATAAGAATAGGTTTGTTCAGCTGAACTTGAGCTATTATCTACTGAAACGTCAGAACTTGAATCGGGTTCCGACAAAGATGATACGGGCTCCTGTGAGTCTTGAACATCTTCACTGTTATCTTCTTCGATTTTCTGAGGCCTTTGAATCTTATCGTTTATGGAGTCATTTTGAAAATCAAGCTCGTTGTTTTTATGCAGTTCTCTGAGTTCTTCATACTGAGATTCTTTTGTTTTGGGCTCAAAATACTGCTTATACCAAACATAACCAAAAGACCCAGCGACGATCAATGATAAACATATAGCGATTACTTTAATTTTTGAATTTTTATTTTTATTGCTGATCATAATTTTCCTGCCTTTCGATTTTAACTATCATTATATATTATAGCAGAAAATTTACGAATTTCAGATTTTTATTTTTTTCCGCAGAACAGCGTAAGATTTATCCTCTTTTTTTCTGTATACTTCAATACTATTTTCATCATCAAAACATTTTTTTATGTCTATATACGAAATAGGTTCGTTGATAGCGTTTGATTCGGTTTGATAAAACACTTCATCATCGTTACTACAATCCAACGTTTCATTATCAGCTAAATCATCGAGAACTGAATAGAGTTCATCCTCAGTAATTATTTCTTTAGATTCTTCTGACTCAATAATTTTTGAATGAATGTTTTGTTTGGGATGAAAAATCGAAGCCAATAGGGTAAAACCGAAAATAATACCGAGAAAAGCGAAGAAATATCCGAGTATTGAAAATAATAAAAGATCTGAAAAAATCATAAAACTACTCCCCTTCCGATATCAAGTAAATATACTTGTCTCCAGCAGTATTATACAAGAAATTTATCTCGAATAAAATCAAATGAGAAGTTCTGCTATTTCCTCAAAGTCAACTTCTGCGAGGTCTCCTATGTATACATCAGACCCATTTTCGGGAATCTCTAAGTCGTAACCATCATTATCTACATCCAAATCAACATTGTCGGTCTCGGGAAGTATAACATCATCAGCAAATTCGCTGGCAAAATCGATAGTATCGGAAATGTTTTGTATGTTTTCATATGGATCTTCGAAAGGTATATTTTCAAGTCCGGTATCATCTATTCCCTGTGGTATTTCAAAATCTATCGAGTCATTTATGATATCTTCGGGAATTTCGTTTTCTATTGAGTCGCCTACATTGACAACTTCAGTTTCTTTTAAATTTTCAAGCTCATTTTCAGCAGATGTAGCAGTGGATATATCATTGGTATCGTGTATATCGTTTTCAAAATCATTATTAAACGTCTCCTGTTCCTGAAAAGAACTATCGTTCCAGTCACGCGAGAGCTCATCAAGACTGTTTCCAATATTATCCACGTTGTTTTCTAAAGCATCACCTGTTGTAGTATCAGAGATTTCAGCTTTATCTGTGTCGATTGTCGGTTGAGTTTCGTTATCTGTCTGACCGACCTCATTTTGGTCTATTTGACTGTCATTCTCGGCGATTTTAGATGTATTTTCCATTATGTCGTTATCTAATCGTGTTTCAACATCATTTTGATCCAGATCATCTTCCAATGAAAGTTCTTCTGTTTGAACATCCGGAGTGACATCAGCATGTATATCATCGTTTTGAACAACAGATTCAATCTCATCCTGTTCATTAACTGTTCCATCGCCATCAGTATCATATGCGTTTGTCTCAGGGACTTCTAAATGGTCAGTACTATTATCAACTTTACTTAACTCTTCACGACTGTTATTTTCTATCTGATCCGTATTGAAATTATCATTCTCCGGTATCTCCATTTGTTCCGTATTTGATGTAACAGGAACATCATCAATTTTATCAAACTCTAATGCTTCATCTGTAATATTTGCATTATCTTCCGTATCTTTTCTTTCAAGTTCATTCTCAGGTTCATCAAGACGTTCGGGCTTTTCATATTTATCAAAAGAATCCGTGTCATTAGCATCAATGCTTCCCGGTTCATTCTCATCCAGATCTTCTTCTGAATGGTCAACTTTTGTTTCCGCAATTGTCGAATCGTCGGTGAAAGATACTTCTGAGTAGTCACTTGAAGCTTTATCCTCCCCGGAAGTTTCATTGTCAACTGAACTGTCATTTTGAAGGTCTTCTTGATAATCAAATATGTTTTTATCATCAATGTCAGGAGTATTTATATCTACTTCATTTGATGAAATGTCTGAGGCTGTTGGTTCATTTGTACTCAAATCAGGCGTTTGAGCATCAATGATGTTTTCAGTTCCATTGTCTATCAGGTTGTTATCATTTTCAATATTTTTAAAATTATCTTGCAGTTCATTGAGCTCTGTGGGTTCTATAGGGTCGCTTGTGTTTATTTCTATTTTATCATTCTCTTTTTCTACATCATTTTTATCAGCTTCTATAACATTTTCTCTTTTATCTTCGATGAGTTTTGAAATTTCGCTTAGTGCATCAGGTAAACTCATTTTTGAAAAGTCATGAACCTTATCTATAGCGGACAAGGTTTTTGAGACCGGATCTTTAATGCTGTCCGGTATTTTTTCAAGCATTTTGGTTTTAGCTTC
>OCTW013432071.1_pt1 | contig 10863 bp, 8 predicted proteins | sample 1539671 | NCBI WGS metagenome assembly OCTW01 (sample SAMN02144230, study PRJEB22623) | gut metagenome | biome: sheep rumen | host: Ovis aries | place: New Zealand | reverse complement strand
CAATTTCAATGGATTCGTTCAACAATTCCATTGGTTTTGTTTCACCATTTTGCCGCTTTTGATGCTCCCATCCGTCGTTTTCACCATTCGTTTCCTGCAGTTTTGGCCTTACGTGCCGTTTCTTCATAGCTTGAGGAACTTCAATAAGGTATAAAAAAACTAGGGAATTTTCACGAAACATGGCGCTTTTCGTGAAAATTCTCTAGATTTTTTTGTCATGTTCTGGCAAGTTGCGTTGGCGAAGATATCGCGATGTGTTGCCTGAGTCGGCGCCTTTGTCCGTCTGCTTTTCAGAAGGTGTGAGGGGGTCAGAAGCCCATCGGGTTGCTGTTCTGGTAGGCCTCCCGCATTTTCTGCTCGATATCCTCTTCTGTGTTTTCGGGCACTATCTCGAGGGCTCTTTTCATGTCTTCTTCATATCCACTCTGGTCGCCGTGCTGCTGCTTGATGGCAGCCCGCTCGCGGAAGGCATCTGCCGAGAACGGATTCACGTCTACTACCTTGTCGTAGTAATTCAGGGCCTCGTCGTCGTTGCCTTTCCGGCGCTCCATCCTTGCCTTCAGCATCAGCACGTCTTCGTGCTCGGGAACGTTCTCCATGAGCCATGCTGTGTCTGCTTCAGCCTCGTCGGTGCGTCCTGCCTCCATCAGTGTGGTGGCGCGCAGCAGCCGGGCGTCGGCCATGTCGGCGTCGTTATCTATGATCTTGGTGAGCGCGGCCACGGCGTCGTCGGTACGCTGCTGCCCTATATGTGCGCGAGCCAACAGCATGAGAGCCGCAGGTAGATTATCGTCGAGGGCCAGGGTTTGCTGACACATCTCGGCCATGGCATCGTAGTCCTCCTGCATGAAGCTCACGTTGGCCATGCGGAGAAGAATGCCGATGTTGTCGGGCTCGGCCCTCAGGAGGATGGACAGATGTTGCTGCGCCTCATCCAGCTGATTGGTGTGGATGAAGGCCTGCGACAGATAGTCGTGCACCTCAAGGTCGTCCTTGATGTCGAGAGCGGCCTCAAAGCATCGTATGGCATGCGGCATCTGGTTGATGCGCAAAGCCTTGATGCCATCGAACTTCAGCACCTCAAAGTCGTGTGCCTCTTTCTCTTTCTGCTGTTCCTCGGGGCTTTCAGTCTGACCGCCGAAGAGTGATTTGAAGAATCCCATGTGTTGCGGAGCTATGTGTTGAATGGAAAGAAAGGTCGGACTACATGTCTTTCAGTGTCCTGTAGACCGACGGGGTGAGCACGTCGGTGCGCTCCCAGAGTGGCCAGTTGTCGGCATCATCCACCCATGTCTTGCCCACTTTCTTCACTCGTCTGAACGAGAAGCGTGCGTTGATGTAGCCGTCTTCACCGTCCTGAGCCAGCACGTAGCAGTACACTGTTTTCACGTATTTCGAGATGCGGCCCAATGAGCGGGTGGTCGTTTCAGTCCATTCTTCCTGCGGAATGACCACAGAGAGAATCTTCACCGTGGGATATTTTCCCTTGAAGATATTGGTGCAGGCTGTGCGGAAGTTTGCTGCCTGCGACTCGCGGAACAGGTCGTTGGTGTAGATGTGCATATAGCTGTGGCCATCCACGTCTACCAGTCCGCTGCCGTTCATTTCTTCCTTGATGCGCCTCGAACTGCGGGTCACGCCCTGCTTGGCTTTTGTCCACAGGCCGCTGACGGCCTCGCTGACACTCTCGCTGTCGGTCTGTGCGCTTGCAGGCGACGCCATCAGCATCGCTGCCATTACCATCAATACAATCTTTTTCATTTCGGTTGTCTCCTTCCTTTTTATTTGGTGAAACATTTTTCGGCGGCAAAGGTAAGCATTCTCAGACGAACTGAGACGCCGCGAACACTTAAAAAACAAAAACGAACGACAAAAATGAATAATTACGGGGGGATTTATTTGAAATTAACGCTTTTCCGCTTTGTGTTTGCGGGAAAATGTGTAATTTCGCAGCGGTATGAAAAGACTATCATCCTTGATTGCCGCCTTGATGCTGGCATTAGTGGCAGGGGCCCAGGAACAGGACCGTCATCTGGGCGCTACCGTGGCGCAGCCTGTGGAGCCGCAGATGGTGCTCCAGGGGCCGAGGGCCGACTCATTGCATCTGCCATTGCTCAACCATTACGGGCAGATGCCATCACTGGGCATGTATCCAATCCTTTGGGGAGGCCTGAGCAACTGGCAGCTCCATGAGGGACTGAACGTGAATCTCGGCGCCAGTGTCTTCACGTCCTTTGGCCGCCATTCCTATAGTGGCGCAGGGTTCCAGCAAGACATCGCCCTGATGTACGCCACACCGCTGAGCAGCAAGGCGTCGCTGGCGGTGGGTGGATATATGAACAACATGACGTGGCGTCACAACAGCTGGCGCGATGCAGGGCTGACAGCGGTGCTCGGATATCGTTTCGACGAACACTGGGAGGGCTATCTCTACGGCCAGAAATCGCTGCTCACCAACCGACGTTTCATGCCATATCCCCTCTACGATATGTCGAACCTCGGCGACCGCATTGGTGCCGCCGTGAGGTACAACTTCTCTCCTTCGTTCAGCATTCAGGTCAATGTGGAGAGCAGGGAGTACCCTTCGTTCGCTCCTCCGCCATACGCTCGGCACGACCACATGCTCATGCCCTGACGGCTAACCCACGTCTGCCAGGAACTCATCGAGGTGTTTATTGTATCACGAATTTGAGAATTAGAGAATGACACGAAGCCAGGAGCCTTCGGCATAGTCATTCTTTAATTCTCAAATTCGTGATAGAAAAGATAGTAGTGAAAACGAACTGGCTTTTTTTCATGTCGTGGCCTTCAGCCGCAGGCTGTTCAGTACCACGCTCACACTTGAGAATGCCATGAGCGCTGAGGCCCACATGGGTGTCATTTGCCAGTGGAACCCGAAGAAGAAGGGGATGCCTGCCGCCAGCGGTATACATATTATATTATAGATGAAGGCCCAGAAAAGGTTCTGGTGAATCATGCCAACGGTCTGCTTCGATAGTCTGATGGCGTCGGGAATGCGGCGCAAGTCAGTGCCCATGAGCGTCACCTGTGCCACGTCCATGGCCACGTCTGTACCCTTGCCCATGGCAATGCTCACGTCGGCGACGGCCAGTGCCTGCGTGTCATTGATGCCGTCGCCGGTCATGCCCACGTGGTGTCCGTCGGCCTGCAGTTGCCTCACCATGTCCTCTTTGTCCTGTGGCAGCACCTGCCAACGGTAGTGCCCGATGCCGGCTTTCTCTGCCCAGAATGCCACGGCCTCCTCTTTGTCACCGCTCATCATGTAGACCTCCACGCCCAGCTGCCGCAACTGTTCCATGGCCTCGCGTGCATGTGGCTTCAGCTGTTCGCGCTCTTCGGGCTGCAGTTCTGCTGAATGTGCGAGGTCCACCTGCTCGTTGGGAATGGTCAGTGTGCCGGTCTTGTCGATAACCAGCGCGTCCATTTTACGGATGCTTTCGAGGGCGGTGGCGTCCTTGATGAGTATGTTCTTCTTGGCCGCCTTGCCTATTCCTACCATCAGGGCAGTGGGCGTGGCCAGCCCGAGTGCACAGGGACAGGCGATGACCAGCACGTTGACGGCCGACAGGATGGCACGTGGCAGCATGTATTCGCCTCCACGGCCCCACCAGAGCAAGAATGTGAGCACCGACAGGACGACCACCGTGGGCACGAAGATGAGCGCAATCTTGTCGACCACCCGCTGTACCGGCGCCTTTGAACCCTGGGCTTCCTGCACCGTGCGTATGATACCGGCCAGCAGCGTGTCCTTGCCCACGGCCTGCGCCTTGAAGCGTAGCGTTCCCTGTTTCACAATCGTTCCGGCAAACACCTTCTCGCCTGCCTTTCGCACGGCGGGAACGGGCTCTCCCGTAATCATGCTTTCATCGATGGAAACATGGTCCAACTGAGAACTGAGAGTTGAGAACTGTTCCAACTGAGAACTGAGAGTTGAGAACTGAGAGGTATGATTACTTTTTTCGTCGGTATTCCTGGCCTGAACGTAATCATACCTTTCAGTTCTTTGCAAGCAAAGCGACCAAGGTCGAGCGCTCAGTTCTCCGTTCTCAGTTGGAGAATGCCTTTCTGTTATCTGCTTTCCGTTCTCCGTTGGAATGTTTTTTTCGTTAACAACGATTCCGTCGACAGGAATTTTTTCGCCCGGTCTCACTTCCACGATGTCGCCGCGCTGTAGTGTTGCGATAGGCACCTCGTTCACGTCGTCGCCCTCCACCACGCGCGCCGTCTTCGGCTGCAAGCCCATCAGCGAGCGGATGGCCGAGGCGGTGCTGTTCTTGGCGCGATTCTCCAGCAGGCGGCCCGTCAGCACGAAAGTGATGATCATGACCGAGGCGTCGAACCACGTGTCCCATACCATACCGCGTGCCTCCCAGTAGCGTTCGCCCCAGAACGTGTTGAACGTAGAGAACAGGAACGACACCCCAGTGGAGAGTGCCACCAGCGTGTCCATGTTGGCAGAGGCGTGTGTCAGCTGTCGCCAGGCGTTCACAAAGAACTGCCGTCCGCAGTACACGATGTTGGCCAGTGCGATGATGAGCATCGTCTGGTTGGCCACGTCGCGGTTGCCTATGTGCAGCCACCCCATGGAGATCGCCATGACCAGAAGCGCGAACACCCACGACACCACCACCCGACGGCGCAGCAGCGCATAGGCACGGTTTTCTATTTCGGCCACTGAACGGTCTTCTTCAATCACCAGGTCGTAGCCCGCCCGCTCAATCTCCTCCTTCATCTTCTCGGGCGACACCCGCGTCTCGTCATATTCCACCAGCACGGTGCGCGTAGCCAGGTTCACGGCAGCCCGCTCCACGCCTTCTATTCCGTTCATGCGACGTTCCACGTTGGCCGCACATCCGGCGCACATCATTCCCAGCACGGGTATCGTTCTCTTCTCCATCGTTGCACATTTTTCGGTTTCTCAGGCCGCAAAGTTACGCAATTAAAACGAATTATCCGCTTCACCGTCGCCCTTTTTTCCTTTTTTCTGCAACGCGGTTGCAAGTTGCACGGGAGATTATTGCTCACACAGAAATCACAGAAATCACAGAAGAATTCTGCCTATTTTCCGTGTGAGCATCATTTACCGCGCTCCCGTGTTATATTTTTCTGTGATTTCTGTGATTTCCGTGTGAGCATTATTTACCGTGCTCCCGTGTAATCATTTTTTTTCTGTGTTTTCTGTGATTTCTGTGTGAGCATCATTTACCGAGCTTCCAGTGTAGTCATTTTTATCAGCATTTCCGTGTGAACAATGCGAAAACAAGGTAAGACGTCGTTTTTTTTAGCCTAAAGTTTGCTTGTTTAGAAAAAATCCCGTATTTTTGCTCCCTGCCGACATGCGCGACGTGTATAGCTTTGAAGAAATATGAATCAGCTTACCTCACCTATCAGTTCTCTGCAAGCAGAGCGACCAAGGTCGAGCGCTCAGTTTTCTGTTAGAAACATCCCCCTCGGGGGCTTGGGGGGCTTTTTCTCAAATATGAATCATCCATGACCATCACTCCCATCGCCCATTTCCATTCGCCGTTTTCCGAGAAGTTCGGGATACCACGCCAGAGCGGGCTCATAGAAGAGCTGGCAGGACAGATTGTGTTCGAACCTGAATGGCGTACAGCCGATGCGCTGCGCGGCATAGAGGATTTCGACTACCTGTGGTTGCTGTGGGAGTTCTCCGCGAACCGTAGTGCCCACAAGTCGCCCACGGTGCGCCCGCCACTGCTCGGCGGCAACCAGCGCATGGGTGTGTTCGCCACGCGGTCGCCTTTCCGGCCCAACAACCTCGGCCTCTCATGCGTCAGGCTCGACCATGTGGAGTGGCAGTCGCCGCAGGGGCCCGTCATCCATGTGCTCGGTGCCGACCTCATGGACCAGACGCCCATCTACGACATCAAGCCCTACCTGCCCTACGCCGACGCACATCCCGATGCCCGTGGCGGCTTCACCGACCAGCAGTCGTGGCGAAGGCTGAACGTCACCATGAGCGACCAGTGCGCCGCCATGTTCACGCCCGAGCAGCTGCGCGCCCTCATCCGCACCCTCGAGCTCGACCCACGTCCGCATTATCAGGACGACCCCGACCGCATCTACGGTCTTATGTTCGACGGCCACGACCTCCACTTCCGTGTCCGTGGCGACCAGCTCGAAGTGGTATGAGCGACCTGGCCATCATCAGGCATTCACAAAGAAACATACAGGAGTATGTATAAGGAGTTTGGGAGTTTAGGAGTTTTCACGGCTTACTGCCGCTGGAGTTTGGACAATAGTCCTTACGGCAGAATGGAGCACGACAACGTATCGTCCACGCTCGACCTCTGGTCGCTCTGCTTGCAGAGAACTCCCATACTTCAGAACTCCAAAGGACAAGCAGAGCGCCAAGAGTATCGTCTGAAACTCCTGAAACTCCTCAATCTAGAAGTTGTGCCCGACACGAACCGAGGGCAATGACAATGGCAGACATCAAGAACATCGTGCTGACCGGCGGTCCTTGTGCAGGCAAGACCACCGCCTTGGCGCGCATCATCCAGCATTTCACCTATCGAGGCTACGCCGTTTATGCCCAGCCAGAGGCGGCGACGCTGTTCAGCCAGGCGGGAGTGAACTTCCTCACCAGCGACAAGAGTCTTTTCTTCGAGAGCGAGAAACAGTTGCTTTCCTTCCAGCTGCACACCGAAGAATGCTTCCGTAAGATGGCAGAGAAGACCAACAAGCCAGCCATCATCGTCTATGACCGTGGCATGATGGACGTCTCTGCCTATATGGGCGCCGACATGTGGCAGGCACTGCTCGACGACATGGGGCTCAACGATGTGGACGTGCGCGACAAGCGCTATGATGCCGTGCTCCATCTGTGCACCGCTGCCAAGGGCGCCACGGAGTTCTACACCTGCGACAACAACAGCAGCCGTACAGAAGGCATTGAACAGGCCGTGATGCTCGACGACAAGATCATCAAGGCATGGATGGGACACCCCCACTTGCGTGTCATTCCCAACAGAGGAACGTTCGAGGACAAGCTCAACACCATCATATCGGAAATCTCCTCCGTGCTCGGCATACCCGAACCGATAGAGATGGAACGCAAGTTCCTGGTAGATGTCATCGACGACATCCCCGACAGCCGCGAGATGGAGATATTCCAGACCTATCTGGTGGAACGCAATGGCGAAGAGTCGCGCATCAGGAAGCGAGGAGAGAACGGCCACTATGCCTATTTCCTCACCACGAAGAAGCACCTGGAGGCCAACCAGCGTGTGGAGGTAGAGCGACTCATCACACCCGCGGAGTATATCAATCTGATGAACTTAGCCAATCCCGATAAGCAGACCATTCACAAGCTGCGCCGCTGCTTCGTATGGAACAACCGCTACTACGAGCTCGACACCTTCGTCAGCCCTAACATGCCCCACTGTCTGCTGGAGATAGAGGATGTGACAGAGGATGAAACCATCACCTTCCCCCCATTCCTCCGATTCATTGAAGAGGTGACGGAGAATCCCGACTATTACAATTCAAACATCTCTAAGCGGAGATAAAATCTTTGGATTTACTATTTGACGATTTACGATTTACTATTTATTTACGATATGTTAATTTGACTATTTGTTCTTGTGCACGACAAAGCATCGTTTGCCGCTTTTGAATTTACTATTTGACGATTTACGATTTATTTACGATATGTTAATTTGACTATTTGTTCTTGTGCACGACAAAGCATCGTTTGCCGCTTTTGGATTTACTATTTGACGATTTACGATTTACTATTTATTTACGATATGTTTATTTGGCTATCTCTTCTGTCCACACTTCCAAACGACCAAAATAGGTGAAAAGTGAGAAGCCCCCCTCGGGGTCTTTGGGACTTGTCACTTATCACTTATCACTTAAAACATCCCCCTCGGGGGCTTGGGGGGCTTTCCCCCTTGTCACTTATCACTTATCACTTAACCAATATCCCCTCGCTCTATGAGACGTATTTTCATCCTAACCATGTTCACCATGATGACATTAGTGACCACTGCGCAGCGCCAGCTGTTCTTCTACTGCCCCGACGCCCGCCAGGGCTTCCATGTGGCCGCCATCGACGAGGACGACGGCGCCTGGCACGAGGTCGGCAAGCTCTTTGACTCCGACTACGGGCCGTGGGGCGAAGAGAAACGCATGTACAGTCCCTACATCCTGCGTGCCAAGGACGGCACCTGGCGCGCCGTGTTCCAGGTCAACGACACCGCCCCCTGCTTCGCCGCCGTCTATAGCGCCGACCTCATCACTTGGCGACCGCAGGACTATCCCCGCATGACGGCCCCCGGCTGCTTCTCGCCCATCATCCGCGAGACCGACCAGGGCTTCGACATCCATTTCGCCTCGCCGACCCTCGGACAGCGCATCACCACCGCCACACGCGACTTCCGCCATTTCACCGCCGACCGCAAGGCCGACATCATGTTCAAGATTCGCAAGGACCAGGCAGTCGTCGACGGCAAGGAACAGGAGGGACAGATCATCAGCGTCGAGGACCATGTGGCCGAACAGCTCATGGCGTGGCATGCCAGGCTCAGGAGCGACAACGAGCTCTATCGTGAGACCCTGCGCGACGACCAGCAGAAGCTGCTGCCACTGCTCACCCCCGACGACGGAGCCCTCACCGCCACCCTCTACGCCTACAACGATCAGGAGAAACCCATCAGCGACATGCTCATGGGCATCTTCTTCGAGGACATCAGCTACGCCGCCGACGGTGGCCTCTATGCCGAGATGGTGCAGAACCGCGACTTCGAGTACAGCGAGCGCGACTACCACCGCGACGGAAAGACATGGGGCCCCACCACCGCATGGGAGCTCAGCGGCGGCACCGAGGTGTCCACCGACCAGCCCCTCAGCACCAGCAACCCCCACCACCTCGTCGTCACCGACCAGCAGGTCGTCAACCTCGGGTGGGACGGCATGGCCGTGAAGAGCGGCGAGCAGTACGACTTCTCCATCTTCGTGCGCAACATCGACAAGAAAAAGAAGACCCTCCGCATATCACTCCGCGACGGCCTCGTCAGCCTCACCCCCGTTGCCGTCGTCACCGCCACCGGCAAGGAGTGGTCCCAGTATAAGGTCACGCTGACGGCACAGCGCGCCGCCTCCCATGCCGTCCTCGTCATCGAGCCCCAGGGACGCCATCGTGCCGCCATCGACATGGTCAGCCTCTTCCCCCGCGACACCTACAAAGGCCACGGACTGCGCCGCGACCTCGCCGAGGCCATCGCCGCCCTCCATCCCCGCTTCGTGCGCTTCCCCGGCGGCTGCATGAGCCACGGACAAGGCATCGACAACATCTACCATTGGAACCACACCGTAGGGCCCCTGCAGGACCGCAAGCCCGACTTCAACATCTGGAACTACCATCAGACACGCGGTCTCGGCTTCTATGAGTACTTCCAGTGGTGCGAGGACATGGGCGCCGAGCCCCTTCCCGTGCTTGCCGCCGGCGTGCCCTGTCAGAACTCCGCCGCCAATGCCGATGGCTATGCCGGACAGCAGGGAGGCATTCCCATGGCCGACATGCCAGCCTATATCCAAGAGCTGCTCAACCTCATTGAGTGGGCCAACGGCGACCCCGCCACCAGCCAGTGGGCACGCATGCGCGCCGATGCCGGCCACCCCGCGCCCTTCAACCTCCGTTACATCGGCATCGGCAACGAAGACATCATCTCCACCGACTTCGAGGAGCGCTGTCTGATGATCAGCAAGGCCATCCACGACCGCTATCCCGACATCCAGATCTGCGGCACCGCCGGTCCCTTCCACGACCCCTCGTCCGACTACATCGAAGGCTGGCGTTTCGCCCGCGAGCATGCCGACCTCTTCCGTCTTGTTGACGAGCACTACTACGAGAGCACCGGCTGGTTCCTCAACAACCAGCACTACTACGACGACTACCCCCGCACCGGTCCCAAGGTCTACCTCGGTGAATGGGCGTCGCGCACGCGCACCGTCGAGAGCGCCATCGTCGAAGCCATGCACCTTTGTGCCGTCGAGCGCAATGGCGATGTTGTCAGCATGACCAGCTACGCCCCGCTCCTGTGCAACGAGAAGCACCAGAACTGGAACCCCGACCTCATCTACTTCACCAATGAAGGTCTGACGCTCACGCCCAGCTACCACACGCAGCGCCTTTTCGGCACCTACGCCGGCAACCGCTATGTGCCCACCGCCCTCGATGCCTCCCCTGAGGTGTCCCACCGTTTCGCCTCCAGTCTGGTGTCCGACAGCAAGAGTGGCCGCCGCTACCTCCGTCTTGTCAACGCCCTTCCCCTTCCCGTGCGTCTCACCGTCGAGGACCTCCCCTTGCCCGACGCCCCCCATGTGGAAGGCTTCACCGGCCGTCCCGACGCCCTCACCGTCACCCCCCTGACGTCCCTCGACATCACCGCCAACGAGCTACTCCTCCCCGCCTACAGCGTCGTGATGGTGGAGCTATGAGGTGAGAGAAACAGCGGAATGGGAACGATACCCCCTGTTTTTTTGCATGAGGCAAAAAACGATTTTCGGGAACTTCGGGAACGGGAACTTTGGGAACTTTCGTCTATTCTGTTGCAGCATTCGGAATTTATTCGTACCTTTGCACGTTTTCATAATACAAGTTACAAAAAAGGCATCGTTTCGCGAGAAACGAAACCTTTTGGACCGTCACAACAGTGGCGGTTTTTTTGATAGAAAAAGGGATGGCCGCGTTAGCGGTCACCCCTGAGTTTACGGTCAATCATTGTGTCGATGCCGAGGGCAGCTCCAGCGAAGAAGAAGGCCTGGGCGGTGTACCAAAGCACCGAATCGCTGATTTCCCCGAAGGGCGGCAGA